>Ga0182000_10000047_pt1 | contig 47375 bp, 42 predicted proteins | sample BulsoiMagMametaG_FD_120484 | JGI IMG/M metagenome (GOLD analysis project Ga0182000, IMG submission 120484) | Bulk soil microbial communities from Mexico - Magueyal (Ma) metaG | ecosystem: Environmental > Terrestrial > Soil > Agricultural land | place: Mexico: Magueyal, Guanajuato | collected...
ACCTGTGCGGCTCTTTGAAACTCTGACTAGGGCGTTCGGATGGGAAGTCCATCCGGTAAAAGTTAGAACGCTACATGAGAGAAACCATCATAGAGTAAAGCAAGATTGGTCTGGGATTACAGATCATTGGTGCGAATCCATAAAAGCCCCTTCCTTCAGGAAGGGGAGTAATCACTGACAATGCCGTAAACCGCATGTTACAACGCCACTGACCGTCCTTTTTAGTTGTACTCTTAGCATTAACAAAAGTTAGAGCGGAAGCTTGCTAGTTTTGCGCTCTCTGGCCTTGCCACAAGGACCCTGAGCGCGATTTCTTCGGTCAGGGTGTAAGTTCGAGACTCTTGATGGCGGACGAGAACAAACCACCGGATGTACCGCAATCGGCAGACGCGCCGGGAGACGGCGACGCGACTCAAAAGCGCGCCCCGAAGCCTCCGCGCACTGACGACAAAAGCCCCAGTCCCGGCTCTGAGATAAAGGAAGCGGGGAGCCTGCCGCAGCCACAGAGCGGAGCGCACGCAACCCCCGAAAACCAGGCCGCGCTCACGGGCAAAGCCCCTTCGGGCAGCTCTACGAGCGGCACCACCGTTCCCGCTTCGGCCGCCGATAAAGCGGAATCTCCTGCGCCCTCAGCTCCCGGCGCTCAACCGCCTGGCGGCGCATCGCCGGCCGCAGGCGACCCGACGAAGAGTCCCGCGCAATCGGATTTAGAGAAGGCCGCGAAGATTGCCGAAGCGAAGGCGCGCGCCGCCGCGGCAAAGCAAGCGGCCGGTGACAAGCCTGCGCCAGCGCAACCCGCCGCGGCGGGCGCGCCGAAAGCTCCCGTCAAGAAGAAAGAGGAAGGACCTAAGCCCACGGACGCCTCGAATCATCCGCTCGTCCGAAAGATTCTGGAGAGATTCGACGGAGCCGTCGAGGAAGCCACGGAGTTCATCGGACAGCTTTCGATTCGCATTGACGGAGCGCGCATCCTCGAAGTCTGCGAATTTTTGAGGCACGACGCCGCGTCGCCTTTCGACTTTCTTTCGGACCTGACCTGCGTACATTTCCCGGACCGAATGGATGCGCCCTTTGACGTCGTCTATAACCTCTATTCGATCAGCGCGAACGAGCGCGTGCGCCTGAAGGCTGCGACGGATGATGAGCGCGGAATTGAGAGCGTCACGAGCGTCTGGCCGACAGCGAACTGGATGGAGCGCGAGGTCTTCGACCTCTTCGGCGTGCCGTTTGCGAATCACCCGGACCTGCGGCGCATCCTGCTTCCGAGCGACTGGGAAGGCCATCCGCTCAGGAAAGAGTATCCGTTGGAATTCATGGAGAATAACTGGACGGCCGAGCACCTGCCGGAATTCACGGAGGTGCAGCAGGAGCAGCTCGAACAGCGACGCAACTATGGCCTGGAGGTTCTCTCCACACCAGCCGAGCGGCGTGTGCGCGAGATTTTCCGCGCGGGCAAAGAAGTGATGCCTAAAGACAAGTAAATCGTGAATCGTAAATCGTAAATAGACGAACGGTTTTCACGATTTACGATTTACGATTCACGATTCACGAACTTTTATGAGTCCAAAAGAACTGGCGGCGCATTACGGGGCGAAGGTCTTCGACACGAAGGAGGCCGCCGAAGGCGCTGGCTTCGTCATGACGGAAACGCACAGCCCGCGCAACATCTGGAATAAGGCGAGCGCGGCGCAGGCGATTATGCACGGGCTGCTGGCGCGCAAGCGCAGCGGAGAAGCGAAAGAGATCGGGCTGGTGCTCGAAAACTACAGTGTATCGGGTTGTTACCTGCCTGCTTGAGCCGTGTTGGTTGATGATCTTTTTATCCTGACTTAAGGGCCGGCTTTGTGGATAGTGCTCATAACTTCCATCACGGGCGTCGTGCTCGTCGCTCTCGGCGCGACAGGCGCGCTTGGGAAAGTGCCGCCGAATAAGTGGTTCGGAATGAGCACGGCGAAAACGCTCTCCGATGATAAAATTTGGTACGATGTCCACCGCATCGCCGGTCGGGGAATGCTCATTGCCGGCGGCCTGTTATGCGTCGCCGCGCTGGCCCTCTTCCTGCTTTGGGAAGAGATGTCTGAAATGACCAGGCTGATGATCGCGGCCGGCGTCGTCCTGGCCTCTTTGGCAATCCTTGTGAGTCGAATTTTCGCGGCCCTGGATCGGCTGTGATTCTTTGGACTTTACGGATGAAGTGCTGAATCAATGCATCAAGTAGAAATCGCTACCACCAGAGAGACGCTGCTCGATAGCCCCGAGATGGTTCTGAACATGGGGCCGCAGCACCCGAGTACGCACGGCGTGCTGCGCGTCATTCTCAGGCTCGATGGCGAGACCGTGATTGATCTCGATTGCGACATAGGTTTCCTGCACCGCGGCATGGAGAAGATCGCAGAGAACCGCCAGTACCCTATGATCGCGCCTTACTGGGACAGGCTGGATTACCTGGCGGCAGTCTCCAACGGGCTCGTCTGGGTGGAGACGGTCGAGCAGATGGCCGGGCTGGATGTTCCGCCGCGCGCCCATTACATACGCACCATCCTGACCGAGCTTAATCGTATCGCCTCGCACCTGCTCTGGCTCGCCACGCACGCTCTGGACATCGGCGCGGTGACGGTCCTGCTCTGGTGTTTGCGCGAGCGCGAAGAGATTCTGAAGATTTTCGAGCGGCAGTTCGGGGCTCGCCTGACCTGCCACGCCTGGCGCATCGGCGGAATGCCGAACGACGCTTACGACGATTTCGAGAAGGACGTTCGCCAGTTCGTCAACATCTTCCCCAAAAGGATTGACGAGTACGAGACGGTCCTTTCTGAAAACCGCATCTGGCTCAGCCGCACGGTCGGCATCGGCGTCATCCCCGCGGAGGACGCAATCGCCATCGGGCTGTCAGGCCCAGCCTTGCGCGGCTCGGGCGTCGCGTGGGACATACGCAAGGCGCGGCCATACGCCGCCTACGCTGATATGGACTTTGACGTGCCCGTCGGCGAAAACGGCGACACTTATGATCGTTACCTGGTCCGTCTTGAAGAGATGCGACAGTCGCGGCGCATCGTCCAGCAGGCGATAGACAAGCTGCCGGACGGACCTGTGAATGCGAAGGTGCCCAAGATCATTAAGCCGCCCGCGGGCGACTATTATCATTCGATTGAAGGGCCGAAGGGTGAGATCGGTTGCTATCTAGTGGCCGATGGCACATCGAGCCCCTGGCGCGTCCGCGTGCGCCCCCCTTCATTCATCAACCTGCAGGCGTTAAGACAAATGTGCATCGGGCATCTGGTGGCGGACGTTGTCGCCATCATCGGGACGCTCGATATTGTGCTTGGGGAAATTGATAGATAGGGGTCGGGGGTCAGGGGCCGGGGGCCAGTAAAGGCTACCGACCCCCGGCCCCTGACCCCCGACCCCTAATGGACGTAGTTCATATCAAGGTTCAGCCGATGACACGCGAGGCGTTCGCGCCGTTCGGGGTGTTGATTGACAGTCGCGGGTCCGTGGAGATTGACCTAGGGGAGGGGAAGCCTTCCTTGACGGGGGCGACTTCGGAGTGGCGGCCCTTCAGGTTCGATTTTCTAGCGCGACACAAAAGGACGATGCAGGTCTTCAGCCCTCTCGCCTCGTCCAGTTTTGTGATTGCGGTTGCGCCGCCCGGCGAGAGCGCAGCGCCCGACGTCGAAAGAATCGTCGCGTTTCTGGTTGACGGGCGGCTCCCTTACGCTTATCACAAAGGGACCTGGCACACGCCGCCGTTTCCCGTCAAGGAATGGGCCTCGTATCTGGTCGTGGACCGCGCCGGAACACTGGACGACGATTGGGAACTGGTTGACCTGAAGGTTACGCACCGGAAAATCTTTGAGATTGAATTGTAAAGAAGCAGTCAGCTTTCAGCTCTCAGCTTTCAGCTAAAGACAAAAAGCTGACTGCTGAAAGCTGAGAGCTGAAAGCTGATCAAAATAATGCTGGACACGTTCGCGCTATTTGCGCCGCCGAATTGGATAGACAGCCTGCTCCAGAAATTCTTCGAGCCGGAGACGGTCAATAATGTCGTCTGGCCGTTCATACAGATCGGGGCGGTCGTCACGGCCGTCGCCGTCTATGCTCTATACGCGACCTACGCCGAGCGCAAGATCTCCGCTTTCATGCAGGCGCGTCTGGGGCCGATGCGCGTCGGGAAATGGGGACTCCTGCAACCCCTGGCCGATGCCGTCAAGTTGCTGACCAAAGAGGACCTCGTTCCCGACAAGGCGGACCTGCACACCTTCAGGTTCGCGCCCTACATCGCGGTCGCCGCGGCCTTCATAGTCTTTGCGGTCATCCCGTTTGCGCCCGACTGGGGAGTCATCACGGACGTCAACATCGGCCTGCTCTTCGTGCTCTCCATCTCAAGCGTCGGCGTGCTCGCGCTGATTCTGGCGGGCTGGTCATCGAACTCGAAATACGCGTTGATGGGTGCGCTGCGCTCTTCCGCTCAGATGGTCTCTTACGAAGTCCCTATGGGCCTCTCGATCATCGGTGCGTTGATGTTCTCGCGCACGCTCTCGCTCTCAGGGGTCGTCGCCGCGCAGCAATCGGACGCCATCTGGTTCATGTTCTATCAGCCGCTCGGGCTGCTGACGTTTCTCATTAGCGGCATCGCCGAGAATAACCGCGCGCCCTTCGATCTGCCCGAAGCGGAATCGGAACTCGTCGCGGGCTTTCACACGGAATATTCCGGGATGCGCTGGTCGCTCTTCTTCATGGCGGAATACGCTGCGATGGTCGTCGTCTCGGCCATCGCCACCACGCTTTACCTGGGTGGCTGGTATTTTCCGGGCGTTTACCGCCTGACGGAGGCCAACGGCTATCACACGCTCTACGTCATCATCAGCCTCTTCGTCTTTTTGGCTAAACTGACGATCCTGCTCTATCTCTATTTCTGGCTGCGCTGGACTTTGCCGCGCTTCCGCTACGATCAGTTAATGGACATCGGGTGGAAGTGGTTGACCCCGACGGCGCTCGTCAATATCGTGCTGACGGCTGCGGCGGTCTTCACAGTGCAGGCGGTTGACGGCTGGAACGGGTTGAAGACGATTGACTCGATGTCGCAGGGCCTGAATCTGACGGGGACGGGCAAGGGAATCATGATCGCCTTCGGCATCATCGGCATCCTGATCACGGCCGGCATTCTGTCCACCATCAACTGGCGCTCGCGCGATTTCAACCTGAAGAAGCAGAGGCGCAATATTCGCCTGGTCAACTTGCCGAAAGGAAAACCGGCGAGAGCAAGTATGAACGCTGAACGATGAACGCGGAAGTGAAAACAAAAAGCTTTTAGTTCATCATTCATCGTTCATTATTCATCGTTTCAAGGAGTTGTTATGCCAGCAGTAAATGTTCCAAAACCGACGTTCATGGAGAAGGTGAAGCGCTTCTTCATGGTTGATCTCCTGAGGGGCCTGGGGCTGACGCTCAAGTACAACGTCGGAGCGATCACGGACAAGGACGCGGTCGGAGGCAAGGGCATCTACACGGAGCAGTACCCGAAAGTGCGCCCCGAGGTCGCGCCGCGTTTTCACGGCGCGCCGCGTCTCAACATGGACCCGGAGACGCACGACACGCTCTGCATCGCCTGCAACCTGTGTGCGCTCGCCTGCCCGGAAGATTGCATTGACGTGATTCCGATGGACATCGAGATCACGGTCGCGGGCAAGGCGCGCAAGAAAAAGGTGCTCGACGAATTCATCTTCGACACCTCGCGCTGCATGTTCTGCGCTCTCTGCCAGGAAGCCTGCCCGACGGCCTGCCTGGAGCTGACGCAGGAATTTGAACTCGCCACCTACTCGCGCGCCGGATTCGTCTGGAACCGCGAAATGCTCGAACAGGGGCGCGAAACCGTCAAATACACGGAATGATGAATTTTGAATTTTGAGTTTTGAATTAAAAGCCGAAACTCAAAATTCAAAATTCAAAACTCAAAATTATGGTCTTGTCTGGTTGGGAAGCAGTCTTCTTCTGGGTCTTCTCGATTGCGGCTCTGATCGCGGGGCTCTTGACGATCATGGCGCGCAACGCCGTGCACAGCGCGCTCTTTCTGATCTCGTCGCTGGTCTCAATCGCCGCGCTCTTTATCCTGCTCGGCGCGGAGTTCATCGCCGGCGTGCAGATTCTGGTTTACGTCGGCGGCGTGATGGTGCTCTTCCTGTTCGTCATCATGCTGGTCAACGTCGGGGCCGAGGAGCGCGGGCGCGAGCGCATCTTCAACCGCAGGCCGCAGGTCATCGCCGCACTCGTTTTCGCCCTGCTGCTCGCGGGCGGCCTCGTTTACGCGATTAACCAGGGCTACAAGGGATTGTCGGATCAGGCTAAGGATAAAATTTCGGCGGCGGATGCCAGGCGCAGTCTGGAACAGAACGCTCTGCCACCTTCGGCGACAGGCACCTTCAGGATTACGAAAGATACTGAGCGAGTGGGCGGCAGCCTTTACCGTTTCGCCTCGCTCCCGTTTGAAATCGCGAGCGTGCTCCTGCTGGTCGCGATCATCGGTTCCGTCATGCTGGCGCGCACGGTCAAGCAGGAAGCCGCCGTGGACGACGTGGACCCGGAAGTTCTTGAACAACAGAATCCAGAATCCAGAATCCAGAATCCAGAATAAAAGAAAGAATGGCTCTCCGCCTTATCCATTCTGGATTCTGAATTCTGGATTCTGACTCCTGATTTCGTTATGAACACTTTATTGACTCCAGCCCTGGCGTTTTTCATACAGGAAGCGACGGGCAGCCGTTTCGATGTCATCATGGAAGGCGTCAAGCGCCCGGACCTCTCCAAGTTTCTGGTGATCGGCGCGCTGCTTTTCATTATCGGTGTGGCGGGCGTGCTCACGCGGCGCAACATCATCGTCATTTTCATGTCAATCGAGTTGATCTTGAACGCGGCCAACCTGAACCTCATAGCCTTCTCGCGTTACCTGCAAGACATCGGCAGCATCAACGCCGTCGCCGGGCAAGTGTTCACAGTCTTCGTTATCGTCGTCGCAGCCGCCGAGGCCGCTATCGGCTTAGGCATTGTCATCGCGCTTTATCGTAATAAGGAGACTATATGGGTTGATGAGATAGACCTGCTGAAGTGGTGATTGGCACACCTCTTTTAAGCCCAGAACTCTGCCAGCTTGCCCCTAAGGAGAAAGGCAAGGACCCGGTCCTGCCGGAAAACAGGGCTGGCGCGTGCAATGAAGAGTTTGAGCAGATCAGTCGGAGCTGGACTACCCTGTTTGGCCCGCACATGAAGAAGACGACAACTCCGAGCAAGGCCGGAAAATCATAGGCCGTAGAAAACTCTACGGCCCGGCACCTGAAGAACTGAGTTAAGGAGTCTATGTACAGATACATCTGGCTCGTCCCACTTCTGCCGCTCCTGGGTGCGGCCATCAACGGCCTGCTCGGGCGCAAGTTCCGTTTCTCCGAAAAACTGGTCGGGGGGATCGCCGTCGGCTCCGTCGCGCTCGCCTTTCTCATCAGCGTGCTGGCGGTCTGGTCTTACGGCTTCGGCGACGGCGCCCGCTGGCCGATACCTTATCTGACGAGCGAGGACAGCGCGTTCAGCTACACGTGGATTCCAGGCGGCGACGTGGAGATTACGCAGGGCGCGCCCGAAAGAGCGAAGGCGAAAAGTAAAGAGGCGGCGGAAGACCCGCCGGGGCTCGGCGAGCAGGCGGCGAAAGATAACCGGCGCAACGAGCATACGGGGCGCATCTTCGGCCTCAACGTCGAGTGGAGTTATCAACTCGATCCGCTCTCCGCCGTCTTCATGCTCATTGTCACGGGGGTGGGCTTGTGCATCTTCGTCTTCGCGACGGGCTACATGCACGGCGATACAGGGTTCTATCGTTTCTTCGCCTATCTCGGCCTCTTCATGTTCTCGATGCTCGTGCTCGTCATGGGGTCGAACTTCCTGATGATGTTCGTCGGCTGGGAAGGCGTAGGTCTTTGCTCTTACCTGCTCATCGGTTACTACTTCGACCGCAAGGAGGCCGGCGACGCCTCGCGCAAGGCCTTTATCACGAACCGCATCGGCGATTTCGGTTTCACGCTCGCAATCTTCGGCATCATCGCCACCTTCGGCTCGGCGCAGTTCACCGACGTATTTGAACAGGCGGCGAGCTACCCGCTCGAAGCGCTAGGGGCCTGGGGGCTCATGTCCTGGCTCGCGCTCGGACTCTTCATTGGCGCAATCGGAAAGTCCGCGCAGATTCCGCTCTTCGTCTGGCTGCCGGATGCGATGGCTGGACCCACCCCTGTCTCCGCACTGATTCACGCGGCGACGATGGTCACGGCGGGCCTCTACATGCTGACGCGCACCAACGTCATCTTCCAGCACTCGCAGACGATGATGCTGGTCGTAGCAATCGTCGGGGCGGTGACAGCGCTCTTTGCGGCGACCATCGGCATCACGCAGAACGACATCAAGAAGGTCCTGGCCTACTCGACCGTCTCACAGCTCGGCTTTATGTTTCTGGCCTGCGGGGTCGGCGCTTTCGTCATCGGCATCTTCCACGTGATGACGCACGCCTTCTTCAAGGCCCTGATGTTCCTGGGCGCTGGCTCCGTGATTCACGGGATGCACCACGAACAGGACATGCGGCGAATGGGGGGCTTGAAGAAATACATGCCCTACACCTACATGACTTTCCTCGCGGGCTGGCTCGCCATCTGCGGCATCATTCCGTTCAGCGGCTTCTGGTCGAAAGACGAAATCCTGTGGCGCACCGTCTCGACCAATTACATTCCGGGCGGATGGATTCTCTGGCTCATCGCCACGATTGCCGCCACCTGCACGGCCTTCTACATGACGCGGCTCGTCGCCATGACCTTCTGGGGCAAGCCCAGGTTTTTGGAGAAACCTGCTGGCGGCGAGGCCGACGAAGCACACGCGCACGCTTTTGACGAAGGCTTGAAGCCGCACGACGCGCGCGAGGAGTCTGCCGGCGACAGGCCGCATCATGAACCGGGCGCGCACGTTGGCGAAGCGCATGACGAACACGTTGCGCACGATATCGGCGGCGCGCACCAGGGCGGCGAACACGGCCACGGCGCGCACGGTCATGGCTCGCACGTCCCGCACGAATCGCCGCCTTCGATGTGGGTCCCGCTGGCAGCACTGGCAGTGCTCGCGACCATCGGCGGCCTCATAGGCATCAGCCCGGCCTTTACAGGCGGCAAGCACGTCGGCGGAAAATTGAACATCGTCACGTGGCTTGAGCCCGTTATCTGGAATCCTGCGGAAGCAAAGGGTAAGCCTGAAGGAGTTTCGGAGGGCAAAGGCGGCCACGCGAAACTCGAAAACGGAGTGCCGTCCAGGGAAGGCGGTCCATTAATCGCTTCGAGTGAGCCGACTGTACCGGCGGAAGGAGGGCACGGCGAGGCCGGTGGTGAAGAGGCAGCTGCTCCCTTCGGCGATACAGGGTTCAACCTGGCGCACTCCCTTGAAAACAGTCTCGGCGAGACCGGGACTGAATGGCTCTTTATCATTATCTCGCTCATCGCCGCGGGCATAGGCATGGGCCTGGGCTGGCTCTTTTACGTCAGGAAACCGAGCCTGCCGGGCGTGTGGGCGGCGCGCCTGCGCCCGCTTTATCGCGCGAGCTTCAACAAATACTGGGTTGACGAACTCTACGCCAAGCTCTTCACGAGGCGCACGATGGACGCTGCGCGCGGCGTTTACGCCATTGATTCGCGCGGGATAGACGGAGCGGTCAACGGCTCTGCATGGCTCACGCGCCTGGCGAGCAAGATCACGGGCGGGTTCGACCGTTACGTCGTGGACGGCCTGGTTAACGGCGTCGCGGGCTTCATAGGCAAACTGATGTCGCGGCTGATTCGCGCGGCGCAGACTGGACTGACGGCGAACTACGCGCTCGTGATGGTGCTCGGTCTGGTGCTGGCCATCGCCCTCTTTTTCGGTAAAGATATTTTAGCGGCAGTAGGACTGGTAAAACAATGATGAGTTTTGAATTATGAATTAAAGCAGTAATTCAAAATTCAAAACTCAAAATTCAAAATTTTCTTATGAAAATCCCATACCTTCTCTCCATCATCACCTGGCTGCCGACCATCGGCGCGGTCCTGATTCTGGCTTTCTTCAAAAAGCATCAGGGCGAGATTATCAAGAAGTTCGCGACCATTTGGTTCGGGCTGGCCTTCATCGTGTCGCTCCTGCTCTTCGGCTACGACAAAGGGCTCGGCGGGATGCAGTTCCTCGAAGACCTGCAATGGATTCCCGTCATCGGGGCGCGCTACCAGATGGGCGCGGACGGCGTCGCCGTTCTCCTGATCGTCTTGACGACGCTTCTGGGCGTGATCGCCTCGCTCTCTTCCTGGAAGTACATCGAGAAGCGCGAGAAGGAGTACTACGTCCTTCTGCTGCTCCTGCAAACGGCTGTGGTCGGCGTCTTCTCTTCGATGGACCTCTTTCTGTTCTACCTCTTCTTCGAGGTCTCGCTCGTCCCGATGTACTTCCTGATAGGCATCTGGGGAGGCGAGCGCCGTCTCTACGCGGCGATCAAGTTCTTCCTCTATACCCTGGTCGGCTCGGTCGTCATGCTGCTCGGCGTCATCAAGATGTATTTTCTGACGCAGGACATGGGGATCGCTGCGAAGATTACGCAGGCGACCGTCGGTAACCTCGCCGGAAATCCAGACGCGGCCAGCATGGTCGCCAACAGCGTGCAGGCCGCTGCGGCGAACGGGACGGGCACTTTCAATATCATCTACATGCAGGCGATGGGTTCCGTGATGGATATGGGCACGATGCAGGTCCTGCTCTTCTTCGCCTTCGCGCTCGGCTTTGCGATTAAAGTTCCGATGTGGCCGTTTCACACGTGGCTGCCGGACGCGCACGTCGAAGCGCCGACCGCCGGAAGCGTCATCCTCGCGGGCATCCTGCTCAAACTTGGCACATACGGGTTCTTCCGCTTCAACCTGCCGATGTTCCCGAAAGCCTCTCTTGACGAAAGCTACTTCGGCTCGTTCGGGGTCAGGAGCGTGATGGTCTTCCTGGCGCTCATTGGCATCATCTACGGCGCGCTGGCCGCGATGTATTTCGTGGTCAAAAAAGATGGCGACGTGAAGAAACTGGTCGCCTATTCGTCCGTCTCCTCGATGGGCATCGTGATCCTGGGCCTCTTCGCCGTAAACCCGAACGGCGTCAACGGCGCGGTGCTGCACATGATCAATCATGGCATCTATTCGGGCGCGCTCTTCCTGCTGGTCGGCATCATCTACGAGCGGCGACACACACGCATCGTTTCGGAATTCGGCGGGCTCTCGCACGTCATGCCGGGCTACGCCACAGTCTTTCTCTTCATGGCGATGACGGCCATCGGGCTGCCGCTGCTCTGCGTCTTCATCTCGGAGTTTCTGGCGATGCGCGGCGCGTTCGAGGTGAACCCGTGGTGGGCCGGCTGGGCCGCGCTCGGAATCATCCTGAATGCGGGCTACATGCTCTGGCTCTACCAGCGCATGTTCTTCGGCAATATAGAGAACCCGAAGAACAGGAATCTGCCGGACCTGTCGGGGCGCGAATGGGCTTACATGGTCCCGCTCGTCGTCCTCTCGCTCTGGATCGGCGTTTATCCGAAAACATTCGTGGACTATATCCAGAAACCCGTCGCGGCGGTCGTCCGCCATACGAACCCGGACTACTCGAAGCCGAAGGCGCCGCCGGCGGAAGAAGCGCCGAGAACGACTATGAACTCTGAACGTTAAATGATAAGTGGTCAGTGGTCAGTGGTCGGTGGTCAGTTAAAGACCATTGCTGACCACTGACCACCGACCACTGACCACTGACATATGCTCTCATTCCTTCAAGCCAACAGCACGCAGCTCTTCAACCTGAACGATCTGCAATTGATCGCGCCCGAGATCATCCTCACGGTCTGCGCGTGCGTCGCCCTCGTCATGGAGGTCGTCCTCCCGTACAGGAAGGGCAAGTGGACCGCCTATTTCTCGCTCGTCGGGATCGGGCTGGCGCTGGTCTCGCTCGCCGTGCTCTTCATTGATATGGGTGGGATACGGAGTCTGAAAGGGACCGGCCTTCTGACCACGTTCGATGGCTTTTACGGCATGGTCCGGATAGACGGGTTCGCCATTCTCTTCAAGCTGATTTTCCTGCTGGCGGCAGCGCTCTCGATTGCCATCTCGATAAAGTTTCTGGACGTCGAGGGCGAACAGCACGGCGAGTATTACGCCCTGGTCCTCTTCGCGACCGTTGGCATGATGTTTCTGGGCTGCGGCTACGACCTGATCTCGCTCTTCATCAGCCTGGAGCTGATGGCCCTGACCTTCTACGTGCTCGTGGCCTTCACCAAGCGGCGGAAGCGCTCGAACGAAGCGGCGATGAAATACTTCCTGCTCGGCGCGTTTTCGTCCGGAATTCTGCTCTACGGAATGTCCCTGCTCTACGGGGTCGCAGGCTCGACCAATCTGGGGGATATTTCTCGCGCCGTCACCAAGGCTCTAACTTCCACGGATGCGAGCGCCGCGGCGACAATGCTCCCGCTGCGCCCGCTCCTGCTCCTGGGCATGATTGCGATTGCCGCGGGCCTCTTCTTCAAGATCGCGGCCGTGCCGTTTCACATGTGGGCGCCGGACGCCTACGAAGGCGCGCCGACTCCCGTGACGGCTTTTCTTTCGACGGGCTCGAAAGCCGCGAGCTTCGCGCTCTTCGCGCGCATCTTCATGGAGGCTTTAACGGACATGCGCGCCGATTGGGCGCCGCTTCTCGGACTGGTCGCCGCCATCACCATCCTGGTCGGCAATTGGGCCGCGGTGACGCAGGAGAACTCAAAGCGTCTCCTGGCCTATTCTTCAATCTCTAACGCGGGTTATCTACTGCTCGGCCTGATCGCCATGAACGGATATGGCTACGTCGGCCTCGCCATCTACCTGCTCGTCTATACCTTGATGAATCTGGGCGCGTTCGGAATCATCATCAGTCTCAGGCGGCGCGGAATTATCGGCGACAACGTTAACGACATGACCGGGCTGGGGCAGAAGGCTCCGGGCATGGCGATCCTAATGACCATTTTCATGCTCTCGCTCGGGGGATTGCCGGTGACGGGAGGTTTTATTGGAAAATATTTTCTCTTCGGCGGCCTTATCCAGAGAGGCGACACGGACGGCAAATCCTGGTACTACTGGCTGGCGATCTGGGCCATCATCAACACGGTCGTCTCTTTCTACTACTACGTGCGCTTCATACGCGCCATGTACCTCTCGGATCGCGGGGCAGATGACCGCCCGCTCTCGATGTCGCCGGCGCTGACGACGGCGCTCGTCGTCTCGCTCGTCGGCATCATCTTCATAGGCATCTACCCGCAGCCGTTCATTGACATCGCGCAGAAACTTTTACCTCACTAACCTTGCGGCTGCCGCAGGTTTCGAGTGCTTTTCAGCGTCGGGCAGCACACCCTTTAGGAGGCCACAAACATGAGAAACAGAAGAACTCAATTCTCACTCTTCATCATCGTTCTGGCTTTGACGGCTCAACTGTCGTTCTTCTCTACAGCAGTACAATCGCAGAACTCAAATTCGTCTACCACGATGGAAACGCAGAACACAGGACCGGGAATCCCGATTCCGGCAGATTGCCGCAGACGTTGCACCAACGCCTATCGCAGGTGCCTCCGGGCGGCCGGTGGGAATACGGGTCGCAGGCGGGCCTGCGCGGTCAGGTACAGAAATTGTCTGCGCCGCTGTCCGCAGTAAGTTTGCGGAATAGTCTCCTCAAATTTTGAATATTCAATCGTGTTCAATTGTGGTAGCTTTGCGCCACGGAGGAGACATGATGAAGATCAAAAGACTCGTGCTTGCTACGGTCCTCTGCGCTTTCGCCACGGTTGCCGTCGAAGGGCAGTCAGTCTGGGCCGGGCGATATGAGCACACTGCGAATCTGGGGCGCACGGCCGGCGGAACAGGGATTGTGGTTAGCTACGCCATCACAATCCTGCCCGACAATACAGCCACCATCCAGGCGAACGGCTATCAGACCGATGATGAAATCCTCTGCGAAGTGCGAGAGCGCGGGAATAAGGCAAGTCTGTATTTTAAAAGTTACCCGAACGGCGGCGAGCTTAATCAATTCGGCGTGCAGCTATATAAAAAGGGCGACTTCATTTTGTCGCTTGAACGAATAAACAGCAGGCGATTCAGGGTCAGGTGGGGCAAGTACAATACTGAATTAACCAAAAGCGTGGTGTTCGTAAAAGTCAAAAGCCAGCAGCCGTAATAAAAGACTTGTCGCTGTCTCCTTTCTGCGCTTTACGGGCGGCGATACGGCGCTGGCTGTAATCAGGAGATAAAAAAGATGAAAAGCAAGCTAACGCGATCTCTTCTAGTCATCCTCGCTCTCACTTTCACCTCTCAATTGTCCCTCGCCAATACCTCAACACCGCCTCGCAAAGACCCGACAGTCTCAACTGCCGCGACGCGAGGCGTGCAGCGTAGCAGGCGCTGCCGCGAGAGGTGTTGGCGACAATATCGTCTCTGCACCAGAGGCGTCGTGCCGCCTTCGACCGCGCGCTGCCGTGCGCGCCTGAGACAGTGTCTGCGACGTTGCGGCCGATGAAGCGCGAGTATTGACAGCCGATACTCTAAGCTCCAAGGACTTATGGACAACCTCGCCGAGGATATTATTCCCCCGCTTGTTGCCGCAGGGATTAAGCGTTTTTCATGGAGGATTACGGCACAGGCTTAACCTAACAGGAGACTCGAAAGATGAAAAGGAAAAGTTTTCGGATTAGCCTCTTCCTTCTCGCTTTGACCTTAACGGCTCAATTAGCTTTTGCCGGACCATCTCTCATTGGTCAGAATTCGAATTCGTCCACAACGGAATCCGCTGCCCCGAAACCAGACAAGCGATGCCGGAAGAAGTGCGCCAATTCTTATCGCAGGTGTCTCAGGACTAGCCGAAATAGATCTTCAAGGCGTTCCTGTTACCCGCGATACGAATTGTGTCTGAGATACTGCGGGTGAGAGAGTCCGGATTTGTTTGAGGCGGCGTCTCAAGTAGAATCGCCGCCTCAAACATTTTATGTACATCTTCTACATCTTCGCCGCTCTGCTCATCATTCAGGCAATCATCTCGCTTCGGGGCGGCGCGCGTTATCTCTCTTACATACGGCGAGAGACTGCGAAAGACAATCAAACTTTTACGCCTTATGCTTCCATCATCGCGCCATGTCGCGGATTAGATCAGGGCTTGCGAGAAAACCTGGCGGCGCTCTTTCGGCAGGATTACCCGGCTTACGAGATCATTTTCGTGACTGACAGCCAGAACGACCCCGCGCTTCCATTGATAGAAGAGTTGCGAAGAGAGTTCGCCGAAGTCGAAGGAGTTGCGGGCAGGGTTCTTGTCGCGGGCGATGCAGCGAGCAGCGGGCAGAAGGTCCATAACCTTCGCGCTGCTGTTGTTGAGGCCAATCCTGAGAGCGAGATTCTGGTCTTCGTTGATTCGGACGCGCGACCGCAGGAGAGTTGGCTGCGAGCATTGGTTTCTCCTCTCGCCGACGAGGAAGTGGGCGCGGCCACGGGTTACCGCTGGTTCATTCCCGTTAAAGGCGGTCTCGCTTCCAATCTGCGCGCCGTCTGGAACGCTTCGATTGCGTCCGCTCTCGGTCCTCAAAGCGACAGAAACTTTTGCTGGGGCGGCTCGACGGCTATCCGCCGTGCGACGTTCGAGCGCGCCCGAGTGTTGGACGAATGGCGCGGCGCTGCCTCTGACGATTTTGCGATGATGCGCGCGCTTCGTCGCCAGGGCCTGCCAATACATTTCGTGCCACGCTGCCTGACCGCTTCACATGAGGATTGCGGCTGGCGTGAGCTGCTGGAGTTTACGACGCGCCAGTTGAAGATCACCAGAGTTTACGCGCCGCGCTTCTGGAAGATAGTTCTCTTCAGCAATCTTCTCTTCGTGCTCGTCTTCTTCGGCGGCATCGCTCTGACGATCACGAGGGCAGCGCTCGGGCTTTCTTACGTGTGGGTGCTAGCTTTCGTCCTCGCAATCTATGCGCTCGGAATCGCCAAGGCCGCTTTGCGTCTGCGTGCCGTCAGCTTTCCGCTCGCGCGATACCGCAGAGAGTTGCGACGCGGCGCATTCATGCATCTCTTTGTATGGCCGTTCGCCTCTGCGCTCTATCTCTACAATTCGCTCGGCGCGCTTCTTTCGCGCCGAATACGTTGGCGTGGCATCACCTACGAATTGAAATCGCCCAACGAAACTGTCATTATCAAAACAGTCTAGAGAGTCTGGAGTCTGGAGTCTGGAGTCAAAAGCAAAAACTCGCCTTTGACTCCAGACTCCAGACTCCAGACTCCAGACTCCAGACTCCAGACTCTCGTTATGTCTTCTAAAGCCGCACAGTTCGTACAGCTCCTGCGTTCGACGAAACGCGAGAAGCGTCTCGGGACGCTGATCCTCTTCGTCACCTCGCGGTGCAACGCCTTCTGCAAGACCTGCTTTTATCATGAAGAGCTGAATCGGCCGGGCGACATGACCTTCGAGCAGATCGAGAAGGTCTCCAGGACGATGCCGCCCATCACGGACCTCTGGCTCTCTGGCGGCGAGCCGATGCTGCGCCGTGATCTGACCGGAATCATTGACACCTTCATCAACAATAACGGGGTCCGCCGCGTCATCATCCCGACCAACGCGCTCGTCAAGACGCGCACTTACGAAGTCGTGGATCACGCGCTCGGGCTACATCCGCACCTCGACCTCTACCTGAACATCGCGCTCGACGGCTACGGGCAGACGCACGACGAGATACGGGGCGTCCCCGGCAACTGGGAGAAAACGCTCGACTGCATCCGCGCTCTCTATCCTTTGAAAGAGAAGTACGCGGACCGCTTTCGCCTCAACGTCAACACGGTCGTCTGCTCCGAGAACTACTGGGAGATTGAGAAGCTCTCCGAGTACCTGTGGGAGAATTTCCGGCTCGACGGCCACTACTTCAACATCATCCGTGGGGAGACGAAGGCGGGTGACGAGATCAAACGTGTGCCGCCGGAAGTCCTGCCCGAAATGTACAGGCGCGCGTCCTTGCTCACGAAGCGCTACGCCGGGCGCATGTTTGCGGACGATGACGCGAGCCGGCGCTTCATCAAATCGGTCGCTTACGTTGGGACGATCACGACACACTATCGCACGCAGCACGAAAACTTCAGTGGGCCGACCGCGTGGCCTTTCCCCTGCACGGCCGGCGAGACGACCGCCGTCATTGACTATAACGGCGACGTCCGGGCCTGCGAGCTGCGCTCCAAGTTCGCGACGCTCTCGGACTACGATTACGACTTTCGGCAGCTCTGGTCCGCAGAGGAGCGCCAGAAGGAGCTGGGCGCAATTGACGAAGGGCGCGCCTGCTGGTGCACGCACGTCTGCTTCATACACGACTCCATGCGCCACTCCCGCCGCGCCCAGCTTTACGAAGTGCCGAGGAATTATTTGAGGCGGAATAGTTGGTGATTACAGGGGCCGGGGACCAAGGGTCAGGGGCCGGTTTAAGGCTTTTCACTGACCCCCGACCCCCGACCCCCGACCCCTTGCAATGCCTGAACGCGACGAAGAAGGTGTGACTCGCAAGAGCGGGCTGGTTTACGCGGGCGTGCTCTCTTTTGTCCTGTCCACTGTGACGCTCCTGATTATCGGGTGGGGGCTTGACCGCTGGCTCGGCACGAGTCCCTGGCTGGTGGTCGCAGGCATAGTGCTTGGCGCGGGCATCGGGTTTTATCAATTCATACGGCTGCTCTCCAGGATTTCCTGAGCATGATGGGCCAATAGAAGTGTCCTATGAAATGGTGTTGCATTGGATTTAAGTCTCATTATGACTCCGCCGGACAGAGCGGGCACGCCATTCTAATCGGGCGAGATTCATCAGGCGTGCCAGAGATAATGATGCAATATCGTGCCCTTGATCTTGGAGAGGAAGGCCATATTAAGTCCGATATTCCCGTTTCAACAGTGGTTGATATAAGGATTGTCTTTTGTCCATGGTGTGGACGTAATGTTGAGAAGTGGTACGGGAAGCATATAGATGTCCTGTATCGAGAAGGTTTGAAAATATCTTATTGATGCTCCCGCTGGCGCTTCTATTGGTAAACTATTCAGCCCCAGGGTCTATTCATTTTCGAGACTGAGGAAAGTAGAGAAACAGCACTGTCCACGAAGCCACACGAAACGACACGAAACAAACCACAGCAATTTCGTGTCGTTTCGTGTGGCTTCGTGGATCGTTCTCTTTCCGTCGAGAATGAATAGACCCTGATTCAGCCCGCGCTTAACTCGACACCGCGCGCGTGTCTGTGTAAAATCTCCTGCTTCGGTTATGAGTGAAATCGTGAACAGTGCAGGCCGCAGTGCGCTTGCCGGAACCGATCCGGTAAGGATGGAGCGCCGCCTTTTCCGCCTGATGTGCGTGATTGTAGCGGTGGCTGTGATCGTCAGCGCTGTGCTTGCGCCGTGGCGCGTGACGACGGGGCTCTTAGTCGGCGGCGTGCTATCGCTTTTCAATTATCACTGGCTGCACACCTCGCTCGCGGCGGTCTTCAGCACGGCGGCGAGCGGCAAGCGCGTGAAGATCAAAGCTGCGCGCTACGTGCTGCGTTATTTCATTATCGCCGGGGTGGTGGCCGCCCTGTACGCGCTCGACCTTGTCTCAATCGTTGCGACGCTTCTCGGCCTCTGTTCGTTCGCGGTCGCCATGATGATCGAAGCTTTCATTCAAATCTATTTCGCAATCGTCAATCGAGAGGAAACTTAAATGTTGTTCTGGTTACTGAGCGAGGGCGGGGGCGGGGAGGCTGCTGCCCAGCACGGCGAAAAAGTGACGAAGCATGCCGCGGAGCATATTCCCTGGATTGTGCAGAAGGTTAACGAGGCCATCGGCGGACCCATCCACGATTTTCAGTTGAAGTACACGAAGCCTTACTGGGATAAGCTTTTCGGCACGGATGCGTCAACGGTCATCGGGCGGTACTCGCCGGAAACGGCCGTCCCCTGGTACACGGTGATGTTCATCATCGCCTGCATCTTCAGCATCATTATTATCTGGCTGTTGAAGCGAAAGCTGTCGGAAGATGAGCCTTCGGGCGGGCAGCAGACGCTTGAGGTCGGCGTGCTCGCTGTGCGGAACCTGATCGTGGATGTCGTCGGTCCACACGGCGTCAAATATTTCCCGGTCGTCGCCACCTTCGGCATGCTCATCTTGGTCTCTAACCTGATGGGCTTCATCCCTGGCATGATGGCCCCGACCTCCGCGACCAGCGTCACCTTCGCGCTAGGCATCTCGTCGTTCGTCTATTACAACTACATCGGCATTAAAGAGAACGGGCTCTTCGGCCATCTCAGGCACTTCGCCGGGCCAGTGCTGGCGATTGCGCCGTTGCTCTTTCTCATCGAGCTGATCAGCAACTTTATCCGCCCGATGTCGCTCGGCATACGTCTCTTCGGTAACATGTTCGCGGACGAAAAGGTCGTCGAGAATATCGCCAACCTCGGCGCGCCTTACACCTACTGGGTGGTTCCCGTCCTCTTGATGCCGCTCGGGCTGTTCGTCGCATTCATCCAGACATTCATCTTTATGTTTCTTTCGATGGTCTACATCAGCGAAGTCTCGCATCCGCCGCACGACGAGCACGCTGAGCACGGGCACGCGCATGACGAAGGAGAAGAGATCATCGCACCAGTCTTGACATAAAAGCAGTGACGAGTGACAGGTGACAAGCAAGAACGGTTTTTCTCGTCACTTGTCACTCGTCACTCGTAACTGTATTTAAGCGTTTTGAGCGGCGCAGGCAGACGCGCCCGCGCACGTTGAGGCGTTTCGGTAGTTAAATTTTTCAAAGCGAGGAAGGGAAGCCGAAAGCTTTAAGAGAAGGAGCGGAGGAGAACGCGCATCATTGCTCTCGGGATTTTCCGAAAGAGCAGGCATGCTTGCATCGCTGGCGCGCCGTTGTACGAGGGGCGGCGAATACCGGAGGCGGGCGAAATAATAGACCGCGAAGCGTTCTTTCCGATTCCATGATTCATCTGCGGCTTAGATTCCCTTGAATCCTTTGAAGCCTAAACAAATCTCAAGGAGGAATCGAGATGAGAAAACTCAGGCTCATGTTCTTCAGCATGCTCTGCATCCTGATGACTGCCGTCACCTCTTTTGCGGCAGAAGTTGTAGAGAAAGATAACGACGCGAGTGTGAACAAGTACAAGGCGCTGGCTGCGGGCTTCGGCTTTGCCATCGCCGCAGGACTCGGCGCGCTCGGCCAGTCGCGCATCGCAGCCTCGGCCGTCGAGGGCGCTGCGCGCAATCCAGGCGCGGCGGGCCGCATCCAGATCATGATGATTATCGGTCTGGCGCTCATCGAATCGCTGGTGCTCTTCGCGCTCGTGATCGTCTTCGCCAAAGTCTAGTCAATTGCGGAATGCGGATTTAGGAGAGCAGAAGGCAGAAGGCACAAGGCAGAAGGCAGTCAAGGCAAAACGCTCCTGGTTTTTACTGCCTACTGCTTTCTGCTTTCTGCCTTCTGCTTTTCTCAATCCGCAGTCCGAAATCCGCATTCCGCAATCGAATGATGTATGTTTTTCAGGGCTTTAGCGTATCGCGCCGATACGCTAAAGCCCCATTAATTCCGCCCGCCTCTTTCCTTCAAGCGAAAATTGCTGGTAATTTACCCTCCTCATCTGGCATAGTCCTTGCCATCTTCAAAAGATGGTTCATTCTCTCCTCGCCCCCAAATAAGATTAATCTTCAGCGAAGGTGAAGGCTGAGGGAGGATTAAGATGATAAGAAAAATTATTCTCGCCTTTCTGATTTTGCTTATGGCCGCCGCCGTTGCAGCGGCCGACACTATCTACCTGCGCGATGGCCGGACCGTTCGCGGCACGGTGCTCGGCTTCGTCAGCGGACGTTTCGCCGTCAAGCTCACCGAAGCCATTAACACACAAACAAGCACCAGCACACAGGGCAACACTGTAGCGCGTATCAACGGCGAAATTGGCGAGGTCGTTTTCATCCGCCCGCGCGACATCGAGCGCGTCGAGATTGACAACCGCTCGCTTGACGAAGCGCGTTACCTGACGCGCACCGTGCCAGTGGAACTGGGGCCGAACTGGGTTGACTCGGGCATTGACTTGCGGCGCGGCGAGCGCGTGCAGGTCACCGCCAGCGGGACAATCGTCGCGGGGCGCACGCGCATCACGCCCGGCGGCCTGCGCTCGACGGACCCGAACGCCCCGCTTCCACGAGCGGCCGAAGGCGTTCTGATAGGCGCAATTGGGACAGACCCGAACGCGCCCATCATCGAGATCGGACTCAATCGCGAGTTTGTGGCGGACCGCGATGGTCGCCTTTACCTGACGGCCAACCGCAGCAGCTACACGGACGCGCGCGGCGCTTTCACGGCGCAGATTCGCAAGGAGCTTGGCTTCAACCAGCAGACGGCTAATAATCGCCGCACCGGGCGCGATGACATTGACGACTCCGACGACCTGTTCGGAACAGGCGCCAGCACCGGTCCTGCCCCTGCGCGTTCGCGAACGACTCCCTACGGGCAGACCACCACGACCCCGGAGCGAACGGCGGTTGATAGGACCATAGAAGTCCCCGGAAACTCGCGCGGCACGGACACGGGCATTGACCTGCGTTCGGGCGACAGCCTGACCATTACGGCATCGGGAAACATAACGGCCGGGCGTCGCGCGGGCGTCGTCTCGCCAGATGGCGGGCGTGTGGGCTTCAGCTCAATAGCGGGCACGTATCCGGTGGCGGGCGCGGGCGTCGGCGCGCTCATCGGTTACATCCGTCTGCCGAACGGACAGATCACACAGCCTTTCGCCGTCGGCAGCCAGTTGAACTTCACAGCCCCTACCGACGGTCGCCTCTTCCTGTTGATTAACGACGACAACTACAGCGACAACAGTGGCAGCTTCAGCGTGAGGATCGTTTTCAACTCCGCTTCCGGCTCTTCGACGGGCTATCCGTCGGGTTCGACGGGTGGTTCCGAGAAGACTGTGAGCGTCTTCGCGGACTCGGAGGGCGTGGACACCGGAGTTGACCTGCGCGCGGGCGACCGCGTGACCGTGAGCGCGACGGGCCTCGTCTACTCGCGTGGGACAGGGGGCATTTCACCGGCGGGGGACCGCAGGTATGATTCAACCGCAGGCAGTTTGCCTGCGCCTTCTGCCTCCTTCGGGGCGCTGGTCGGCTACATCCGAACGAGCGATGGCCGGACCACTGAGCCGTTCGGCATCGGCAGCCAGCGAACATTCACAGCCCCCGCCGACGGGCGTTTGATTCTGATGGTGAACGATGACGACTACAGGGGCAATAGCGGTAGCTTCCGTGCGAGAATAATCTACTAGGCCGGCGCGGCGCACCGTCCGCGAGTATGAGAGGAGACAGGCTCTTTCGTCTCCTCCACGGAGCCTGCTCACACCGCCATCCCTTCGCGTTGCGCGTGGCTGAAACTGTATGGTACGCTCAGCCTTAATCTCATCCAGACACGGTGTCAGGGCGGAATATTCGATGAAGAAATGTCCGAAGTGTGGCAAGGAGTACGAAAGCACGACCACTTTGTGCCCGGTTGATGGCACGGTCCTGGAGAAGGTTAAAGACACACTCATCGGTCAGACTCTCGCCGACAAATACCGCATCGAAGAGCTTATCAACGAAGGGGGCATGGGCGCCGTCTATCGCGGCACACACGTCCTGATGGACAAGACGGTCGCGGTCAAAGTGCTGCACCCGGCCCTGGCGGCCGACGACAAAATAGTCGCCCGTTTCTCGCGCGAAGCAAAAGCCGCCTCGCGCCTCTCCCATCCACATGCTCTGAGCGTCACAGACTTCGGCGAAGACCAGAACGGCGTCGTCTTTCTGGTGATGGAATACCTGAGCGGCGAGACGCTCAAGGAGGTGATACATAAGGACGGACCGATGCCTCTGGCGCGAGTCACAGAGATTATCCGCCAGGTCTGCGGCGCGCTCGAAGCCGCGCACAAAGAAGGGGTCGTCCACCGCGATCTCAAGAGCGATAACATCATGCTCATTGACATCGGCGGCGGCGACTGGGCCAAGGTCCTGGATTTCGGAATCGCGAAGATCACGGAAAAAGTCGGGCAAGACCCCGGGCTGACCGCGCCCAACCTGATCATCGGCACGCCTCAATACATGTCGCCCGAGCAGTGTTCACAGGCTTCGGAAATAGACTCGCGCTCAGACATCTACAGCCTCGGCGTTATTCTTTACGAAATGCTCGTCGGCCATGTGCCGTTTACGGGCGAATCGCCGACGGCGATTATGATGAAGCATTTGCAGGAAGCGCCGCCCTCCGTGCTCGAAGAGCGAAAGGATTTGCCCGCTGCGGTCGGGCGCGTCGTTTCGCGCGCGATGGCGAAACGTCCCGAGGACCGTTTTCAAACCGTGGGCGAGTTGTCGGAAGAGTTCAACTCTGCCGCTGAAGGAAAGGAGCCCGCAGCCGCAGCCGCTGCCGACGCGGGGGCTGGCTCTCCTGATCGCTCGACCAACCGAATAGTCGTGCCGACGGGCTCGAACGAAGCCCCACGCGATACCGCCAGCGAAGATGCGGATGAGGCGACGGTCGTCAGGCCCAGAACTGAATCAGAGGAGATCGTCGAAGCCGAGGTCTTCACCGCAGGCGTGGGTGCGCCGCCGGAGAGTTTCAACCCGTGGCGAGTCGTGATTCCGGCAATAGCAGGGCTCCTGGTAGTCTTCGCGGTTGTCTATGCCCTGACACGTAACTCCTCGTCCCAGCCGGACTCGAACAAAAATTCTGCGCCGCTCATGGTCGAGCCTGGCAGTCATCCAGTACAACCCGGGCAGACGCCGACGGGGGCAGGCGAAGTAGGCATTACGCCGAACAGCACTTCGACCCCGCTCGACGCGAACGCCGCCGTGCCTCTGGAAGTCATTCCCGGCCGCAACACTAATACAGGCTCGCCCGAGGGAGACCCGGACGTGAACAGCAATACGGGGGCGAGTGGGAACTATAATCCAGGTGGAACGCAAACTAACTCTGGGCCGAGCAAGAACGCTAACCAGCGAGTCGAGCTGCCGCCACAACCGAACATCACGCCGGCACCAACCGCGGCTCCGACCGAGACGCCGCCGCCGATGCCGCAGCCGCAGAAGTCGCCTGGCTCTGGCACTGCGGGCGACTCTGGCGCGCAGAAACCGGAAGGAACAAGCGGCAACCCGCAGCTTCCGTAATCTAATTCAGTTCCTCGAATCAGATTGTGAAGATCAGGCGGACCTGTCCCCGGTCCTGTCGCCTAACCGCGAATCGCTTCCAGAATCATGCCCCGCAGTTTCTCTTCCTCGTCAAACTCCAGCTCGATTTCGAGCACGTAACAGGGAAGCTCAAAATTAAGCGCACGCAGCTTGACCGCATCTTTAGCCGTCGTTAGAAGAGCCTGCGCTTTGACCCGACGCGCTTCGGAGGTGAGCGCATCCACATCGGCCTGCGTGAAAAAGTGATGGTCCGGGAACGTCCTCGTGAGTTCCAGCCTGTACCCTTCTCTCCGCACCTGTTCGAAGAATGCGGACGGATTGCCTATCGCACAGAACGCCGCGACGGGCTGGGTAAGTGAGTGATGAGTGATGAGTGATGAGTGATGAGTAGGGATGTCCGACGCGATGTCTCCCGCTTTCGTGGAATCAAGAGGGCGGACCGCTTTCGTGCGTGTTCGGGAGAGGATGGTGGGGCGACCGCCGCTGAAGCGCGCGACCTGTTGGCGCAGCGAATCCGGGTCCTGTGCCTGTTCGGCGCGTGTGATGATGATGCAATCGGCGCGCTCCAGCTCCGAAAGAGGCTCGCGCAGGCGTCCGCGCGGAAGAAGTTTTGCTCCACCCCAGGGGGCGCTCGCATCAATCGTAACGAGGTCGAGGTCGCGCGCCACGCGCAGGTGTTGAAAGCCGTCGTCGAGGATGAAGACTTCGCTTCCGAGATTCTCTTTCGCCCAGCGCGCCGCGGCAGCGCGATCTGCGTCGCTGACGACCGCGACTTTGCCCAGCAACATTTCGGCGAGCAGGCGAGGCTCGTCGCCGCCCTCCCTGGCGTCGGCCAAAATGCGCTCCCCATCGGAAACCACCACGCGCCTGCCCGCACGGGCACGTCCGTAACCGCGCGTCAGGATGCATGCCCTGCGCCCTTCTTTAGAAACCACGCGCGCCACCCACTCGACGAGCGGCGTTTTGCCTGTGCCTCCAGTGGTGATGTTGCCCACACTGATGACGGGCGCGCCGGTCCGATGAACGGTCAGAAGCTCCCTTTTGTAGAGCGTGCGGCGAGCACGCATGACCGCGCTGTAGAGAAGACTGAGGGGGGCAAGGATGAGTCCATTCGTCATGCGGATAGTGCGTCGCGTTGTGCGTTTTCAGTCTCTTGTTGTTCGAGCTGGTCGGGCTCTCCCGCAAGGAGTGGGGCGAGGAGCTTAACGGTACGCGCCGTCGCGCCTCGATTCTTTTCCAGGACCGCGCGCGCGTTCTCTCCTATGGCGCGCCTGCGTTCATCATCTTCCAGAAGCTCTCGAAGAACGCGCGCGAGCTCCGCGGGTGCTTCCTCCGGCGTAAGCGTGGGGAGCTGCGTGAGCGCGTCGGCTTCTAGGAAATCTTCCACAATGGCCTTGAAGTTAGACGTATGCGGGCCAGTCACGGTACACGCGCCGACAGCCGCGGGCTCAAGGATGTTGTGGCCTCCGACGGGCGCGATGCTGCCGCCGACGAACACGATGCTTGCCAGGGGATAGACTGCGCGGAGTTCACCGATTGAATCTAGCAGAATCGCATCACACGCCCGATCAAGCTCGCTCCGAGCAGCCGAGCGCCGCGCCCATGCCAATCCGGACGTTTCCAGCAATGAAGCCACCTCATTGAAACGCTCCGGATGTCTGGGGGCGACGAGCAGCCTTACTTTTTCGTTGCCCGGAGTGGACCGAAGCTGTCTGAAGGCTTCCAGGACGATCTGCTCCTCGGGTGAGTGAGTGCTTGCCGCCACAATCAAACGGGATTCCGTGCTGAGAGAAAATCGCTCGCGCAACTCCGCGGTCAACGCTTGCGCGCCGGCGTCGTCGCCCGCGTCGAACTTAACGTTGCCGGAGACATAAACGCGTTCGGGCGCAAGCCCGAACGCGCGCATACGTTCGGCGTCCCCGTCCGTCTGCATCAGCGCGAGGCTCAGGTCATTGACGATGCGCCTTGTGAAGCGGCGGATGAACTTGTAGCGGCGGAAGGAGCGCTCCGAGAGTCGCCCGTTAACGATTGCCGTGGGCACGCGCCTCCTCCTGCACTCGCGCAGGAAATGGGGCCATAACTCGGTCTCCATGATCAGCACGGCAGCGGGATTCGCTTTGCGTAGGGCGCGGCGGACGGTCCAGGACCAGTCGAAAGGAAAGTAGATGACGGCGGCCGCGTCGTCACGAAAAACGTCGCGGGCAATCATTTGGCCGGTCAGGGTCGTGGTCGAAACGACGAGCGCATGAGCTGGGAATTTATTGAGAAGTGCGCGGGCCAGCGGGCGAGCGGCTTGCGCCTCTCCGACCGACACGCAATGAAGCCAGATGAGACGCCGCCCTCCGGTTTCGATCAAAGGCAACTGCCCCAGCCTCTCGCGCAAACCCGCGACATACTTCCCGTGCCTGAAGGCATCGTAAACGAAGCGCGGCAGGAGCGCGATAACGCCGAGGGTGAGCAGGAAGCTGTAAAGGAAATACATCGTGAATCGTAAATCGTAAATCGTAAATCGTAAGCTCATCTATTCACGATTTACGATTCACGATTTACGCTGCTTATTTTGCCCGTTCGATGTAACGCCCTTCCGAGGGTGAAACGCGGATGCGGTCGCCTTCGTTGACGAAGGGCGGGACCTGGATCGTGACGCCGTTTTCGAGCGTCGCAGGTTTGTTGACGTTTGAGACGGTGGCGCCTTTCAGCGTCGGCTCGGTGCTGGTGACCGCCAGCTCGACCGAATCGGGCAGCTCGATACCGATAGGAGCCCCTTCGTAAAACTCCACCTGAATCTTCAGCCCTGGCATCAGCCATTGGGCGGCGTCGCCGAGGTCCTCTTCGCTCAAACCGATCTGCTCGAAGTTCTCCGTGTTCATGAAATGATGCTGCGAGCCGTCGGAGTAGAGGTACTCCATGTCGTGCTGTTCGAGCGAGGCGCGCTCGACCGTGTCCGCGGAACGAAAGCGGTGCTCGAAAGATGAGCCGGTGCGGATGTTCCTCAGCTTGGTCTGAACCATTGCGCGCAGGTTTCCGGGCGTGTGGTGACGAAACTCAACGACCTTACACGGTTGGCCCTCGAAGACTATCACCATGCCTCGTCGAATTTGTGTTGCGGGTATTGCCATAAAAGAAGATCAATCTCCGTATCAAAGTAATATTGTTCGCCTGAGTCGTTGACACGCCGCGATAGACGTGGCGCGCCGCTTATCAGCAAACTGCGTAGTCTAACGGGCGCACGCGCCCGTTGTCCAGCGCGGCTTGAGGAGTGCTTGATTAACTGAAACTATTTAGCGCCGTCGGCCTGATCGCCAGCCTCAGCCGGGTTCGCCGCCGAATCGAGCTTGAAGTAAACCCGCAGCGTCACCTGATATTCGAGCCGCCCCTGTTGCAGCCCGCCGCGCTGCTCTTTTACGACGAACCAGGAGAGGTTATGCAAAGTCTGGCGCGCGCGCTGCACGGCCACTTCGATGGCATGGCTGAAACTCTGGTCAGAAGTGCCGACGATTTCGATGCCTTTGAAAACAGTGTCTGTCATGTAGCTGCTCCTCCGAGAAGTTGCAAGTCAGGAAGCGGCCGGGAAAGACAGCGGTACGGAAGTTCTCCCCTGTCGTTTCACAGGTGAGGGATGCAGTCTTCCAGGAGCGCCCGGCCCTTATCCGTTCTGCAATCTGATTTGACGAAGAGTATCAGGAAAAGTTTTTAGATGTCTATCGCGGGAAAACTAAAGAGCGGGCCCGTCTCTTGAAACAGCGTCGGAGGGTCTGACGTCGTTCCAATGGACGGGCCCGCTCTCTTTTAGGAGCCCACCTACCTGCCGTCTATAACGTTCCCGCGCCTCTAAAGTTCCAAGAAATTTCTGCTCAGGCGGCGCGCGTGTACGGGACGCGCTGCTGGCGCGCGATCAGGTCGAGCCAGTGCTGGGCCTCTTCGTAATAAGGGAACCTCTGCTCGGCGGCGCGAAAAGCGTTCGTATGATAGTAGCGCCTGCCCTTGATTAGCCGTGCGGGGTATTTGATGTGCAGCATTTCGTGATAGAGGACGTACTCGACAAACCACTCCGGAATCCCCCGCGCGTCGAGAGTCTTGCTGATGACGATGGTGTCGTGCGCGGCCTCGTGATGCCCGAGGATGCGGCGCGTGCGACGTTGCGACCATGTCAGCGCCGGCTTTTCGAGCGCACTCTTAAAGTAGCTTTGGTTGAGCCGCTGGAACATCTCGTCAAGGTCGTAAACCTGGCCCTGCGGCGAGGGGATGACTTTGAGCTCCTTCTTCCTGCGAGCTATATCCAAAGCGCGTAGGAATTGAGGGGAATAAGCGTAAGCTCTGTAGATACGCTCATGATCTTTGGGTGTGCGTTTGGAGAGCAAGCGAGCTATCAGGATGAAAGCTATGGCGCGATGCACCTCCGTCGGCGCATCTCTGAAGATGTCGGAAATACGCACATAGATGCGTCTTGAGCGCCGGCGAATCTTGTGATTGACTCCGGCATACGGGTAGAACTTGACCTCTATGTCGGGCACGGGACGATTGCGCGCAAGCTGACGAAAGGCTTCGCTGAAGAGGGCGTTGAGATGATTCTGCTGTTGCGGCATAAGCGAACCCTTGGGGCTACCGGCTCTTTGACGCAGGACCATTTTAGCGGCAGGGATGGTCCTTCAATAATTCCCGTGAAGTTAATAGGCGCCGCGCTTGATATTACGGGCGAGAGCCTGGAGGCGTCAAACATGACGTGGAAGGCTGAGGCTAAGCTGTTGAAAGAGCACGAAATGGACCTGCCGGATGAATGCATGCTTCGGAAAGGATAAAAAAGGGGAGATCTTAAAGTTGCGGCCAGCAACGCTTTAAGTTGAAAAAAGTGAAAAATCTTTCCGCCGATGTGACCTAAGTGCAAGGCAGGCGACTGCTTAAACTGCGCCGAGCCTGTTCTTCGCAGAGGAGAGAAGATTGTTTGCCGCACTCTCTCACAATCCGTTATACTCTCTTCAGCGCCGCCGAAGGCACGGCGCCCGGCAAGTCACGAATCCGAATACCCCGTAATAATCTTGATAGCCGGAAGTCACGGTTTTATTAAATAATTGACAGCCGGTGCGCTTTATTCCACGTAATCGCCGGTCGGCGCGCCGCATCTCGGAACCCGATGGTCAGCCGCATCTCAGCCCCGCAATCCAGGAATCCCATGATCGCCGACACGCGCGGGCAGACCATTTTGTCTACAATCATCCGGGAGCATCTGTTGACGGGGGAGCCCGTCGGCTCACGCACGGTTTCAGATCGCTTCGCGCATGCGGCCGGCTGGAGCCCCGCCACGATTCGCAATGTGATGTGCCAGCTGGAAGAGGCGGGCCTGGTCGAGCAGCCGCATACGTCGGCCGGTCGCGTGCCGACCGACAAGGGTTACCGCTTCTATGTTGATCACATGCTGGGCGAAGCCCGGCTCTCAAAAGTGGACCTGGCGGTCATTGATTCCTTTCTGGGTACTTTGCGGGAGGAAGCGGGCGGCATCCCTGACCGCTTGATGGGTAAGATCTCGCACGTGCTCTCAACGCTTTCGGAAAACGTCGGCATCGTGGTCTCGCCGTCGCTCGCAGACAATCGCCTTCAGCACATAGAATTTCTACAACTCGCGGACCAGCGCATCCTGGTCGTCCTCGTCTCCGCGCCGAACATCGTCCATCACAAAGTCATTCGCACGAGCGAGAACCTGAGTCAGGAGGAGCTTGAGCAGACGGCGCGCTACCTGAACGTGGAGTTCTGCGGCAAGAGTCTGCTGACGATTCGCGCGGAGATAGTGGAGATGATGCGCGAGGAGAAAGCTCTCTACGATAAGTTGCTGCGCAACGCTATCCTGCTCTGCAACCGCAGCCTCGAAGGGGAAGAGGCGACGACCGCCGAAGTCTATATTGACGGCGCATCCAATTTCCTGACCAAACCGGAATTCGCGGACGCCGAGAGGATGCGCGAGCTGTTTCGCACTTTCGAGGAGAAATCGCGCCTCGTCAAGATTCTCAACGAGTGCATCTCGCGAGATCAGACTTCGGGCGGTGGAGTGAAGGTCATCATCGGGCGCGAACACGCTGTGCCCTCGATGCAGCATTGTACGCTGATCGCATCGCCCTACCGGATCGGCGATGAAGCCATAGGGACATTAAGCGTGGTCGGCCCGATGCGTATCGAGTACGCGCGGATGATGGCTGTGGTGAAATATATGTCCCGACGAATAGAGCAACTGCTGAGTGAAGAAGGCCCCCGCGGTTTGAGCTAATCGAAGTGGCATGCGCGGCGTGCCGCCCCGGTGCATCAGATGGAAAACAACTGGCAGACGATGGCGAACAAAAAAGGACCGAACAAAAATAGCATCCCGGTGCATTTTGTGGACGACGAGAAATCATCCACACCGAAGGCCCGGAAGGCGGACGAGCGCGCCGCCAAAGCTCGTTCAGGGGAGGATGATCTAACCTCGGAGGAGATTGGCCGCGAATCGAGCTATGAAGGTGAGACCGAAGTCGGGCGTCGCATAGACCGCGGGAGCGGGGGCGAAGACGCGGACGCCGCCGGCGGACCGCCCCTCGATGAACTGCCGGAGCGCCGCGAAGATCAGGACCAGGCCGCGCCGAATTCCGAAGCGCCGACCCATCCGGGTCGTGAAGAAACTGATCCGCCCTTGAAAGTTAACCCGGAAGCGAGCGGACCCATTCGGGCGGAACTGATTGCCACGCGCGCGGAGCTCAGGCGGGTCGAAATGGAGCGCGATGAGTTGCGCGATGCACTGGCGCGCCGCCAGGCGGATTTCGAGAACTTCCGCAAGCGCGTGGAACGCGAGCGCACGGAAAGTTATAACCGCATGGTCGGCGACGTGGTCAGCAAGCTCCTGCCGGTCCATGACAACTTGCGTCGCGCTCTGGACGCCGAAGGCTCCCTTCAGGCTAATGAATCCGAGGAGTTCCGTCATTTCCTTCACGGCGTCGAACTCATCTACAAACAGCTGAGTAATGTGCTTGAAGGGCTCGGCTTACAGCAGGTCGAAGCGGTCGGACATCGTTTCGACCCGCACGTTCATGAGGCGGTCATCACGGAACAGACCGAAGAGTATGAACCCGATACGATCATTCAAGAACTCGTACCCGGCTATCGCCTCGGGGAAAAGCTCCTGCGCCCGGCGATAGTCAAAGTCGCAACCAGATAGTGGTCAGTGGTCGGTGGTCAGTGGTCAGTTGAAAACTGTTCCGCACTGACCACTGACCACCGACCACTGACCACTGAAAATTATGGGCAAAGTCATCGGCATTGACCTGGGCACGACCAACTGCTGCGTCTCCGTCTTGGAAGGCGGCGCGGTGCAGATCGTGCCGAACAAAGAGGGCGGACGCACCACCCCGACTGTCGTCGGTTTCACTGACAAGGGCGAGCGCCTGGTCGGACAGATCGCCAAGCGTCAGGCGGTGACCAATGCGGTCAACACCGTCTATGCCGTCAAGCGCCTTATTGGCAGGAAGTTCAATTCGCCGGAAGTTCAGCGGATGCGCGAGTCGTCTGCCTTTGAGATAGTTGATTCGGCGAACGGGGACGCGCGCATCCGCGTGCAGGGGCGCACTTACAGCCCGCCCGAAATCTCCGGCATCGTGCTGCAACGCCTGAAGACCGCCGCGGAGGATTTTCTCGGCGAGCCCGTGACGGACGCGATCATCACCGTCCCGGCTTATTTCGACGACACGCAGCGGCAGGCGACAAAAGACGCGGGCAAAATCGCTGGCCTCAAGGTCGAGCGCATCATCAACGAGCCGACGGCAGCCGCCTTGGCTTACGGTCTGGGCAAGACGGAATCAGAGCGCATCGCCGTTTACGATCTGGGCGGGGGCACTTTCGACGTTTCCATCCTGGAGATGAATGACGGAGTCTTTGAAGTCCTCTCAACCTCCGGCAACACCTTCCTCGGCGGCGAAGATTTCGACGAGCGCATCATCAACTGGATGGCCGATCAGTTTAAGGAAGAGACGGGAATTGATCTCAGGCAGGACCGACTCGCGCTCCAGCGTCTCAAAGAGGCCGCCGAACGCGCCAAGTGCGACCTCTCATCGGTGACGGAGACGAACATCAACCTCCCCTTCATCGCGGCGGACGCGACCGGCCCGAAGCACTTCAACAAGACGCTGACGCGCGACGATTTCGAAGCTCTCGTCTCCGATCTCGTCGAGCAGACGGTTGAGCCCTGCCAGAAAGCTTTGTGGGACGCGAAGCTTCAGCCGACAGATGTGGACAAAGTGATTCTCGTCGGGGGGCAGACGCGCTCGCCCATCGTGGCCCGCACGGTCCGTGAAATCTTCGGCAAAGATGCCTCGGCTGAGATCAATCCGGACGAGGTGGTCGGAATGGGGGCCGCCATTCAGGGAGCCGTGCTCGCCGGCGACGTCAAAGACATAGTGCTCCTGGATGTCCTGCCGCTCAGTCTCGGCCTGGAAACTCGCGGCGGATTATTCACAAAGATCATCGAGCGAAACTCGACCATTCCGCTGCGCAACAGTCTGACGTTTACGACCGTCGTTGATAATCAAGCGTCCGTTGAGATTCATGTCCTACAGGGCGAGCGCGAGATCGCCGAGGGCAATCGCTCGCTCGGAAAATTCGAGCTGGTCGGAATCCCGCCGAAGCCGCGCGGGGTGCCGCAGATTGAAGTCTCTTTCGAGGTGGATGCTAACGGCATCGTCTCGGTTTCGGCTAAAGACAAGGCCACAGGGCGCGAGCAGCAGATGCGTATCACGCCGACTTCGGGCCTGTCTGCGGACGAGATCAGCCGCCTGATTGTGGAGGCAGAGACCTCTGCCGATACGGACCGGCGCGCCAAAGAGATTATCGGGTTAAGGAACAAGCTGGATACGCTCATTCGTAACACCCGCCGCGCCTTCAATGAATACGGCGGTTCGTTATCACCAGAGGAAAAAAGGGAAGGTCAGCAAACCCTCACCAGGGCGGAAGAGTCTGTGCAGTCGGAAAATGTAGACGAGATTCAGAATGCCATCGGACAGGTTCAGCTTCTGGCCGGCGAGCTGACGAAAGTGATGATGAATCTTCCGGACGACGAAACCAACTCGGAAATCGAAAGATAGCATTTGAAAGTCTGGAGTCTTGAGTCTGGAGTCCGGAGTCAGAAGCGTCATTCCTTTTGACTCCGGACTCCAGACTCAAGACTCTTAGACTGTAATGACGGGATTGCTTATAATGCTCCGAATATTTTGAAAGGGAATGATTCGATATTAAATGAGTAAAAGGGACTATTACGAAATTCTTGATGTAAGCAAAGGGGCGACCGAGCAGGAGATTAAGAGCGCGTACCGGCGTCTGGCTGTTAAGTATCATCCTGACAAAAACCCTGGCGACGCATCGGCTGAAGAGAAATTCAAAGAGGCGGCTGAAGCCTACTCTATTCTCTCTGACGCGGAGCAGCGCCGACGTTACGACCGTTTCGGCCATGCGGGCGTTTCGAGCGGCGCCGGTGCCGGAAGCTGGGGCGCGCCCGGCTTTGGCGGAATCGAGGATATTCTCGGAGACCTCTTCGGCTTCGGCGATGTCTTCGGCGCAGGCGCGCGCGGGGGGCGGCGCTCCGCAGCGCAGCGCGGAGCGGACCTACGCTACGATCTGGAGATTTCCCTGGAAGATGCAGCCGCGGGGATGACCGCTCAGTTACGCATTCCGCGACTCGAAACCTGCGACAAGTGCAAAGGCTCTGGCGCGGCCGAAGGGACTCAGCCTGATACCTGCCAGACGTGCAGCGGCGCGGGCCAGGTCCGCTACCAGCAAGGATTCTTTTCCGTGGCACGCACCTGCGGGACATGTCGCGGGACGGGGCGCGTCATCAAGACCCCGTGCGAGCTTTGCAAGGGCGCGGGCCGGACGGAGCGCGAGAAGGCCATGGAGGTCAAAATCCCCGCAGGCGTCGAGACGGGCTCTCGCCTGCGCATCGCGGGCGAAGGCGAGGCCGGGACGCAGGGCGGGGCGACAGGCGATCTCTATGTTGTGATTCACGTCAGCGAGCACGAGCGTTTCGAGCGGCAGGGAAGTAACCTCTATTCGTCCGTGCCGATAAATTTTTCGCAGGCAGCGCTCGGCGCTGAGATAACCGTGCAGACTTTGAAGGGGCAGCAGCAGGTTAAAATTCCCGCAGGGACACAGACCGGGACGGTCTTTCGATTGAAGGGGCAGGGAATGCCTGTGCTCGGCGGGCGCGGTCGCGGCGATCTCTTCGTCGCCGTGATGGTCGTCACGCCGACCACGCTGACGCGCGAGCAGCGCCGCATTCTTGAGCAACTGGCGGAAGTCGAAACCGGCGACCTCGAAGACAAGGGATTGATTGATAAGGTCCGGAATATTTTCGGCTAGCGCGAAGGAAACAGGGCAGAAGAAGAGGCCGAGGATGCGAAAGATTGCATCCTCGGCCCCTTCTTTATATTCCCGACAGCGTTTCGCAATCGTACAAAAAAGCCGAATGCGAAGTGGCTTTTTTGAACTGATAATAGTCATCACCCATCCCGCATCCATTCTGCAATAAATAGTTTTTCCTTTTAATCTCAACCATTAAACCCCTGTTCGCTGAGCAGCGTGCATTGCGGCATATTGGTTGCTGAGACGAAAGTGCGATATCTCCCCGACAATTTGTTAGATGGGAGTGCAATAATGAGACGAAAATCCCTCGCGACGCTTTTGGCAGCCCTGCTGCTCATGCTCTTTTCATCTGTGATTCAGGCCGCGGGCGAAGACCCGAACGAAGACACTGACGTACGGATCATCGGAGCAAAGGTAGTGGAAACCGCGGAAGCACACATTTCCGTGGTGGCGCGTTCGGGGGTTGAGCACGTGATTGCGGTTGATAGCCGCGGGACGAAGGTCATGATTGACGGGAAGGTCGTTTCGCTGAAGGATGTTCACGAGGGTGACATCGTGACCGTTGATCTGGATGCGAAAAAGCCCGTCAAGTTTGCGAAGAACATTTCGATGCGGTCCGAAGAGATCGCCAGAGTTCGCCGGTAGGAGCTATGGTGCTCGTTTGAGCGTCGCCTCGCACCCCACCGGCACAAAGAGCCGCTTTACTCCTCGCAAGTAAAGCGGCTCTTTAACTACTCTCAATCTACAAACAGTTAGCGTAATTGCAGCAGCCCCGGAGGGGCGCAATATCAGTAGCCCACGGCTGACGCCGTGGGCTACTGATATTGCGCCCCTCCGGGGCTTCGGCGACACAGGCAGTCCTCAGGATGCAACCAGCCCTTTGGTCTGGCTCACGTTAATAGCCCGGCGATATAGCCCTGTTGCGAGAACTGCCTCGCGCCATCCTCAAACTGAATCTGTAGAGACCTGTTGTTAATAAACTCCTCTTTGAAGCGTTGTGCATTTAGAGCTACATCTATTGCTACTTTGAGGAGATGGAATTTATGAAGCGTTTGCATCTGACCATCGTGCTGGCGATATTGTCTTGTAGCCTTTGGAAAAGTGTTTCGATTACCGCTGCGGCGGCGGGGCTCATACAGCAAAACAAAGCGGACGCCTCGCCTTTAATCACCCCCGAAATGGTGAAACCTCACGTCGTCAAGCTTGCCGATGATAAATACGAGGGACGCGGGGCAGGCTATCGCGGGGAGCGGCAGGCGGGCGAATACATTGCCGACGAGTTCAAGCGAATCGGATTGAAACCCGCCGGCGATTCCGGGCGTGGGCGGCGCAGCTATTATCAGGAATTCAGATTCCACCCGTACCATCCTGTCGTAGCCTGGGAGTTGATGACCTCGCGCAATATCCTGGGCCTCATCGAAGGCTCGGACCCCGCGCTCAAAAATGAGATAGTCGTCATCGGCGCGCACTACGACGGGCAGGGGCGCGCGGGCCAGGCGGACCCTACGCGGCAACCGCCGGGTGATGCTGCCGCAATCAAAGATGAGATTTGGAACAGCGCGAACGATAACGCGACCAGCGTCGCAGCCATTCTGGAGATCGCTCGCGCCATCAAGCGCACGAAGGTTGCACCCAAACGCTCCATCCTTTTCATCGCTTTCGGCGCGGAAGAGCACGGGATGACCGGTTCGATCTATTACGTACATCACCCGGTCTTTCCACTGGGCAATCACGTTGCGATGATAAATCTTGAGAAACTCGGACGCTCGCCCGAAAAACCGCTCAACATCAATGGCAGCGCGAGCAGCCCGGTCTGGGCCGAAGTCCTCAAAGAGGCGCAGGGACGAACACAAACGAAAGTCTCTACAGGAAGTCCTTATGCTTTCCCTGACAGCGACCATTATCCTTTCGGCGCATTACGCATCCCCGCCGTGATCTTTTCAGTCAGCACGAGCGTTGATGCGCATCAACCATCCGATACCGCGGATAAGATAGATTTCCCGCGCCTGGCTGAAGCTGCGCGCTTCGCGATGGCGATGCTTTTGAGTTTGACAGACCAGCCGCAGCGACCCGTTTACGTGGCGTCTCCGATTCCGGACTTAGGTCTGATCGCGCATCTGGTTACGAACGCGGAGGCGTCTGCGTCGGGGTTGGGCGCAGAAGAAAGCGGACTGAAAGTGACTGGGGTCATCGCGGGCTCGTCGTCGGCGGATGCCGGTTTGCAAGAGGGGGATTTAATACTCGAAGTCGCCAAAATCAGACTCCGCAGGGATGCGAAATTGGCCGAGCTCATGGCAATGCAGCGGCAGGTTCTTGAGGGGAAATTAGGCTACCGGCTGCCTGTGACGATTCTGCGCGACGGGAAGAGGAGAGAACTGGTCATTAACCTGCGGCGTTAAGAAAAACTATCTTGCAGGTAAAGGGCAGGTGCTGATGTGGCGCATCGCTTCGGCCGCCATGTTGAAGGCGAGGTTGATCGAGCCGCCTTTTTTACCGGCGCTCAGATCGCCGATCAGGTAAAGGCCCGGAAGACTCGTCTCGTAGCCCTGCGTCAGCACCGGCACATCGCCCTCAAACTTGATACCGACGGCTTTCAGGAAATTAAGCGGCGTCGTCCCGCCGAGCGCGTAGATGACGCGGTCAAAAGTTTGCGCCGCGTGTTCCGTCTCTTGAAAGACCGCACGCGGTCGCCCACCTTCATCTTCCAGGCCAGCGATATTACTCCCGCGCAGGATGCGGACCTGATCACGCACTTCGAGCGCGTGCAGGCTCTCGTGGTTGACCGGGTTGAGACGCGCAAACTCCTTGCGGCGATATGAGAGCGTGACGCGGTTGCCCTGCTGCACCAGAAACTGGCAATACTCCGAGGCAGTATCGCCGCCGCCGACAACCAGGCAGTCTTCGCCTTTCAAGGCCACCGTGTTGATGTCGTAGTGGACCCGTTTTGCGAGCGTGGCCGGAATCTTGTACTCGGGTTTGTTCGGCTTGTCGAGAATGCCTATGGCGATAATGCAGCGTTGAGTTTGGTAACCGCCGCTTGAGGTCTCGATTGTGAAACCGCCTTCTGAGAGCGGGCGAATGGCCGTCACGGTCTCCTTGTAATGGACCTGCAACTGGCACTGCTCGATGATGCGGTCAATGTAGGTCAGCGTCTCCTCTTTGGTCATGTCGGTCAGGCACATGACGCCTGTGCAGACGGCCTTGATGCCCTTGTAGTTGGCGAGCACGGGCTTCGACGCCGGATAGAACTTGCGTATGGCCCAGGAGTGCGCGTCGCCTTTTTCCAGAATAATAATCTTTTCGGCGGGGATACCGACGCCGCGCGCCTCCGCCGCCATGCTGATGCCCGCCGGTCCGGCCCCGATGATAACCATCTCATACATAGTCCGTGTCCTATCCTTTGGCAAGTTGAAGAGTGCGCGAAGAACCAGGGCACCCCTGTATTTCACAAAGCGGCGCAGTCAATGCCGTCAGGTGAGGTCAGCCAGCGCACAGATTACACCCAAGTGAGCGAGAACGGTCAATGAAAAGGTGTCCGCCTCCGTGTCGGAATTGCTAATAGAGCTCATAATAGTGAATAAAACTGGGAGCGCCCGCGTCTAATTGATCGAAGCTCGATAAACTTCTTCCCGACGGGAGGACTAAAATGAAGCGGAGCGTTTACGCGGTGTGTCTCTTCTCGGTGCTTCTGATCATGGAGGCAGCCGCCTCTGCTGCCTTTCCTTCTCTTCCACCCATACGCTCGGAGCAGAATTACAAGTGGGTCCGGGCCTCTGCCCCTGGGACCGGGTGCTGGCCCGATTGCGTTCAGGGGCAGTGGTGCTGGCCCGCAGCCTGTGCTCGCCGCGGCGAATGGCCGATGGGAGTCGTCCCGCTCGTCGCCTTCGATAAGTTATGGATGATTAGCAATACAGCGGCCTGGTCTTCAACGGACGGCTTACACTGGAAGCGGTCCGGCTCCGACGCCGGCTGGGGCGAAAGATACGGGATGCCGGGCGTCTTCTTTAAGAACAGGATTTGGAAGATGGGCGGGATGGAAAAGAGCTGGGACAATTTTAAGAACGACGTATGGTTTTCGACGGACGGCGTGCATTGGAAGAGGGCCACGCCTCGCGCCGGGTGGTCTCCCAGAAGAGGGCACGTCGCGGTCGTCTTCAATGGAAAGCTCTGGGTCTTAGGCGGGGCGGAGAGTTCGGGTCGTCGGGACCAATTGCCGACACGCGCTTTGAGCGACGTCTGGTCTTCGACAGACGGTATGAACTGGGAAAGGGCGACCGCTAGCGCGCCCTGGTCCGGGAGTAACAATGTCGTCGTCTTTCAAGACAAGATGTGGGTGATTGGAGGTCGCGGCGCATGGTCCTCCGATGACGGGCGCGTCTGGACGAAGGCAGTCAGCGGCGCAGCCTGGCTGGACCGCGGGGGCAACGGTGCTGCTGGCTGCCTTGTTTTTGACGGGAAGATCTGGGTCTTCGGCGGGATGGACGGGCGCGGAACCCTCAACGACGTCTGGTCTAGCAGCGACGGTGTCCACTGGCAACAGAGCACGGCCAGCGCCCCCTGGGCGGCGCGCGGCGCAGAGCACAGCGTGGTGTTTCAAAACAAGCTCTGGATTTACGGCGGCAAAACTGGAAGGGCAGATGTCGAGGACGGTTTCGGGAGCGATGTGTGGTATATGGTTGCTGCTGAGCAACGGTTGACACGATAGTTTCCCAAAACCCTGCTGATGATAAAATCGTAGTAGCAGACAAACGACTCGGAGGAAAGTTCCATGAAGCGAAGCCCTGAGAAAGAGAGCCCTGAAGCCCGTATCATTAATCGAAGAGAGATGCTCCTGCTCGTAGGCGCGACCGCAGCCGTCTCTCTGGTCGGGTGCGCGGGCGGGCAAACGGCTTCGGACGTGCCGAAGATAGTTGCCGATTGTGTCGTCAGCCCGGCGCAAACGGAAGGTCCGTATTTCGTTGACGAGAAGCTCAACCGTTCAGACATCCGCTCCGATCCTTCGGACAATTCGATCAGTCAGGGCGTCCCGCTGCGTCTGGTGCTTAACGTTCTTCAGGTCACAAATAATTCCTGCAAGCCTCTGCCCGGCGCGACCGTGGACATCTGGCATTGCGACGCTCTGGGCACATACTCGGATGTCTCAGACCCTCACGGGGACACGCGCGGCAAGAAGTTCCTGCGCGGCTATCAGGTAACGGATGCCGATGGAAAAGTCGAGTTCAAGACAATCTACCCGGGCTGGTATCAGGGCAGGACCGTCCACATACACTTTATGGTCCGCACCAATCCGGCATCCGAAGTCGGCCACGAATTCACCTCACAGCTTTACTTCGACGAGTCGGTCACGGATCAGGTCCACACGCAAGCGCCCTACGCAAAGAAGGGGCGGCCTGATACCAGGAACGAGCGCGACGGCATTTACAGGCGCGGCGGGAAACAACTGATGCTTCAGCTGGCTAAAGACGCGCAGGGATATGTCGGAACTTACAAAATCGGATTCCAGATGACCTGAGATACGGTCATGGCAGCTCATCAAACGTGCGTATGATCTGATGCGCCGTCGTCTCCGGTTCGGGGCGTCCCGGCCTGACGCACAGGGCCGTCTTCATGCCTGCCTTCCGGGCCGCGTCGAGTTCGGCGACCGTATCCGACACAAACAGCACCTCCGATGCGGGCAATCCTACGGCGGCTGCGATGGCCCTGTAACTTTCGGCGGATGTCTTGACGCCTACGTTGGTGTCGAAGTAGCCGCTGATATATTCAGTCAAATCCTCCGCCGTGCTGTGGGCGAACAGCAGTCTTTGAGCCTGGACGCTCCCCGACGAGAAGATATAAATTCCGTGCTCCTGTTCTTTCCAGCGTGCGAAAGCTGTGACCACGTCTTCGTAAACCTGGCCGCGCAAAAGACCGTTGCGGTAACCGCCCTCCCAGATCTTCCCTTGCAGTGATTTCAGCGCAGTCGTTTTACTGTCGCGGTCCATCAGCCAGCGAACGTATCGAGTCACAGATTCGGCTTCCGACTCAATAGTCTCTTCGCTCCAAAGCGCGGGCTCAGGACCTTTTTCAGCGTCCGATTGATGATCCGCCTTTAAAGCTGAAATGTCGGCGCGCACTTCCTCCGATTCGAGGTTCTCCCGGACAAACTCCGCTACGTGCCGTCGCGCGAAAGGGAACAGCACTTCGTACACGAACTCTACGGGAGTGGTCGTCCCTTCGACGTCGAGCAGGACGGCCCCCGGTTTCTCGCGTCCACCGTCAGAACTCAATCTCATCTCCAAACTGCTTGAGGCGGGATTTGGGAAGGGCCGAGGCATGCTGGTTGATAGCCACGCTCAACGCCGCTCGCGGTGTAGTGCGGCGTCCAGCCCGTCGGGTCCTGAAACAAGCGTATGGCGCGAATCATTCGGTCTGCACAAAGATCGAACCAGTGGTGCGTCCCCTTCGGCACGCTGAGCAGGTCGCCCGGCTCCACTTCGATACCCGTCAGCGGACCATCGGCCGGGTGAATGTGAAAAAGACCGTGCCCGCTGATGATGAACCGGACCTCGTCCTCATCGTGCCAGTGCTCTCGATTGAACTTCGCCAGCATCTCTTCAAGGCCGGGCGTCCCCGGATTGACGTCAATCACATCGGCCGCCACGTAACCGCCGCGCGACTTGAGCCGCTCGATCTCCGCCGCGTAGGCCGCGAGGACCTCTTCCGGAGGCGCGTCGTCCGCGACGGCGTGCGCAGGCTGCCAGCGCTCGTAGCCGATCCCGATGCTCGCCAGATGTTGACGGATCGCCTCCGCGTCACACAGGGTCCTATTTTCGTCGGGTATTCTTACGACCGCCATCTGTCTCCCTCCTTCAGGTTGGCCTCACCCTTCATTTGGTCTTGCGCGACCGCGCCCGGCCCGAATCACGTCCGCCCGCGCAGTAGGTCCGGCCGGTCACCTCCAGCAGGAACTCCAGAATTTCGACGTGACGTTTAGCTTCGGTTAAGTCCCGGCCCCAGGTGTAAAGGCCGTGGCGCCGCAGCAGGACTCCGTGTGAGTCCGGATAACGTTTCAGTGCCTGCTCAAAGGTGCGCGAGAGCGCCAACATGTCCTGTGAGTTCTCAATAATGGGAAGCGACTCGCGATGTTGGTGCGTGCCTACGCCTGCGAGTCCTTTCAGCATCTCGAACCCTTCGATGAGCAGTCTCCCTTCCGCGGCGTATGCCTCGGAGAGTAAGGTGCTCCACACGGAATGCGTGTGCAGGACCGCGCCCGCCCCGCGCGTACGAACGACCGTCAGGTGAAGCCGCGTCTCGTCCGAAGGCTTCCCGCTCCCGCGCACGACATCGCCGCGGGCGTCCACCTGCAAAATTTGGCTGGGCGTCAGCGCCCCCTTGTCGGCCCCGCTTCTGGTAATCGCCAGCCTGAAGGGATCAGTCGCCAGCACCGCGCTAAAATTTCCGCTGGTCCCGAGCACCCATCCGCGCCCGTAAAAGCTACGGCCCGCCTCGGCTAAAAGGCGTGCGAGGGTCGAGTGCGTTGAGGATTTACCGCGCAGGTTGTTTTCACTCTTTCGCTTCGGCATCTTCGCAAAGGGTGGCGGGTATTTTATGCTCGTGCGCCCGTAAATACTAGCATGAAGATTGTGTGCAACAGGGTCAAATCATTCTACAAGGTTGGTCAAGGGATTATTTAACCGCAGAGGACAGAATGATTTTGAGTTTTGAATGTTGAATTATGAATTAAGGCTTTCAATTCAAAACTCAACATTCATCATTCATAATTTCCTGTGCGTCCTCTGCGGTTAATCCTACTTCGCCTCAGTTTGTAGCATGAAGGGACCTTGTAATGTGCAATCTTCTTTCATTACGAATGAAGCTGGTTTATGTTGTGCCTGAGCTTTTATGAAATAACATTGGAGAAGAGGAACCTGTAGGCGTTTGAAAATAGTTATCAGCACGATTTTGGCGCTCGTGGCCTTCGCCATGAATTCTGTGCTCTGCCGGCTGGCGCTCGGTCAGGGAGCCATTGATGCCGCGAGTTTCTCGACCATCCGGTTGGGCTCAGGCGCGGTCATGCTGCTGCTGATAACAGCAATTTTTAAGCGAGGTAAGACCCAGACCCCCGGGGGCAACTGGACCTCGGCCTTACTTCTGTTCCTTTACGCGATAGCGTTCTCTCTAGCGTATATCAACCTGAGCGCGGGCACAGGGGCGCTCATCCTCTTCGGCTCGGTCCAGGCGACCATGATTCTGGCAGCGTTGTTGTCCGGCGAGCGGCCTCGCGTGACGGAATGGCTCGGACTCGTCCTGGCGCTCACGGGCCTGGTTTATCTGGTCTTCCCAGGTCTCAAAGCGCCGCCGCTTTTAAGCTCGTCGTTGATGGCCGTTGCAGGCATCTCGTGGGGTTTTTATTCGCTCCGTGGCAGAGGCGCGAAAGACCCGCTTCTGGCGACGACAGGAAATTTCCTCCGCTCCGTGCCGCTGGTCGTCGCGGTCAATCTGGCTCTGGTCGCCAGTCTTCACGTTTCAGCCCGTGGGGCACTCTTCGCATTCTTATCCGGGGCGGTGACTTCAGGCGTGGGCTATGTCATCTGGTATTCGGCGCTCAAAGGGCTGACGGCGACCAGGGCGGCGATGGTGCAGCTGGCGGTCCCCCTTCTGGCAGCCCTGGGCGGAGTGGCGCTTCTGTCGGAGGAGATCACTTTGCGGCTTCTCCTGGCGGGCATCATGATTTTAGGAGGCGTGGGCCTGGCTCTGGCAGGTCGCAAGCCTTCCTCTTCCTGAGCGGATAGGATTCGCGCCCGGTTTTCAAAAAAAATAGATTTTTCTGAAACATCGTGGGCCGAATGAGCACTAAATGTGATGACTCCCCTTTCTGAAGAAAGGAGCTTCCATGGATTTTCACCAATGGCTGCTCATCCACAACCAAACTGCACTATCTTATTTGTTTCTCTCGTTCAGCGTTCTAACTTTTACGTGGCGGACTTCTCGCCACAACCGCCTAGCTAGAGTTTCAAAGAGCCGCACAGGTGACTTCCAAAGTATTTGCAACTGTTGGAACAAAGCCTGTCGTAATGTGGTTGAGTATAGCACGGGTTGAGGGGCAAATTTGAAAGCATTTGCGCGATGGCTACACATTCATCCCGCGCCATAAATAGCGGGGTCTTCTGTGAGGTTTTGATAAAGTTTTGGAACTATGCTGGGGGTGGCACGTAATTAAGGGCAGGAAATTTTTGCCATAAACCCGTTTCCGGCGGTGTTACATCATTAAAGGCAGTTCTACTACAGCTTTCGGCCTAAAAATCGGGCTTGGGGTAGCAAAGATGAAAAACAGGCGCTTCACAATGTCGGTCGTCATGGCAGTGGCTTTGGTAAGCACGCCCAAGGTTTGGCAGAAATTCAACGAGCTGTTGGCGGCGGTCCAGCATCAGGCCCAGAGCAAGTTGCTGAACGTGGCCCTGAATTCGCAGGCAGAGGAGTATGACGAGAGCGTCTTAACTCCCATCGCCCAAACAGAGCAGCTGGCCTCTTCCTGCCCGAATTCACAGCACGCGCAGGTGGCAGAGGCTGCAACTCGCCGCTCAGCTTTTCGCCAGGTGAGAGCAAAAGGGCGCGACACTTCTCTTAGCTCCACGGAGCACGCCGCTTTAGCTTTCAATGCCCGGCCCGAAATCAAGTGGCGAGAGGCTGTGCCTTCCACGGAAGACGCGCTTGCCAGAGGGGCAGAGAACCTCTTGAAGATGCACGGTGTCAATGCCCTGCCGCCGCAAATCGCCATGAGCCCGGGCAGTATTGTTGAAGTCGTCATGTTGCCCAGACCCGAGCAGCCCGCGCCCATCTACTTCGAAAAAGATGCGGACCTCAATTTCAAGTTGAAAAAAGCTTTCGAAGAGACCAAGGCGGTCCGTCAAAAAGCTCGCTTCGTCATGGGGAGAACAAGCCTGATGACTCTGCCTTCGTCGTAGGCCGATTCACTCCAGGCGGTTTTATCCGCCGGTCCCTGAAAAAAGCATCCGCTCTGAGCGCGCAAGGCCACCTTGCGCGCTCACGTTTTTTCAGCACCTTTAATCCACAACCGTTCTCGCCCTCGAAAAGGCTGGTCAGCACTCCGGTAAAAAGTTTATGCTGAAATGAACGTTCTCTTCAGCATGACTTTGAGGATTAAATTGCATGAGTCAGCATCAGAGAGGTAAACCGAAGAACGCGCGGCCAAACCGTAGAGACTTTCTACGGACCGGCGCGGTTGCGGGCGTGGCTGCACTGGTTGTTCCCGCACTGCAATCTTCATTGCAAAGCGCCGCGGCGAACGATTCTTTCTCAACTCCAAAAGAGTTCGAGCTTGAGGAGGCGACCATTGCGGACTTGAAGGAATGGATGAGGACCGGAAGATTCACGGCCCGCTCCATCGCCGAAAAATACCTGGCGCGCATCGAGGAGATTGACAAGCGCGGACCCGCGATCAATTCGATCATCGAGATTAATCCGGATGCCCTCGCGATTGCCGATGCGCTCGACAGAAAACGAAAGACCAGGGCGCTCCTCGGGCCGCTTCACGGCATCCCCATCCTTCTCAAAGACAACATTGATACAGCCGACCAGATGAGTACGACCGCCGGTTCGTTCGCTCTCGTCGGAGCGAAACCTCTGAAGGATTCCTTCGTCGCTCAACGCCTGCGCGGCGCAGGGGCCGTGATCCTCGGCAAGACGAATTTGAGTGAATGGGCGAACATCAGGTCGTCTCATTCGAGCAGTGGTTGGAGTGCTCGCGGCGGGCAGACGCGCAACCCTTACGTCCTGGACCGTAACCCCTGCGGCTCCAGTTCGGGCTCAGGCGTCGCCGTCGCTGCAAACCTCGCGGCGGCTGCCATCGGCACAGAGACTGACGGGTCTATAGTCTGCCCGTCATCCGCCAACTCGCTTGTCGGAATCAAACCCACGCTCGGCCTCGTCAGCCGCTCGGGCATCATCCCGATAGCGCACAGCCAGGACACCGCCGGTCCGATGACGCGCACCGTCAGGGACGCGGCGATTTTGCTCGGCGCGCTGGCGGGAGTTGACCCGCGGGACGCTGCGACGAGCGGAAGCGTCGGAAAGGCGTTTCCGGACTACACGCGCTTCCTTGATGCCAGCGGTTTTAAGGGGGCGAGAATCGGGGTGGCGCGCAAGTCTTTCGGGTTTAGCGAGCGTGTGGACCGGTTGATGAGCGAAGCCATCGAAGTGATGAAACGCCTCGGGGCGGTCATCATTGATCCGGCGGACATCCCGACGGCCGGGAAGTTCGACGAGTCGGAACTGGAGGTTCTCTTATACGAGCTGAAGGCCGACCTCAATGCTTATCTGGCAGGACTCGGTCCCGGCGCGTCTGTTCATACACTGAAAGAGGTGATTGAATTCAACGAGCGGAACAGGGAAAGGGAGATGCCCTATTTCGGCCAGGACCTCTTCATCAAGGCCGAGGCCAAGGGGCCGCTCACGAGTAAAGATTATTTGAAGGCGTTGGAGAAGAACCACAGGCTCTCAAGAAAAGAGGGGCTTGATGCGGTCATCTCAAAGCATAAGCTCGACGCGATGATCGCGCCGACCGGAGGTCCGCCCTGGCCTACGGACCTGCTCAACGGGGACCACTTCACGGGCGGCTACTCGACCCCTTCGGCCGTCGCTGGATACCCGCACATCACTGTGCCCGCGGGCTACATCCACGGCCTGCCAGTCGGCATCTCTTTCTTCGGGGCAGCTTATACGGAGCCGACGCTTCTCAAGCTGGCCTACGCTTTCGAGCAGGCGACGAAACTCCGCAAATCGCCACGCTTTCTTCCTACAGTAAATTTATAGTGCCTTGGGTGTAACTGAAGGGAAGAATAAAACGATCCACGAAGTCACACGAAACGGCACGAAACAAATGCTGTCTCTTCGTGTGGTTTCGTGTGACTTCGTGGATCGTCTCATCGCTGCTGTTCAGGAGGTCACATCCACTTGCAGACAGCAATTCTCAAGGTACGCGTGTGCCGCAGGTCGCGCAGAATTTTTTACCGGGTCTGATGGGTTGACCGCAATTTGGATTGGGACAACGCTGTGCGACCGGAGGCGGCGGCGGGGCTGCGTATGCGAACTGCTGCGGGGGCGGTTGGGGCGGCGGCTGCGGTGTGTAAAAGTTCACGGGTAGTCTGCATGTTCTGCAAGAGACATCGCCCGCCCAGAGGGGTTGACCGCAGCGCATGCAGTTGCCTGTCTGCTGCGCTCCGGGCCACATGGCGGCCTGTGGCGGCGGCAGCGGCATATTTGGAACGTAAGGCGGAACTTGAAACTGTTGCTGCTGCGCAATGGCGCGCGCTTTCTTTGCCCTGTCCCGCACAGAGCCGAGCACTATGAGCAGCACGCCGAGCGCTGAGACAGCTATTCCAGCCGCGGGCTGCGCCTCTTGAAGCGGCTGCATAATGCGAAACTGCATGTCCATCATCGGAAGGATGAATGAGCCGATTCCCATAATGAGAAGAAGTGCTCCCCAACCTATCATGACAAAATCCCTTTCGTCTCAGTTTTGGCGAGGGTCCGTCTTAATGTTTATGCCAGAGAAACGTTCGCTTGTGAGGACTATCTCTTATACATTTACTATCCGCTTCAATCAAGCCTTTGAAGATAATTAATCCAAGTTGCCAATTATCAATTGCCACTAGCTTCAGCTAGTGGACACAGATGGTTAAAAAGGATCGGCTTTAGCCGAACTGTGAGGCTCAAGCGGTAAGGAACTGGATTTTATTTGTCA
>Ga0182000_10000048_pt1 | contig 45659 bp, 36 predicted proteins | sample BulsoiMagMametaG_FD_120484 | JGI IMG/M metagenome (GOLD analysis project Ga0182000, IMG submission 120484) | Bulk soil microbial communities from Mexico - Magueyal (Ma) metaG | ecosystem: Environmental > Terrestrial > Soil > Agricultural land | place: Mexico: Magueyal, Guanajuato | collected...
ACTGAGGAAAGTAGAGAAACAGCACTGTCCACGAAACCACACGAAACAAACCACAGCAATTTCGTGTCGTTTCGTGTGGCTTCGTGGATCGTTCTCTTTCCGTCGAGAATGAATAGACCCTGGGGTTTGCCCCGCTCTTCTTATTTTGTGCGCTAATCTGTGCTACTCTAATCCTATCCAAACGCTCGTTGATTCCTGCTCCCGACCGGAGAATTACGCCCGAATTCTATGCTGAACGACGCCGTCTCTTTTTATCATCAGCTTTTGACGAAAGATGATCTCGCGGAATCCTCGCGGGCCATGCTCGACGAAGGTTTAGAACGCGCGCGCCTGATCTTCGGAGGACGACGCCTTTCGCCGTACCTGCGCCCGCATTTTGTCACCGAGACGGATTTCGCGCGCATCACAAACATCTGCGAAACAATCTGGGGCGCGATACAGAAGGTCAAGGACGCCGCGGTCGAAGACGAGAGCCTGATCGGCGAACTCGGATTGACAGAGAAGGAAAAGGAGTTGGTCGCCATTGACCCTGGCTATCGCGAAGTCTCTCCGACTGCCCGGCTGGACTCATTCCTGACGGAGAAGGCTTATAGCTTCGTAGAGCTCAACGGCGAAAGCCCCGCCGGAATCGCCTACGCCGACGCGGCCTTCGACATCTTCTCGGAGCTTCCCGTCATGCGTAGTTTCAACGAGCGGTACAGGACCCGCCCGCTCTACGGGCGACGCCTGATGCTGGACGTGCTGCTTCGCGCACACGAAGAATATCTGGGACGCAAACCCGAACGCCCGCCGCAGATCGCCATCATTGATCTCAAGGACATGCCGACGCAGAAAGAGTTCGAACTGTTCAAGGACTTCTTCGAGGCGGAAGGCTTCCCCTCAATCATCAGTTCGCCGGACGAATTGGATTGGGACGGTAGCCGTTTGCGCGCACGCGATTTCGAAATTGACATCGTTTACAAGAGGCTCCTGGTCAACGAGTATCTCCCGATCATTGAAGAGAGCCCCGCACTGCTCGACGCCTACAGGGCCGGCGCCATCTGCATGGTCAACAGTTTCCGCTCCAAGCTGATACACAAAAAGGCCCTCTTCGCAGTCCTGACGGATGAGCGGCATGCGGGGCTCTTCACGGAAGAGGAGCGCGCGGCCATCCGTGCGCACGTTCCCTGGACGCGCCGCGTGCGCGCCGAAAAGAGTCAATATTACGGCAAGGAGATTGACCTTCTCGACTTCATCTCGAAGACGAGCGAGCGGCTGGTCCTCAAGCCGAACGACGATTACGGCGGGCACGGGATTTACATCGGCTGGAACACGGACGAGATTAGCTGGGAGGAGGGAATCCGCAATGCGCTCGCGAACGGAGATTATCTGGTTCAGGAACGCGTGCCGACCGCACGCGAAGTCTTCCCGGCCTTGAAGGAAGACGGCTCGGTCGAATTCGCCGAACAGCTGGTTGATTTAGACCCGCTGCTCTTCTACGGCAAAGTGGGCTCAGCTTTCACCAGGCTTTCGTTCACGGAGCTCGCTAATGTCACCTCCGGGGGCGGGATGGTCCCGACTTTCATTATCAGCGAAAAGTAGCGGATTCGCGCTCTTAAAATCGAGTACAATGGGGTTGCTCTGATCAGTTCCGTGAGAGACGAGGGACAGTTTACGTGGCCGAAGAGTTTGACGAAAGAGCGGGCCTCCAGAATGAGGAGCGCCGCCAACATGATCGCACGCGCCTGATCGTGGACGTCTATTTCAACGGGGCGGACGCGACGGGCGTGGCGAGCACGAAGGACATCAGTCTTGGCGGCCTCTACATGAACACACAGACAGTCATCCCCGAAGGCTCGGTCCTGACGCTGCGAATTCCGCTCAGTAACGAGCAGCAGGTTATTGTTAACGGCGAGGTCATGTACAGTAACCCCGGGCACGGCGTCGGCGTCCGTTTCCAGGGCTTGTCTGAGAAGGACCGTGCGCTGATGGAGCGCGAGCTGCCGACGCCCTGACGAATCGGGCGCAGAAGACGTGAGGGCGCGTCGCCCCCGCCATTGTCTCGGAGGTCAAAAGGAGACCTGAAACATGTTCGATCAATTCACGCTGGGTATCGAAGAAGAGTTTCAGATTGTGGACCCGCTGACGCGCGAGCTGCGTTCGCACGTCTCGGAATTCCTAGACGAAGGCAAGATGCTTCTCGGCGAGCAGATCAAGCCCGAGATGATTCAGTCCATGATCGAGGTCGGCACGGGAATCTGCCGCAACATCGGGGAAGCCCGCGCGGACATCTCGCGCCTGCGCGGCATCATTTCGCATCTGGCGCGAAACAAGGGGCTGGCGATAGTGGCCGCCTCGACGCACCCGATTTCGCGCTGGCAGGATCAGCAGATATTTGAAGACGAGCGCTATGAGGTGCTCGTCCAGGAACTTCAATCCGTCGCGCGCTCGCTCCTGATCTTCGGCCTACACGTCCACGTCGGCATCGCGGACCCCGAACGCGCCGTCCACATTATGAATGCCGCGCGTTATTTCCTGCCGCACGTGCTGGCGCTCTCGACCTCTTCGCCCTTCTGGATGGGGCTCAATACCGGGTTGAAATCATATCGCTCCGAAGTCTTCAAGCAGTTCCCGCGCACGGACATCCCGGACCACTTCGATTCCTATAGCTCGTTTCAGCGTTACGTTGATTTGCTGATCAAGACCGGCTGTATTGATAACGGCAAGAAAATCTGGTGGGACGTGCGCCCGCACCCGTTCTTCCCGACGCTCGAATTCCGCATCTGCGACATCCCGACGCGCGTGGACGACACCATCAGTATCGCCGCGCTCTTCCAGGCCATCGTCGCCAAGCTCAACAAACTGATCGAAAAGAACCTGGGCTTTCGTCTCTACCGCCGGATGCTCGTGCAGGAGAACAAATGGCGCGCCATCCGCTGGGGACTCGACGGCAAGATGATTGACTTCGGCAAACAGAAGGAAGTCCCCGTGCGGGACCTGATTCACGAGCTTTTGGAATTCGTGGACGACGTGCTCGATGACCTGGACTCGCGCAAGGAGGTCGAGCACATTCACACGATCCTGGAGCGCGGAACGTCCGCCGACGAGCAGTTGCAGGTCTATCGTGAGACGAACGACCTCAAAGCGGTCGTGGACCGTCTGCTGGAAAGAACGATGGAGAATGTGCCCGCCGACGTGGACTTGAGACCGATGCCTGCCGTGCAGGGGACGATCTCGAAGTAAAGGAAGAATAAAAACACAGGTTCAGACTGTACGGTAAGCAGCGCCGTCAGAAAAGCCGGCTTCCGCGAAAGATAATCAGGTAGCCGTGAATCAACATCGGCAGAGAACCGGCCAAAGCCCCCGCAACCAAAACTGTCACTTTAACCAGTCGGCTTTCAGCAACCGTTTTAAAGAACCAGCAATAATAGGGCAGATAGAGAAGGATGGCTGTTGCCAGACCGGGGACATAACGCCCGTCTGCCAGACCGCCGACGATATGTAGGACGGCATTCGCCAGCATCAGGAAGCCGAACCAGACAATAGCTAGAGCGAAGGCGAAGGCAGTGCGCGAGAACCACACGATTCCGACGACGATCAGGGTGATGGCTAAGGCGGAGAAGTTCACTCTCCAAAAGAGTCCGGAAGTGATCCCGCGCGAGACGTGCCCGTTAAACCACTGCACGAATCCGGGCGCTTCTTCCAAAAAATGGCAGACGAAAATCAGTGGGGCAAAGAGAAGCAGGCGTGAAGCATGTTTTATCGCTCGTTCATTCATTCAATTTTGGAGCCGGTTTCTAAGCTTTTCCGCAATCTCATTCAACTCTTTCCGCTCAGGTCTTCGGGAATATCCAGGGGGCAGGACCAGACGGAAACCGTCTCCCGGATAACGCGGGAAGATGTGCAAGTGTACGTGGAAAACTTCCTGCCCGGCAGCCTCGCCATCCGCCAGAAAGAAGTTCACCCCCTCACATTTCAAGCCGCTCGCGCGCAAGGCCGCCGTCAGACGCTGCGCCACACGAAACATCTGCGCGCCCTCTTCTTCCTTCAGGTCCGCCAGGTATGGAGCATGCCTGTTGGGGGTCACCAGCACGTGGCCTTGATTCACTGGCTGAATATCCATGAACGCCGAACAGAGCTCATCCTGATGAATCATGCTGACTTCGAGTTCACCCGATAAGAGCTTGCAGATGATGCAATCAACGGTCTCTTTCATGGAGATTCAATTGAGTTGATGAAAGGCTTGCTTCATTATTGAGGTCTAAATTTCAGCGCTACTTTTCTGCTTTCATCCTTCGCGCCAAACACCATAACGTCTGTGCATATGACGCGATGGCTTTTATCTTTGTCCCCCTCAAAGATGAAGGGCGTATCTGTGGTAGAAGCGCAGACTCTGTATTTGTCGGGAATATCTTTCACTTTCAATGAATAATCTCCCGCGTCGTCTGTCTTGGTGCAGGGGATTCTGCCATTGATGGGGCGCACTGCCGGTACTAAGCAAACTGATATTCCAGGCATCCGTCTGGATCGCTCATCTTTAACATCGCCCCGGATGTGATAGGTGTATCTTTGAGGCTCAGTTGGGGTCGTCTGCGGAAGAACCGCAGAACCGGCAATCAGTATCATCATAATTGTAAGGATGAATTTCATTACAGCTCCTTTCGAGTCAGAAGACGAACGGGATCATCCTCGCCGTTCGCTTCCTGTAACTGTCATACCCTTGAACTGACTCGCCTAAATATTTCTCTTCTTTAGCAATCGTCCTTACGGTTTCCAGCATAAGATACATGAAGATGGCCAGAAACCAGAGAGAACCGCTGAGGACGAAATCGCCGATCGCGATTATTAACTTCGCAAAATACATCGGGTGCCTTGTGAATTTATATGGGCCGCTGGAGATTAACTCGAAAGGCAGGTGGGAATCGAAACACGGCGAATAATTTCTGCCCAGGCGGGCCAACGCTTTGAAATACAACACTGTGGCAAGGCTGATCAGGATAACGCCCGCAAAGCGCATTGAATTGCTATCATGAATCTTGAGCAGGAGCTGAGAGTTTGACCAGAAAGAGGCGAGGCAAAGAATATTCTGTAAGATAAATAAGAAGTAGCTGACAACCTTATATCTACTGTTTGTGTCGCCCCGCGCTCTATTGTCTGCGTAGCGCCTGCCTTTTCTGATTTCGATATGTCTGGCAGCCCAGACGAATGCCCAGCTTATCTGAAAGACGGTAAAAAATATCGGATAAAATTCTTCTGTCCACATATTCGGCAACATCACGCTCGGCATTGCCTGCGCCCACATCCAGGCTTCTCACGCGGCCGAAAGCATACAATATATTTACCTGCGGATAAAAACTACAGAGGAATACCCGGCCCCAGAGCCCCGATAAATATCAGACCGATCAGCGCGCCGGCCACAATCCACCCGATACTTCTGGGGACTACGAAAGGATGCGACGCAGGCGTCGGCGCTTCGGGAATCGTCAGCGGCAGAAGTAAGAGCCACACCATCACACCGAAAGTGCCGCCAGCCGCCTGAAGTTGCGCCACTTTGTAATCAAGCTGGCTAAACAAGCCTGATGTAACTGTAACGACGCCTCCGGCGACGTAAGAAGGCACGATCAGCTTCCACGCAATTGATCTCGCGGCAGGCCCTCCAGAGCCAATCAGCCTGACCAGCTCGGCGCGACAAAGCCGAAAAGTGAGCCAGCAGATTGTCCCGCCCGCTAAAACCAGGGCACTCCTCCAAAACCATTGCCCGGGAAGCTCATAAATCAGATAGTACGCATCCCCGAACTTGATGATCGGGGCTACTGTCATGTACGTGGAAGGGAGAAACAGATTCACGCACATGGTGAGCCAGAGGAAGTAGCGCAGCGTGGGAGTCGTTCGTAAGGTACGAAGTAGCCCCAGACAGACAAACCCAAGAATCCAATTCGCCGAGCTGCCAGCGATAAGGATGATGTTGTATTTCCACGTAGGAGGGTATGCGATGAGTGGAATGTCGGTGCTGGAGAGTTGTACGCATCTATAGCCCAGAAGGGCTGCCATCGTACAGTGCCCGACAATTTCATGGCAGATGTTTAAAGCCGCGTAAGCGATAATAGCAATCGCAACAACAGTGATGCGATCTGATGATGCTGTTCTCTGCATACGGGGCTCTCAAGTCTGGTTAAGCGCACCACCGATGCTGAAATCCGTCAAAGGAAATTTTAAAGGGCTGAAAGCAGACAACCTCTCAAATGCGCTGCGCCTAATGCCCGAATCTAACCGGGTTGGAAGGATTGTATCAAGCATTCAATCCCCACGAATGACATGCAAGCTAATTCCGCTCCGGTTGAATGAGTTGTTAAGCATCGCCTATGGGTTCGATCTCCCACATCTTTCTTTATCTCATTACAATACTATTCAACGAAAGCATTTTCCCATTGAATGATATAGGAACCGGCTCTATGGAATCGGGGACATCTCTGACAGCATGTATGTGAAGATGGGGTTCACTGGTGTGCCCCGCATTGCCGACTCTGCCAAGCGGTTGACCTTCTTCAATAGATTGCCCCTGTCGTATCAAAAGACTGCCGCTCGTCATATGTGCCAACGTCACCCTCACGCCCTTACAACGAATCACGATGTGATTACTAGGCTGATGACCTTCGTCGCCGATAGGATTATCAGGCACTCCATCAAACACCTCGATAACTTCTCCGCTACATGGGCTATAAACTGTTTCCCCGAAGATGGCATATGAAGATAGTTCCCGTGGATAAATACCCGTTGCTCTATTTCCTGCCCAATTTAGTTTCACAATATCCATCGCATAATCTTCTTTGTTATTAGTGCCGGTACGATGGAACGGGCTGGTGATGACGCTGTTGCCGCCTTGAATCACATAGTAAACGCCATTTGAGAAAGGAAAGGCCAACTCGACAGAAGGAGACGGGTAGAAATATGAGCTTATCGCCATAATGTTCAATGGCAACAACACCAAAAGCAGAATTACTTTAACCGCATTGGCTACCCTATCGCCGACTGAAGAAGGAGTTTCTTGATGAGCGTCTTTAATTTTTTTGAATGAGAAGTAAGCGGCGAGCGCAAAAAGAACTACCAGAAGGTAACGAAGGTAATAACTCGTAAATGCCCACGGCGTTGCGATAAAAGTTAGTAGTGAAAGAGCACCGACAAGAGATAATGTCAGCACCCAATCCAGCCTATTCTTTGTTCTCTTTTTCCACAGCCACGCGATTGAGAGAAACGGCAATAACGATGAAATTAAGACTGCAAGCCAAATTTTGAGTGTCAGCATTTCCCAGCCTCCATCTCAAGAAGATGCCTAACGCCCGAATCGAATGGCGCGCACGTACCAATAATACCCCGAAAGCCTAGCGTTAGAGGTTAGCTTATTGCGCGACCATTCCAATGAGTTGTTAGACATCGGGGTTCACCTATTGGGCCATCCTTTTTCAGTCCGTGGGCTCTGCGTAGCTGAATGTCACCTGGGCCTCGGCCACTTTCTTCCCGTTCACTAATTTCGACAAGCGCCCCTTTATTTCGACGAAGTCGTACTCGGTTGCACCATTAAAGACGGTGCCCCTAAACTGAAAGCTGACGCCCCTGATGGCCTGCGACTCGAACGTGAGCACGTCACTCTCCATCGCCGCCTTTTTCAGCTTGAACGTGCGCCCCCTTTTCCCCTGTAGCTCACCCTTGAGGCTGGCGGGCGAGTCTGCGACCATGCGTTTTTTGTCCGGCCCCAGTCTGAAAGACCCGCCCTCAAGGTACAGGTATTCTAACTCGGCGAACCCTTTCGGCGTTTTGCCGTCAATGAAGAAGCGGCCTTCGCCGAAGCTCAAAGTGCGGTTATCCGACTGGGTTTGAACCGCCTCAGCGATAGCCCCGTGGATGGGGCCTGCGCCGCGAACTTGTGCGCCGACAGTGAACATCAGTGACACTATAACCGCCAGAATAGACCTGCGCTTGATTTCTCTCATATAGTCTCCTTCAAAGTCTCAGTAGCTAAAGCGAAAGAGGTCTAACGTCCGAATTAACCCGCGGCGAGCGCAGGCATTCAATTTACACCGTTAGGAAACATCATGAAAACTATGCTGTCGAGGCGTCGGGTTGAAGGAGTTGTTAGGCGCGGCATAAACGGAAAGCGATTTCTACAACAGAGCTTTGAACTCATCAACCGTGAGACCTGCCTGCCGGATAATAGCTCTTAATGTTCCTTTAGCCACCTCGTTGTGGTCGGGAACAACGATACGCCGATGAGGAGCTTCAGAAGAGTTCAGTACAAAGTCACAGGGACACGGAGGCACGAAGCACCGGGTGCTTCGTGCGCCTCCCTGCATGCTTGCCGAAGCGCCTTACTTTCCTAACCACCTGACCGCCGGTAACTTCGTCGCGTTTCACACCCTCAGCGCTTGACTGGCGGTGCGTCATCAGGTGCCAAGTACGCGCCGATCGCTCGAAAGAGAGCGTCGTCGGAGTTCGCATACGCGCCCGACGAGTCGAAGGCCCCTTCGTCGAACGTCACCGCGACCGCTATCGCGATCCTCTTCGACGGTAGGTAGGCCATGACCCCGGCCTCTCCAGAGAACAGCGGATTCTGGACGAGCCACGAGCCCGAGATGACTATCCCGATCCCGTAGGTGTAGAAGTCACTCATCGTAGCGCATGTCGTACAGCCCTTGAGCGGCTTTCCGAAGCCGCGAAGCCTTGGATCGATCTGGAGCCGGTGCGACTCGGGCGACAGCAACCGGCCCGAGCCGATTGCTTCGGCCGACGTCGCCATGTCGTAGATGTTGGTGTACTGAATCGCCCCTTGCGTGATCGACCACGACGGGTTCCAGTACGTCGACTCCTCGTAGAAGCGCGACGACGCCGCTATGCCGAGCATCTTACGTCGCTCTGACGTGAAGGCGTGGAGCACCGGCTGGGCGATCTCAGGCGTCCCGCCGGGGTCCAAGGTGTTACGTAGCTTCAACGGGCCGAAGATCCGCTCCTGCATCAGCTTCGGGATCGTTTTGCCCGTGATCTTCTCGATCGCCAAGCCCAAGATCACGTAGTTCGTATGCGCGTAGTTCCAGTTCGTGCCCGGATCGTACCAGAGCGATTGGAGGCTCGCGTACGAGAGCAGATCCTGCGCAGTCCATTGGCGGAACGGATTCTCGAGCTGGGCCTTGTTGAACTCAGTATTTTTGATCACGTAGTCGTGATACCCGGAGGTCATCTGGGCGAGCTGGCCGAGCGTGACCCGATTCGAGTTCGGGATGTTCGGAAGCCACTTCGAGAGCTTGTCGTCGAGGGTGACCTTTTTCTCGTCGACCAGTTGCAGCAACAGCGTGGCGACGTAGGAGATAGCGACGGCGCCGTTGCGAAAGTGCATGTCCTTGGTGGCGGGCACGCCGGTCATCGACTCGCCCATCGCTTCGGTGACGACCTCCTTGCCGTCGATCGTCACGCGCACGATCACCGCCTTGAGGTGGTCGGCGGCCATCCGTTCGCGGACAATGCGGCGGATACCCGCAGCCTGCGACGAATCCTCTGAGGCCCTCCCTTGGCTGGCCGTCGAAGGCGATGCGGCCGCCGGTTCCCCGTTGGCGCTTAGGGCCGGTGCGGGCAAGGCCGCGGTCAGGCAGCCGGCGAGCAGAAGGTGGACAACTCGCCGTCCACGTCCGGCGTCTCAGTGGGGTTCCACAATCGATCGTGAACGGAGCGGCAGTCGAAGAGTGATCATAGTTCCACGTATTGTAACAAGTCAGGCGCGACCAAGGAAGCAGCAGGGTGAGGAGGGCGGCGTCTCTGCTGAGAAAGCATCCGCCCGACTGGCGTAGAGGGCGATATCCGGGAGCCAGAAGGCTAGAGCACCTGTGAGCACACAGAGGAGAGCCCTGGTCATGTGTTTACCTCCACGCGAGAGCTGATCACAGGAGACTAGTGCTGTGTAATGAAAGTTTTTGGCTTTAATTAGTTGCCACTAGCTTCAGCTAGTGGACAAAGTTGACAAGAAAATGTTTGGCTTTAGCCGAACCCTTCGGCTAAAGCCGAGTTCTTTCTGGCCTGATTATCCTCCAGCTAAAGCTGGAGGCAATTCAAAAACTTCGATTACACAGCACTAGCGCCTAACGCATATTATACGCCCTAATAGGCGCCACGAATTACGCCCATTCGGGCGCCTAAGTAAGCTTGGGTTTTAAAATCCCCGGGAATTTGATGGGCGCTACGGGATTATACGCCTGGATGATTTGGTGATTAGACGCCTCTGTCTTTCAGCTTTTTCCAGCCTCGGCGTGTTTGATGGATTCGCGCAGGAAATTCTCGAAGATGATGCGGCCGTCGCGCGATTCGTTCGGGTGCTCCCAGCGCGTGGCGCGCGTCTTGTCCCAATCCTCGAATGACTTTTCGAGGTGAAACTGGACGGTGTAGATGAGCTGCCCGTCCGCGCGCTTGACCATCATCTGATTGCGGCAGAGGTAGGCCGTGGCGAGAAGTTTGAACCCCTCCGGAATCTGGTCTAGCTGCAACCCGTGGTTCTGCCAGACCCGCAGGATGCGTGCCTCCGTCGTGTAGTCCTGCCAGATGCCAGAGTGCGTGTCGTGGATGCCATCGAATATCGGATCGTCCGGGTCCGTGATGCGTATGAAGCGGTACTGATACTCGAACGGTCTCCCCTCACGGTGCTCGTGCTGCTCCATGTGGTCGAGCGTTATCACGCGCGCCCCGAAACTCATCCCGACGAGTTGGTGCCCGCCGCAGATGCCGAGCACAGCCGAGCGTGTCTTGAGAATAAAATCCCTGAAAGTTTCCAGATTGGCGGGGTTGTAATAGTCGAAATCGCGCAGCGTGCCGCTCAAAACAATGGCGTCCGGGCGAAAATCTTTTTCCGCACGGGCAATCTCGGAGAAATGCGTGACCATCATCTCCGGGTGCCGGACGAGCCGCGAGACGTTGTTGCGTATGTTGTCGAGCGCCAGGACGGCTATCTCACGCTCGCGCTGAAGGTTCGACTTCGTGTTGCGTCCCCATTCTTTGACGGCAAGCTCCGAAAGGTCGCCCTCGTCGCGCAGGAGGTCGTCCACGATGAGGACACGTGCCCGCTCGATCCGTTTCTCAATGGGCTCGTAACGGCAGAATGCACGTTGATTGAAAGGGAATGGGAGAGGTTCCTGTTTGTCTATCGGGATGTTTTCGTTAAGCAATATCTCTTCCGCCATGTTCCTGATAATGTGCGATCAAAATTCTATAAAATTTAGCCGCGCCGCTGTTTCGTGTTCTGGTTAAACTGCGGAACGGCAGTGCCCGCGCCCGCCGCCTCGATCTCTCTTCTAGCGTCCTCGATCAACAGATTCCGCAGGCGCGAGCGGAAAGCCGGCTTGCGTTTATCCGCGGCGCGCTCGACCAATAATAACATGCGGTGCCAGGAGGATTCGAGTTCATCCGCGAGACGCGAAATCCGGCTGATGTCGTACGGCACGGCGACCTCGCGGCAACCCAGCCTGGCGAAAACCGCCAGGTAACGCGCCGTCGCCAGGTCCGGGCACATCATACGGTTTCGCCCGGTTTTCAACTCGACCCCGAGCAGCGTGTGCTGAATCTCGACGCCGGCCCCCTTCGCCGGCAGATTCAAATGATGAGAGCGCGTCCGCATTTGCAGGATACGCTCGCGATAAATGCGGCCGAACCATACAGCGTCGAGCGCGGCCTTGATCTCTTCAACCGCCTGCGCGAAAGACTGCGGGCGCGGGCGCGTACTGGGGAGCGTCTCCGGCGCGGTCTCTAAAGCGATACTCTCGCCTGCCTTCATCGCAATTCGACTCTTACGGCGATCAACGCGCGGCCCGCACCGCGGCGGGCTTCCTCTGAAACGCATCAATCACATGATTCGGAAACAGCCCCAGGTAAAAGACACCCGCGACCGTAATGATTATCGCCAGGGCGATGCTCGCGGGCACGCGCGGCGCGGTCCATTCTGTCGTCCGCTCGCGGAAGAACATGACGATTATCAAGCGCAGGTAATAGTACGCGGAGACTGCCGTGTTCAGTACGGCGATGACCACCAGCGCGTAATAACCTTTCTGAAGCGCTGCCCCGAAAACCACTACCTTGCCCATAAAACCCGCGGTCAAAGGCAGGCCCAGGAGGCTCAGCAGAAAGAGCGAGAGCGTAAAGGAGAGCGCCGGGGCGCGAAAGCCTATGCCGCTATAGTCTTCGACGTCCGTGCGCCGGTCGTTGGCGCGCGCGATTAAGGTGACGATGGCGAAAGCGCCCAGATTCATGACGGCGTAAGTCAGCATGTAGAAGGCGACCGCCGCCAGGGCCCCCTCTCTTTCAGACCCCTCTCCGGCCCCCGCCGCAATAAATCCAATGAGGGCGTAACCGGCGTGGGCGATTGAAGAGTAAGCGAGCATCCGCTTAACGTTATTCTGGACGATGGCGACGATGTTGCCGACCGTCATGGTGATTATCGTCAGAACCACCAGCGCGCTCACCCACGGAATAGTGGCTTGCCCGCCGGCAAGGGAAGTGCCCGCAGCCGTGGCAAAAGGAAAACCGAAGACGAAGACGCGTAGGAAGGATGCGAAGCCAGCGGCCTTTGGCCCGGCGGCCATAAAAGCCGTGACAGGGGTGGGAGCTCCTTCGTAAACGTCAGGCGTCCAGACGTGAAAAGGGGCGGTGGCGATTTTAAAACCGAAACCGACGAGCATCATCGCCGCGCCCGCGTAGAGAAGCTCCGGGTATTGTGCTTCACCTAATCGGGCCGCGATAGATGTGATGTTGGTCGTTCCAGGGTAACCGGTTTTTGTCACAGTCCCGCCGTAAACTAGCGCGATGCCGTAAAGCAGGAACGCGGAGGAGAACGAGCCGAGAATAAAATATTTGAGCGAAGATTCGTTCGAGCGCAGGTCCGTGCGGCGGAAACCAGCCAGAACGTATGTCGCAATCGAAAGGATTTCGAGGCCGAGGAAAATGATTACCAGATCATTGCCGGAGGCCATCAGCATCATTCCCGTCGTGGCGAAGAGCAGCAGGGAATGAAATTCTCCCGCCGGGAGCTTTTCGTTCTCGACCCAGACCATAGAGATGAGTATGGTGAGGGCCGAGACGAGCAGGAAGATGAGCGTGAAGCTCAGGCGCAGCTCGTCCAGCACGATCATGTCGCCGAAGCCGCGCGGGGGCCTCTCCGTCCAGTTCATCCACATCCAGATTGCCGCCACGGCCGCCGCGCCAAGCCCCGCCAGCGAAAGCCCGCCGGTGAGCCAGCGCTGCCTGCGGCGCACGAAGGCGTCCACCAGCATGGCCAGCACACCTGCGCCCGCGACAATCATCTCCGGCAAAATCAGGCCGAAATTGACGTTCGGGTTGTTAATCACCGGAACTTGAAAAGCTAAAGAGAAATCCATCGCCTCAATCTGAAAGTTTTGACCTACCTGCCCGTCGAATCCCTCAGGGCGCCGGCGGCCAGAAGCTTGTCGAGCCTTTCGCGCATCTTTGCCATGTAAATGGGGACAGCCGCCATGCCGACGTGGTTCGGCACGGAAATGTACCCGTCCTTATTGAAGAAAAGGATGGTCGGCAGGCGCAGACGCGCAGAGAATCTGGCAAAAGTCGCTTTGTCCGGATCACGCAGGACCGGAAAAGAGATCTTCAGCTTCTTCGCATAGTCGCGCAAACCCCCGTCGGAGACCTCCTCCTCGCTCTCAATGCTCACCCAGAGAAATTTCACGGGCTTATCCTTATACTCTTTCTTCAACTGCTCAAGCGCTTTCAGCTCTTCCTTACAGGGCTGGCACCACGTCGCGCCGAATGAGACCAGGACCACGTTGCCGCGCAGGGCAGCGATGTCATAAGTCTTGCCATCAGCGCCGCGAAGTCTGAAGCCTGTCTCCCCGATTGAATTCACGCCCTGGCCGCGAGCTACGAGAGCCAGAGCGCTGGAAAGAGAAAGAAAGAAAAATATGGAGAAGCAAAGTTTCTTCATAAGATCGTTATCAATTGCCACTAGCTTTAGCTAGTGGGCAAGTGTTATTAAGTAGAAGCGGCTTTAGCCAAAACATAAATAGAACCTATTTCCTTATTGCTTCAGCTTAATCCTTCGGCTAAAGCCGAAAGGTTTATGATTTAACCCACTAGCTAAAGCTAGTGGCAATTGAAATAAGTTCAACAAAAATCCAACCCAGCAGCTTAGATGAAAGGGCTTTTCGCCTGTTTACCGGTTCACGACCGGCAACTCGCGTCTGCTCGTCTCCGGTATCGTACCGCCGCGCTGCGGATTGACGACGCGGTCGCGGACCTCCATCACGCTCGCGCGCGAGCGATTGAGAAACGGGCGCGGATAAACGCCCATCAAAAGCATCAGGATGAGTAGCGGGACGAGCAATCCCGCCTCGCGCGTATTCAAATCTTTCAGCTTCGCGTTCTCCGGGTCTCTGATGCGGCCGAAGACGACGCGCTGCAACATCCAGAGCATATAGACGGCAGCCCAGATGACGCCCGTCGCCGCCAGCGCGGTCGCCCACCACGGCCAGGAAACGGCCTTCGACGTCCACATCCCGATCACTATCAGAAACTCGCCGACAAACCCGTTGAGCAGCGGCAGGCCGATTGACGAAAGCGATGCGATGACGAAGAGTGCTGAGAACCAGGGCATTGAATGAGCCAGCCCCCCGAAATCCGAGATCATGCGCGTGTGCCTGCGGTCGTAAATCATCCCGACGAAAAGAAAGAGCGCGCCGGTCGAGACGCCGTGATTGAGCATCTGATAGAGCGCACCCTGCATGCCCATCTCCGTAAACGAGAAGATGCCGAGCACGACGAATCCCATGTGGCTGACGGACGAGTAGGCGACGAGTCTTTTCACGTCCGGCTGCACCATCGCCACGAGCGCGCCGTAGATGATGCCGATAATAGCCAGAACGATCATCAGCGGCGCGAAATAGCGCGACGCCGTCGGGAAGAGCGCCAGGTTAAAGCGCAGCAGCCCGTAAGTGCCCATCTTGAGAAGCACGCCCGCGAGAATCACGGAGCCAGCGGTCGGCGCTTCAGTGTGTGCGTCCGGCAGCCATGTGTGTAGAGGGAAGAGCGGAACTTTGATACAGAGGGCGAAAGCGAAGGCAAAAAATAGCCAGAACTCCGCTCGCCCCAGTATCGCGAAGTTCATGGACCCGTCCTTCAGCGACTGAAGCAGAGTCACATAATCGAAGGTGCCGTAACCGACCTGGTTCGCGTGTATGAAATAGAGCGCGATGATGCCGACGAGCATCAGCAGGCTGCCGATGGCCGTGTAGATGAAAAACTTCGTCGCCGCATAAATCCTGCGCTCGCCGCCCCAGATGCCTATCAGGAAAAACATGGGGATGAGCGACGCCTCGAAGAAGAGATAGAACAGCAGCAGGTCCAGGGAGACGAAGACGCCGATCATGGCGCTCTCCAGGATGAGCATGAAGGCGTAGAAGGCGAGCGTGCGTTTCTTGATGGAATTCCAGCTCGAAAGAATCGAGATGGGAACGAGCAGCGTGGTCAGGATCACCAGCCAGAGGCTGATACCGTCAACGCCGAGGTGATAACGTGCGCCGATGGAGCTGATCCAGACATTATTCTGGACGAATCGGAAACCATCCGCACTGACTCCACCAGTGCCCAGAAGCAGGAGCGAGATAGCAAAGGTCACCAGCGAGAAGATGAGCGCGATCCAGCGGTAATGCGTCTCGCTCTTACGCCAGGCAAGGCCGTGCCCGATGGCCGCGATGGCTCCGACAGTCGGCAGGAGAATCAGGATTGTGAGCAAGTATTGCTGCATATTTTAGGAACGATGAGTGCTGAATGATGAATGCTGAATCAAATGCTTTTCATTCATCGTTCCGCGTTCATTATTCATCATTTCCTTCGTGCCTCTGTGGCTAAAATCTTTGTTCTAACGAATAAAAATGAAGTAAGTGAAATAGCCTATGACTGCGAGCGCCCCGAGCAAGATAATCGCCGCGTAGCTCCGGACAAAGCCCATTTGCAGGTAGCGCACGACGCCACCTATCTCCGCGATGCCGCGCCCGAGCCCGTTAACGATGCCGTCAATCACGCCGACGTCAAAAATCTTCCAGAGCCCTTCACGCGAGCCGACTTTAACGGGGTTGACGAGAGTCGCGTTGTAAGCTTCGTCAACGTAATATTTGTTTTCGAGCAGCCGCGGCATGCGCCTGAGCGGATGCTTCCTGAACATCAGCCATCCCACACCGATTCCGATGAGCGCGATGACGACTGAAACGCCTGTGAATAGTCTCTCCTGTCCGACCTCTTCCGGGGAGTGCGGGGCCTCGCCTTCGGGCGCGTGTGGCGTCCCCGTTTCTGCCTTGAGTGCAGGCTCCCCGTCGTGAGCCTGCGGCGCTTTCATGAGCAATTCCGCCTTTTCAGTTTGAGCCCCGGATTCGACGACCGCATGGCCCTCGCCCTTCTCACCGGGTTTGAAAATGACTGGCTCAAGCGTCCGCTCGAAATAGTTCGGAGTGTGTAAACCGACCATAGAGCCAAGCGCGTAAGGGATGCCGACCAGGCCGCCGAGGGTCGAAAGAATCGCGAGCACGACGAGTGGCACAGTCATCACCCACGGCGACTCGTGCGGCTTGAACGGTCCATGCCCGTGCCCGTGTCCGCCGCCGACGCCATGGACCGCGTGTACCTCTTCCTCTTCGCCTGTGTGCTCGCCCGGTTCATGATGCGGGCGGTCGCCGGCAGAGGGCGCCTGGGCGTCATGCGGCTTCTGGCCTTCGTCGTAGGCGTGTGCGTGCGCTTCGTCAGCCTGCCCGCCTGCGTGCGCCTCCTCGAAGCGCTCTTTGCCCCAGAAGGTCATCACCATCATGCGCGTCATGTAAATGGCAGTCAGCAGAGCCGTCACCGCGCCGACCACCCAGAGGATTTTGCCTGCGCTGCTCGATTGGCCGAAAACCCCCGTGCTCCAGGTCTTCCAGAGAATCTCGTCTTTCGAGAAGAAGCCAGCGAAGATTGGGATGCCGCTGATCGCGAGCCAGCCGATGAACATCGTGATGAATGTTATCGGCATATACTTTTTCAGCCCGCCCATGCGCCGCATGTCCTGCTCGTGGTGCATCCCGTGAATCACGGAGCCCGAGCCGAGGAACAGAAGGGCCTTGAAGAAGGCGTGCGTCATCACGTGGAAAATCGCTGCGATGTATGCGCCCACGCCGCAAGCCAGCATCATGTAGCCGAGCTGCGAGACGGTCGAGTAGGCCAGGACCTTCTTGATGTCGTTCTGCGCCATTCCGATGGTCGCTGCGAAAATCGCCGTGGCCGCGCCGACAATGGCGATGATGAACATGGCCGTCGGCGCGTTCGTGTAGATGGCGTTGCAGCGCACGATCATGTAAACGCCCGCCGTGACCATCGTCGCCGCGTGAATCAACGCGGAGACGGGCGTTGGGCCCGCCATCGCGTCCGGCAGCCAGACGAAGAGCGGAATCTGCGCTGACTTTCCGGTCGCGCCGATGAAAAGGAGAATGGCCGCGGTGGTCAATCCCCCGGCGAAAAGCGTGCCCCACCCGAAAGCCTCAAACCCTTTGGCGGACACAAGCGTGTCAAAGGCATTCGTGACGCCGAGGTCCGGTTTATCGAAGAAGCTGATCGAGGGTGCCCCCGCCTGCAAGGTGATGTAAAAGATCAACGCAATGCCGAGCACGACGCCCCAGTCGCCGATGCGGTTGGCGACAAAAGCCTTCTTGGCGGCATCGCCGGCCTCCCTGCGGTCCACGTAATAGCCGATCAGCAAATAAGAGCAGAGGCCGACTCCCTCCCAGCCGACGAACATCAGGAGCAGGTTGTCGGCCAGGATCAGCGTCAGCATCGAGAACATGAAGAGATTCAGGTAGGCGAAGAAGCGGTAATAACCCGGATCGCCGTGCATGTACCCGGTCGCGAAGATGTGAATCAGGAGTCCGACGAAGGTGACGAAGAGAACGTAGATGCCGCTCAGGCGGTCCATAGCGAAGCCGAAGTCCGCGCGAAAGCCACCGACGTCGAGCCACGTCCAGAGGTGGTCCGCGACCGGCGCAACGCCCGCGACCGTCTCCGAGGTCAGCGCCCCTCCCTGTTTGAAAGCAAGGTAAAAGGCAACGACCGTCGAGACGCCGACCGCCAGACACGCGACCAGCCCGATGAACGACTCCCTGCGCACACGCCTGCCGACGAACCAGTTAATGGCTGCCCCCAGAAGCGGCGCAAAGATGATGTAACGTATCATGATAAAGTTTTGAATTTTGAGTTTTGAATTTTGAATTACAGGTTTTTCTTTTAATTCAAAATTCAAAACTCAAAATTCATAATTTGAGTAAGTTCGCATCGTCAACATCCAAAGATTCACGGTTGCGGAAGATGGCGATGATGATGCCTAGCCCGACCGCAGCCTCGGCGGCCGCAACCGTCATCACGATGAAGACGAAAAGTTGTCCCGTCACATCCCTGAAATAGCTCGAAAACGCCACGAACGTCAGGTTCACTGCGTTGAGCATCAACTCGATGCACATAAACATCGAGATCACGTTGCGCTTGATGATGACGCCGACCACCCCGATTGTGAACAGGATGGCCGAGAGCGCCAGATACCATGAGAGATGCGGAACGGTGTTCATAATCTCAATCTATCTTCGATTCGTCGTGCGGGTCATCTTCCCCCAGGAGCCGCGCAGCCTCTACGGTCGAACGCGTGACGACGGGCGTCGCATCCCCGACGGCCTGTGGGTCCACAGTCTGTTTCGTGAGCACCTGCGCGCCCGGAACCACGTGCGCCCCCGGCGGGACATCGGTCGCGCGCTGCGCCAGGGTCATTGCCCCGACAATCGCCATCAGGAGCAGGACCGAAGTTATCTCGAACGGCAGCAGGTAAGTCGTGAAAAGCCCCGTGCCGATACTTGCCGTCAGGCCGACGTTCGAGGAACTCGGGTCCGGCGGCGAGGGATGAGCCTCCACGAAGTAAAGCACGAAAGCAGCCTCCGCGATCAGCACCCCTGCCAGCAGCACTGCCGTCGGAATCAGAAAGCGCAGGCGCATACGCTTTTTGGCCTCTTCCTCGACGTTCAGGAGCATGATGACGAAGACCACGAGCACCATAATCGCGCCCGCGTAAACGATCACCTGGACAGCCGCGATGAAGGGCGCGGCCAGCATCACGTACAGGGCCGCAAGCGAGATGAAGACGCCGATGAGCGAAATGGCGCTGTAAAGCGGGTTGCGCTGCACCACCATCGCGATGGCGCAGCCGACAGCGAGTCCCGCGAAAAGAATGAAGAGAAGCCCGGTCATCAGCAAACGGACAAGGAAAGAATCGAACACGTGTTCGACGCTTCCTTGTTAAAAATCAGACCCAACCGAAATAAGCGAGCGTCGCCGTCAGGATAATGTTCAGGATGGCGACGGGCAGCAAAAACTTCCAGCCGAAGTTCATCAGCTGGTCGAAGCGAAAGCGCGGCAACGTCCCGCGCAGCCAGATGTAAAGGAACAGGAAAAAGATGACTTTGAACAAAAATCCCAGGAGACTGATAAAGGCGTAAAGGAATGAGCCGGGCGCGACCAGGTATTCGAGCCAGGGCACGTTCCAGCCGCCCAGGAAAAGCGTCGTCGCCAGCATCGAGACCGTCAGCATGTTGACGTACTCCGCCATGAAGAAGAGCGCGAATTTCATGGCGGAATATTCTGTGTGAAAGCCCGCGACCAACTCCGTTTCGGCTTCCGGCAAGTCGAAGGGGACGCGGTTCGTTTCGGCGATGGCCGAGGTTAAATAAACTATGAAGCCGATAAACTGCGGTCCGAGATTCCAGCGTGGCATGAACCCCCAGACGTAGCCGCTCTGCTGCTCGACGATCTGATAAATGTCGAGCGTCCCGCTCATCAGGATGACGCCGACGAGCGAGAGCCCCAAAGAGAGTTCGTAGGAGATGAGCTGAGAGGAGGCGCGCAAGCCTCCCATCAGGCTGTACTTGTTATTCGAGGACCAGCCGGCCAGGGCGATACCGTAAACGCCGACCGAAGTGATGCCGAGGACGTACAGCAGGCCGACGTCGAGGCGCGTGATGACTAGCTGGACCGTGCCGAACCAGGGCAGCGTGACTTCGGGACCGAATGGATAGACGATCATCGTCATCAGCGCCGTCATGATCGCGATCACGGGGGCCAGGAAATAGACGAAGCGCGTTGATTTATCCGGAACGATGTCTTCCTTAAGGATGAATTTGAGCAGGTCCGCAAAGGGCTGGAGCATGCCGCCCGGGCCGACACGATTCGGCCCGAGCCGCCCCTGGATGAGGGCCAGCACGCGGCGCTCGGCCAGCACCGTGTAGGCGACTATCAACAGGATGCCCGTGAAAGCCACCGTGATCGCCAGCAGCTTCAGGCTAATTTGGCCTATCACATACCAATTCATTGGATTAAACGATGAACGATGAACGCGGAACGATGAACTGTTTTACTTCCGCGTTCATCGTTCATAATTCATCGTTTCTTTTCAGTCTCCCGCCACAGCTTCTCGTCGCAAGCTCTGATCAATCGTAATCTGGTAAAGGGGGGAAATCGCTACAGAAGGGGGCTCCGGATTGCCGGCCGCGAGCAGCGGGAACTGCGGGACTTTGCCAGTCAGGGTCCCCGGCTTGAAAAGCTCGTGGCCGACTTCAGGCGTCCCAACGATTTTCGGCGCAGTCTCGCTCATCCCCTCGACGCTCAGGCGCAAGCCCTCAGCCTCTTTCGTCAAATCGAGCCGCTCCGACAACGCGTGCTTCACCTGCACAGGCTTCGTCTCGTCCTTCAGCAGCGGGTAACGCAATCCCTCGTAAGCCGGAACCTTGGCGGCAATCTCTTTGAAGACGTTGCTCGCGGACATCTGAAATCCGAAATCAACGTCGAGGGCGCGCGCCAGTTGGTCCGTAATCATCCAATCCTGCTTCGATTGATGGACCGGGGGGATTGATTGGCGCACGCGCTGGACGAACCCGTCGTTGTTCGTAAATGTCCCATCCGTCTCCGCAAACGATGCTGCGGGCAGGACGACGTCGGCAAACGCGGTCGTCGCGGTCTCGAAAAGCTCCTGAACAACCAGGAAGTCCAGCTTCGAGAGGGTGTCCTCCCGCCCAGCGAAATGCTCCTGTAGAAAACTACCCGCGATATAGAGCGCGCGCACCTCGTCGCCCACCGCGTCGAGAATCTGGCCCGCGCTCTTCCCGCTCTTCATCAAGCCCATGTCGTGCGCGCCGACACTGTTGTTGTAAAGAGGAAGCGGGTGAAGCAGGACGCGGCGATTCTCTGCGCCAAAGGCAAAAGGAAGCTGGGCGGCGATGGCTTGTCCGGCAGGGCTCAATTCGCCCCCGAACATGATGACGACGTCCCCTTCCGTCTCCTTCAGAGTCTTGTACATCTGTTCGAGCGCGCTCACTTCGACGCCCATCTTGCTTGCAGCCAGTTTATTCTGCGCCTGATCTGCGAGAGCCAGAACGGCTGCGTCTTCGGAGCGCGGGCGGATGTGTATGAACTGCGACGCCTGCTGTTTGAGCCGAATTTCGCGGCTGTTGACGATGATTAATCTAGCACCGCCATTGCGGACCGCCTGCCGCATCTGCTTTCCGGTCAGGGGCTGCAACTCTTCCGGCTCGCCCCCGATGAGAAGGATGGTTTTGGCGTGACGAATATCCCTGTGGGTCGCCAGCGGCGCGCCCAGATGCTCGAAGAAGGGAACCAGGCTGAACGCGTCTGTCGCAGTATAGTTCTCGGTCCCGACAACTTCGGTGGCGAATTTATAGAGCAGGTAATTGGCCTCGTTCGTGATGCGTGGGCTTCCGACCACTGCGATTGACGAAGGGCCGTGGGCGTTGGCGATCTCTTCGAGCCTGGAGGCGACGTGGCGTAGGGCTTCGTCCCAGGTCGCTGGAATCAACTTCCCGCCCTTCTTGTAGCGAATGAGTGGAGTGCGCAGCCTCTCCTCGTGATTAACGAAGGGGTGGCCGAAGCGCCCCTTGATGCAGAGGAATTCGCCGTTCAGGCCGTTGACGTATCGGTCGCGCGCCACGACGCGCATCAGCACGCCCGCTCGGGAGCCTAAAGAAGCCTGGCAACCGTCGGAGCAGAATGTGCAGGTCGAGACGGTCTGATCTAGTTCCCAGGGCCTTGATTGATGGCGATAGGTCGCGTCCAGAAGCGTTCCAGTCGGGCAGACCTCGATGCAGTTGCCGCACTGCGAGCAGTTGAGCCAGCCGCCGTAGGTCCCTATGACGGTGTTCGCGCCACGGCCCCCGGCTTCAATCGCGTCCTCGCCCATCCACTCGTCGCAGACGCGCGTACAGCGCTTGCAGAGAATGCAGCGCTGCGGGTCGTTCGCCACGATTGGTGAGAGATATTTCTCTGGCTGCGCGTTCTTACGTTCCGCGAACCGCTCTTCGAGGCCGCCCCAATCGAAAGCCATCTCTTGCAGCTCGCATTCGCCGCCGCGATCACAGATGGGGCAGTCGAGCGGGTGATTGGCGAGCAGGAATTCGACCATCGCGCGCTGGGCCTTTTCAATCTCGTCGCTCTCTGTGGTGACGACCATCCCGTCCGTGCAGGTGATCGTGCAGGAAGTCTGGAGCTTCGGCATCTTCTCGATGCGGACTAGACACATGCGGCACGAAGCCTGAAGCGCGAGGTCCGCGTAATAACAGAAGGAGGGAATAGAGAAACCCTTTTCACGGCAGACATCAATCAGCCGCGCGCCCTTCGCGACCTGAAAGTCCTGACCGTTAATAGTGACTTTGATTAACTCTGCTGACATCTATTTACTCGGTAACCGCTTAATAGAAACTCCGCCGCTACGCGGCGTTTTCGTCGTTGCTTCAACAATCCTGACTCTTAATGCGCCGCGACGTTCATCTCTTCCGCCGGCTCGGCTAACTGCAAAAGATGCCGCTTGAAATCCTCCGGAAACTTCTTGATCGCCGATTGAATCGGCCACGCTGCCGCATCGCCCAGCGGGCAGAAGGATTTCCCCTCGATGTTGTCGCACAAATCCAGGATCAACTGCGCATCCTCAGGCCGCCCTTCGCCGCGCGCGATGCGCTTGAAGATTTTGACGAGCCAATCCGTGCCCTCGCGACATGGCGTACACCAGCCGCAGGATTCGTGCTTGTAAAACTCTGTCAGGTTTTTCGTGGACTCGAAAACATCCACGGTCTCGTCCATCACAATGAAACCGCCCGAGCCGACCATCGAGCCTCCGACGACCAATCCCTCGTAATCCATCCGCACGTCTTTACCCAGGATGTCTTCCGCGGGCATGATGTACACACTTGAGCCCCCCGGAATCACGGCCTTCAGCTTCTTGCGGTCGCGGATGCCGCCGCAGTCCTCCATGATGAACTTTTCCATGTCGTCGTAGCCCATCGGAAGCTCATAGACGCCCGGAAACTGGACGTGGCCTGAGACGGACCAGAGTTTTGTCCCGCCGCTCTTCTCCGTGCCCAGCTTTTTATAGGCCTCGCCGCCCATCAGGATAATCGGCGGCACTGCCGAGAGCGTTTCGACGTTGTTGACGACGGTCGGCGACTGGTAAAGGCCAGCCACAGCAGGGAAGGGCGGCTTCATGCGCGGGTGCCCGCGCAGTCCTTCGAGCGAATTCAAAAGCGCGGTCTCCTCGCCGCAGATGTACGCGCCCGCGCCCGTGTGCGTGTAGACCTCGCAGGAGAAATCCGACTTCAAAATGTTCTTGCCGACGAAGCCGGCCTCGCGCGCTTCCTCTATGGCGCGGTCCATGATGTCAATGAGGTAGCGATACTCGCCGCGCGTGTAGATGTATGTGGCCTTCGAGCCGAGCGCGTAGGCCGCGATCAACATGCCTTCGATCAGCATGTGTGGGTCGCGCTCCATCAGATAGCGGTCCTTAAACGTGCCCGGCTCGGATTCGTCTGCGTTGCAGACGACATACTTGGGCTTCGGCGAGTCTTTCGGCACGAAACTCCACTTCATCCCGGTGGGGAAGCCCGCGCCGCCGCGACCGCGCAGCGCGGATTTCTTCACCTCCTCGATGACCTCTTCGGGTTTCATCGAGTCGAGGACTTTTCGGAGCGCGTCGTAAGCGCCGTGCCGCCTCGCCACTTCGAGAGTGTGCGAGTTCTCGGATTTGAAGCGAGCCAGCAAGAGAGGCTCGCACCCTATGGCTTCGATCCGCATAAGTAAGCTAAGGCTTCTTGTCGCCGGCCTTGTCCGGCGTGACCACAGTCGTGTGGCTGTTAACGAAATATTTTACGCGCAAATAGAAGGTGCATTGCACGCGCGGTTCCAGCCCGATGGGAGTCAGCACCAGATCGAATCTCCCCGGGGGAAGCGGGTCGAAGTAAAAGGTGCTGTTTTTGCGCCGCTCGACCACGCGATAGTTATCATCCACCGTGCCAGACTCGTAGGCCTTGTAGGAGTTGTACGCCTCGTATGGTTGAAAGGCGTCGAAGTTCTCAGCCGAGACGGAGATGGGCTGGAGCTTGATGCCGAGTTTGGCGTAAGACTCCTCTTTCTGCTTGAGGATTTTCTGCGCCTCAGCAACCATCTGCGCGCGCACTGCGCTCAAATCTCCCGTGACGTAATCCACTTTCACCAGATCGTAAATGCCAGCCTGCGCCGCGAGCGGCACGATTCTATCCAGCAGTGTGTGCTCCTTGTAACGCACGGCCAGGTTTTCCTTGATCTGAAAACCGGAAACTTTCTCGCGCGCCGTCGTCCCCTTAACCACATAATCGTAAACGCGATTCTGTGTGATGAAGTCCAGATACGTGTCTTCGGGCCGAATCCCGAGCGAGCTCAGGCTGCTCTGGAACGCGGCGATCTGTGTTTGCAGCTTTTTGTTGGCCGCCTGTAGCGTATCCGCCTCCTGTGCCAGCCCGAATACGGCCACGTACTCCTTAGTTTCAAGGCTCGTTAGAATCTTCGCATCCAAAAACTGATAAGTCGTCACGAGCAGATTTTCCTGCTCGGAGACCACCTGATCGGTCGTGGTCAACGGGTAATTCGGGTAACGCCGTGTGACATCCCCGCCTTGTTGTGTCCCCTGGTTGCCGTACACGCGGTTGCCAGCTTCCTGCGCCAGAACTTCGAGCGAGCAGAGGGAGATGAGAAGGGATAAGCAGAGAATCTTTTTCATAGTCAGGCTCCTTTAGCAGAATTTGCCTGCTGTGATGCCTCCTCTGATTCGTCCAGTTGTTCTCCCACGGTCAAGTTAAGGCAAAGAGTCCAGGATTTCATCCACCTTGTCGGTCGTCAAATTCTCGTGATAGTCAAACCCGATCTGGAACATCGGCGCGGTGCCGCACGAGCCCAGACATTCGACCAGCGAAACAGTAAAGCGTCCGTCCGGGGTGGTCTCGCCCGGCCGGATTCCGAGTTTCCGGCACACGTGCTCTGTAATCTTCGGCTCGCCCATGATCTTGCACGAAAGCGTCTTGCAAATCTGGATGTGATATTTCCCGACGGGCTCTGTATTGATCATCGAATAGAAGGTCGCGACCTCCCAGATGTCCGTAATACGCACACCCAGACGGTCCGCCAGATAAGCCACGCCCGGCGGGTCCAGGTATCCTCCGCGCTCTCGCTGCACGATGAACATCAAAGGCAGGATGGCCGAGCGCTTCACAGGGTACTTCGCCAGATGAGTGTCAATCTCCGCCTCCACCTCCGGCGAGAAGACAGCCATCTCCTCAGGGACTTTCGCCTCCTGCGGCAAAGGGTTGTTGGGTGTGAACTGTTGCGACATAGTCGAATTTTGAATTTTGAGTTTTGAATTTTGAATTGAAGACTTAGAATTCAAAATTCAAAACTCAAAATTCATAATTATCTGTCTATTTCTCCGAGCACGATGTCGAGCGAGCCGATGATGGCGACGACGTCCGCCACCATTTCGCCTTCGGCCATGTGCGGCAGGGCCGAAAGATTGACGAAGCTCGGGCCGCGGAAATGCACGCGCGCTGGCTTCGGTCCGCCGTTGGATTTCATATAGACGCCGAGTTCGCCTTTCGATGCTTCAATCGCGTGATAGACTTCGCCTTCGGTAACGTTGAAACCTTCGGCCACAATTAAAAAGTGGTGGATGAGTGCGTCCATGTGCTTCTTCATCGCTTCGCGGTCCGGGAGCACGACCTTCGGCGCGTCCGCCTTCACGGGGCCGGGACGCAGGCGCGAGAGAGCCTGAACGACGATCTTGTGCGACTCTTTCATCTCGCGCATACGCACCATGTAGCGCGCCCAGACATCACAGTCCTGCTCGACCGGGACCTCGAAATCATAGTTCTCGTAGCCCGTATAGGGGTTTGAGCGGCGAATGTCCAGATTGATGCCGCTGCCGCGCAGGCATGGACCCGACAGCCCCCAATCAATCGCATCCTCTGCTGAGATGTAGCCGATGCCCTGCGTGCGTTTCTGGAAAATCTTGTTGCCCGTCAGGAGCGTGTGAAACTCTCCCAGGGCTTTCAGGAAATCGTCCGTAAACTGTTTGACGCGCCGCTCGAAGCCGGACGGCAGGTCCATCATCAAGCCGCCGATGCGGAAATAAGAGGGCGTTAGCCTCCCGCCCGACGCGGCTTCGATGAGGTTCAAAATCTTCTCGCGCTCGCGGAAGCAGTAGAAGAAGACCGTCATCGCTCCGATGTCCAGGGCGTGCGTGCCCAGCCAGACCAGATGCGAGGCGATGCGCTGCAACTCGCAGGTCAGAACACGAATGACCTGCGCGCGCTCGGGAATCTCCAGCCCTAGAAGTTTCTCTGCGGCCATCACGTAGACGAGGTTGTTCCCCAGAGGGTTCAAATAATCCATCCTGTCCGTGATGACTATGCCCTGCTGATACTTCTTATACTCGAAGAGCTTCTCCATCCCCGTATGCAGGTAGCCGATGTCGGGCGTGGCCTTGACGACCATCTCGCCGTCGAGAATCAGCTCAAGGCGCAGCACGCCATGCGTCGAAGGGTGCTGCGGCCCCATGGAGATCGTCATCTGCGTATCGAGCGGACGATCCACAATCTCGAATTGCGGCGGAAGAGCGCTCATAAAAGACGTAAATCGTGAATCGTAAATCGTGAATCGTCGAACGGTCTTACTCTATTTACGATTCACGATTTACGATTTACTAGGTTAGGCTGTACGGTTCGTAACCGCGCAGCGGAAAATCTTTGCGGAGCGAATGGCCCTGCCAGTCGTCCGGCAACAGGATGCGACGCAGGTCCGGGTGACCGTCAAAGATCACCCCGAAGTGATCGAAGGTCTCGCGCTCATGCCAGTTGGCAGTGCGCCAGACGGACGTCACCGTCCGCACGTGCGTGTCGTCATCGTCGAGTAAAACTTTCAGGCGCAGGCGATGATGTTTCGTCGTCGAGAAGAGGTGATAGTTGACCTCGAAGCGCGGCTCCTCCTCTGGCCCACGGTCTGCTCCGCACAGGTCCGAAAGGAAATTAAATTCAAGTTCCGGCGCGGCCTTCAGGAACGAACAGACGTTGACAATCTCCGCGCGGGGCACGATGACGGTAATCTCGCCGAACGCTACGATTACCTCTTTGACCCACTCGGCATTCTGACGCAGCAACGCCGCCACCAGAGGCGACGGCGTCTCACTGTTAGTCGGCGTTAATGCAGTTTCCGGCTCGCCAGCGTTCCCCGCCTGCTGCTCTCTTTCGTTCGACATTGTCTCTTCTTTACCCTGCTCCTGACCCAAATCTGTTGCGCCAAAGCCACGGATTCTTTCTTTAATCTCAGGAAGAGCGGCGGCGCTCATGGCGCGAAGGAATCGTGTAGGGGCGCGAAACCTTTTCCGCGGCAGCTTCATTCAGCGCTGACACACCCGAAGCGGGAAGCGTCCCGGGCGGCACGGCCTCGCGCGCCTCCTCGACCGGAATGTCCTTGCGGTCGCGCGCCGACTCCTTGGAAACTTTCTGCTGAAGCATCATCACGGCGTGAATCAGCATTTCGGGGCGCGGCGGGCACCCGGGGATGTAGACATCCACTGGCACGACTTTATCCACTCCCTGGACGATCGCGTAGTTGTCAAAGACGCCGCCCGAGGTCGCGCAAGCGCCCATCGAGATGACCCACTTCGGCTCGGGCATCTGGTCGTAGATGCGTCTTAAAACGGGCGCCATCTTGCGCGAGACGCGGCCAGAGACGATCATCACGTCCGCTTGCCGCGGGCTGGCGCGAAAGACTTCCGAGCCGAAACGCGCCAGGTCGTTTCGCGACGAAGTCGCATTCATCATCTCGATGGCGCAGCAGGCCAGGCCGAACGTCGCGGGCCAGAGAGAGGACTTGCGCGCCCAGTTAATTAGCGAGTCCAGCCGCGTGGTCAGAACATCCGGCAACGCTTCGGCGATTTTTTGTTCGAGCCCCATAACGCGATAAATCCTTTCCGGCTCGCCCCGTCAGGCGGCACGCTGCCCCGCATCCTTCTCTCGCTTCTGCATCTCACGGAGCGCGAGCGCTTCAGCTTCCGCCTCACGCCGCGCGCGCTGGCCCCAATCGAACGCGCCCTTCTTCACGACGTAGATGTACCCGACCAGGAGCAGCACGACGAAGAGCATCATCTCAATATAGATGAGAGTCTTCGCCCAGGGCTCATGCGCGGCGAACGCCTTGAAGACGACGGCCCAGGGAATCAGGAAAATGACTTCGATGTCGAAGAGGATGAAGATCATCGCGATCAAGTAGAACTTGACCGAGAAGCGCTCGCGCGCGGACCCGACAGGGTCCTTGCCGCATTCATACGGCATCAATTTCGTGCGCGTCTGTTTGCGCTGGCCGACGAACTGCGAGAGAAGTATATTGACGACGGCGAAGCCACCGGCAACCACGAACATGAGCAGTATCGGCAAATAATCTTTGAGATTAAAACCGTTCATCCCTGGCCGCTTCCGCTAAACATACACCTCTCGCCGCAGCCCGACACTTAAATTAAGAATGACGGCCCGGGGCGTCTCAGTGGAGATTGAGAATCATGGTACAAAGTGAATCGTAGTTCATGAGTTGATGAGTGTCAAGCAAAGTTTCGGGAGGGGGAAGGCCTTCCAGACAAGATGATTGACCCGCCGAAAATCGTTATGTTAATGTTCACTACAGCCCCGCTTCCGTAATCCCAGATGAGCATTCGTTAATCTACTTGAGCAGCGAAAGATCGTGATTACCGGCTTCAATACCGACGTTGAGCATGGCGGAGTGGTTTATCACGTGCAGACTGAGGACAAGGGGCTGAAGTCGCCTCTGATCCTTTCGCTCGTCTATGTCGGCGGGACCATCATTGCCAGCAAGCGCACGCCCTACGACGACCTGATCGCGGCCGGGTTCGACGAAGATAAACTGGCAGAGCGGCTCCAGCGGCAGCACAGGCTGATCTGCGCCGCCATTCACTCCGGGCGCATCGAAGACCTCAAACGGCAAACCGAGCGCGAGGCGGCCATGCGCTCCAAATCAACCCAACAAGAGGAACCGGAAGAGGCGCAGGCTCAGCCACCCGTAGAAGCCCCTCCGCCCGTGGAAACACCTCCACCCGTGGAAGCGCCTCCGCCCGTGGAGTCTCCCCCAGCCGAAGAGTTCATCATTTATCACGGCTTCGATCACGACGCGCCGGTGGCTCCGCCCATGCCGACCGCGCCCGCGGCTCCTGTCATAGAAGAGCTGCCGGCGCCTGCCCCTGACCCGGTCGCGAGTCTTCCGCAGTACAACCCTGTGGATCATGTGGACTATAGCCGCGTCGTTGACTACGGGGGTAATTTCGCTAACCCGGACGACCTGCAAATAACTCTGCTCGAAGAGAAGAAGTTCGTGGCGGGCGAGTTCGTGAAGATCAATCTGCACGTCGGGCGTGGGCCGAAAGGGCTTCAAAGCGTTCCCAATGTCGCGATCAGCCTGAAAGTTCTGGGCTCCAGCTTCAGACCGCTGATTTTTTCCGGGAAGACGGGGGGCGACGGGACGGCCATCTTCTACGCGATGCTCCCCTATTTCACATCGGGTCGCGCTGCGATTCTCATCAGCGCGACCCTCAAGGGCGAGCGGACCGAACTGCGCCGCGTGATTCATCAGGCCTGAAGCCAAGGGATTTAGTCGGTTTTGCGAATAGAGATCAACGGCGAATCGCGGGACGTGCCCGCCAGTATCAACCTCAAGGAGTTGATAGATCACCTCGCGCTCGCGCCAGAGCGCCTGGCGATTGAGCTCAACCGCGAGGTCGTCCGTAGGTCCGACTGGCAGCAAACCGCACTTCAGGAGGGCGACCGCGTCGAGATCGTCCATTTTGTCGGAGGAGGAATGAAGGCAGTGACAAGTGACAAGTGACGAGTGACGAGTTAGTGACGGTTTTTAACTTATCACTTGTCACTCGTCACTTGTCACTGTTTTATTGTAAAGTGACATTATGTCGGCAGCAGTTCAAGCAGAGAATCAAAAACTGATTATCGCGGGGCGCGAATACAGTTCGCGTCTGATTATCGGGACGGGCAAGTATCGCACCTTTGAAGAGATGAAGGCGGCGCACCGAGCGTCGGGCGCTGAGATGGTGACGGTGGCGGTCCGCCGCGTTCCGCTCGACCGCAGTTCTGAATCTTTCCTGGATCACCTGGACCCTAAGCTCGCCATTCTTCCGAACACCGCCGGCTGCTACACGGCTGACGAGGCGATACGCACGGCGCGGCTCGCGCGCGAAGCACTCAATACGGAACTCATCAAGCTGGAGGTCATCGGCGACCAGACGACGCTCTTTCCGGATAACGAGCAGACCCTGGAAGCCGCCCGCGTGCTCGTCAAAGAAGGCTTCGTCGTCCTGCCATATTTTACGGACGACCTGATCATGGCGAAGAAGCTTTTGGACGCTGGCTGCGCCGCCGTCATGCCCCTGGCCGCACCCATCGGCTCCGGGTTAGGAGTTCAAAACCCTGCGAACCTGCGCATCATGCGTGAGCAACTACCCACCGCCACAATCATCGTTGACGCGGGCGTCGGCACGGCAAGTGATGCCGCGATTGCGATGGAACTCGGCGCGGACGCCGTCCTCATGAACACCGCCATCGCCGAAGCGCAAGACGCAGAAAAGATGGCCTCCGCCATGCGCCTCGCTATCGAAGCCGGGCGATTAGCCTATCTTGCGGGGCGAATGCCCAAGCGCCTCTACGCCAGCGCGTCTAGCCCTCTGACGGGAGTTGTGCGTTAATAATTATTATTCAGAATAAAAGTTTGCCCGCCGTATTTTGAGACAATTTACGGTGGGCATAAATTATGTCTTTCGCCTCAAGCCTGTTCCGAACGGAAGCCGAAAAATACTCACGGACAGGGAGAGGGCGCTGCGCTTGAGTTTTTGGGCACAGGACTCGAAGTATTCACAGTCGTCACAGTAAAGTCTGACGCATTGTTGCCTGTATCTGTACAGCCGTTGCTATTTCTCACTGCGACCTTAGTCGCGCTCAGTACAGCGGTGGGAGTTGTTTCTGAACAATTTGCGCTGCCGTAGCCTAGTAGATCAACGACAGTAACCCCAGTCGGACAACCTGTTGTGGTCGTCGCCACAGTTGTGCCGAGGACCAACGCAACTTTTCCATCTGTTGCGCTCATATTAATGCCTGTATTGGTCACATCAGCCGTAAAATTAGTGCCGACAGTCGGAGTAACGGGAGCAAGCTTGATGAGGAAGTATTGACCCGGAGCTACTGTCCCTGTTGTCAGGTCAACTTTATTTCCGGCGCTGAAGGTCCCCGCAGCCGAAGCATACTGCACAGAGTAAGGCGTAACAGAAAAGTCTATAGTGGCAGTGCCGCGATTGAAAAGCTGGACGAAATCGCTCCCGTAAGCCGCGCCCGAATTGCTGCCGCCGCCGTAAACCTGGCTGATGACGAGCTGCGGGGTCGCCGCTGCGTCATCGTTGGTGATTGTGCCCAGGCCCGTGGTGTCTCCGGCGGTCGCGCCCGTGACTCCTGTGATATTGACGAAGAAAGTCTCGTTAGGTTCGGTCGTAGTGTCGCCGTTGACGGTGACGCTGACGGTGGTGGAAGAGTTGCCCTCTGTAATACTGCCGCTGCCGCCAACGATGGCGACGTAGTCGCTGCCAGCGGTCGCTGGGTTTGTCGTGCCGTCGGCGGTGTTGACAGTAAAGCTGACGCCGCCCACCCCGGCTGGCGAGGACAGTTGGACCGTGAAGTTGAAAGTGGTCGTCCCGCTGTTAGTCTCCGCCTGCGTCACATCATTAATCGAGAGCGCGGGGGTAGCGGCGGTAATGCCCGCAGTGATGCTGAAGTCATCAACGGCAAGTCCGTCGTCTGAGCCCGTGGCGTCTAAATCCGTCCAGCGAATCCAGACGGTCGCTCCCGGCGCGATTGAGAGGCCGGTGATAGTGTGGCTGATCGCGGTGCGGTTGGCCGGGTCGTTGCCGTCCTTCGCGCCCGTCGTCGTGGTGTTCGGCGTCGTGAAGTCGAGCGGGTCCACATCCGTCCACGTTCCCGTCGTCAGGCTCGTGGCGCTGGTGCTGTACTGGAAGTCAATGCGATCCGTGCGGCCCGCATTGCCGAGTCGCCACTCTTCGCCCGTGTAGCTGATCTGCAACGTGTTTATAGTCGAGCTGGTATCGTTGCGGAAGAAAGCGCCGAAGGTCGGCACGAGGCTGCCGGTCCGGAGTCCGCCCAGGGCACGGTCGGACGCTCCCGTTGTGCCGTAGCTATAGGTGTCGCCGGTCGTGCTGCTGCCGTTGTTGGCCGTGTATGTCGTGTTCGCGCTCGTCCCACTCTCGGCACGCGTCCAAGCCGCCGGGGTCGTGCTCGACACGCCGCTCTGGGCGAGGACATCGAAGTTCTCCGTGTAGGCCGTGTTCAGGGCGGCGATGCTGAACGGGTCATCCAGGAAGATCGTGCCGAGCGCCTGGCTGTCGGCGATGGTCGCAACCGTAGCCCCGGACAGATTCACCAGGAACATCTCGTCGCCTTCGGCGTTCGTGTCGCCGTTGATCGTCACGGTGAAAGTCTCGGACGTGTCACCAGGTGTGAAGTTGAGCGTGCCGCTCGTCGAGGCATAGTCGTTGTCGGCCACGGTCGCGCTTGAGTCCGCAGTCGCGTAGTTGACGCTCACCGTTGACTGTGCCGTGCCCGTCAATGTCACGGTGAAGGTCATGAGCGAAGTGCCCGCATTGCCTTCCGTCACACTCGCGTCGGCTATCGTGAGCGTGGGCTGCGCGTCGTCATTCGTGATTGTGCCGACGCCTTGGCCGTCTGTGACGGTCGCCCCCGTGACGCTGGTTACGTTAACGAAGAAGGTCTCGTTCGGCTCGAAGATCGTGTCGCCATTGACCGTCACGTCGAAAGTAAAAGTCTGGCTCCCCTCGGGAATGGTTTGCGCCGTGAGGCTCCTGGCGACATAGTCGCTGCCCGCGAGCGCCGTATCGTCGGCGGTGGCGATATCGAAGGTGACGCCGCCTGCCAGAGCAGACGAGGACAGTTGGACTGTGAAGGTGAAGGTCGTCGTCCCGCTGTTGGTCTCTGCCTGTGTCACGTCGTTGATGGAGAGTGTAGGCGGGGAATCGTCGTTCTGAATAGTTCCCAACCCCTGTCCATCCGAAACGGTCGCGCCCGTGACGTTCGTGACGTTGACGAAGAACGTTTCATTGGGCTCTATGCTCGTGTCGCCGTTAACGGTCACGTCAAAGGTATAAGTCTGACTCCCGGCGGCGATGGTTTGCCCCGTCAGACTACGAGCCACGTAATCATTGTCTTCGCTGACAGGCGTGTCGTCCTGTGCCGTATCGTCGGCGGTAGCGATGTCGAAAGTTACAGTCGAGGGCGCGGGGGCCGACAGGCTGACGGTGAAAGTGAACGTGGTCGTCCCCGTGTTAGTCTCGTTCTGTGCGACATCATTGATGGAGAGCGTCGGATTATCGTCGTTCTGGATCGTCCCCGTTCCTTGCCCGTCTGAAACAGTCGCACCCGCCACGTTCGTGACGTTAACGAAGAAAGTTTCGTTAGGTTCAACGGCTGTATCGCCGTTGACCGTGACGGTGAACGTATAGGTTTGCTGCCCGGCTGGAATAATCTGGTTCGTCAGACTCTTAGCCACGTAATCATTATCCTCAGTAGCGGGCGTGTCGTCCTGCGCTGTTCCGTCGGCAGTAGCAATGTCGAAGGTGACGTCCGCCCCTTGCGCTGGCGCGGACAACTGGACTGTGAAGGTCGCCGTGACAGTTCCGCCGTTGCCCTCCGTGACCGACACGTCATTGATCGAAAGGCTCGGAGCGGCGGCACTACAATTATTCAATGGCGAACTGGTGTTACGCGGGTTAGGCGCGAAAGTGAAGAAGTCTGCCGCGTTGTTGTTCGTATCGGTGCAGCCACCAGCTTTCCGCAAATCGGCGGTCGTAGCGCTCGGCGCGGGCGCGGGACCGCTCCCTTCATAGCATTGACCGGTGGCGGTTGCGGTGCTGCCGTATCCAACAAAGTCCGCGATGATGGAGTTGTTCGGATTTAATGGAGGAGTACCGTCGTCGCCGGGACAGGTGCTGGCGGGTAGCGCCGCCGTGCCGACCACAAGTGCTACCTTGCCGGAAGTCGCTGACATGTTGATGCTGCCGCTAGCATCCGGCGTCGGCAGGGCCGAGCCATTGGAGCCGCCCGAGGCTTCCTGTACCAGGAAGTATTGTCCAGGCGCGATGGTGCCAGACGTGATATTCGTCTTGTTACTGGCAGAGGTCGAGCCGAATGAGCCTGTCGTCCCGACATATTGCACGGAGTAGGGCGTTACAGAAAAATCAACGGTCGTCGTGCCACGGTTGAAAATTTCGATGAAGTCGTTCTGGAGTACCGCACCCGCGTTGCCACCGCTTTGGTATAACTGACTGATGACAAGATTGGCCGTGTCGTCGTTCTGAATTGTTCCGAGCCCCTGAGCATCCCCGACGTCCGCGCCTGAGACATTGGTGACATTGACGAAGAAGGTCTCGTCCGCTTCGACCAGCGTGTCGCCGTTGACCGTGACGTCGAAAGTATAAGTCTGCTGCCCGGTGGGAATCGTCTGGCCGGTCAGACTCTTCGCCACATAATCGTTATTAGCTGTGGTCGCAGTGTTGTCCTGCGTCGCGATGTCGAACGTCACGCCGCTTCCAGGGGCGGGTAACGACAAACTGACTGTGAAGGTGAAGGTCTTCGTGCCACTGTTGCCTTCGGTTGCCGAGACATCGTTGATTGAAAGCGTCGCGCTGTCGTCGTTCTGGATTGTGCCCTGTCCCTGGCCGTCGCCGCCTGTCAGCGTCGCGCCCGAAACGTTCGTCACGTTGACGAAGAAAGTCTCGCTCGGCTCAATGACCGTATCCCCGTTGACCGTCACGTCGAAGGTGTAGGTCTGATTTCCGGCGGCAATGGTCTGACCCGTCAGACTCCTGGCGACGTAATCGTTGTTGGCAACGGTGGCCGTTCCGTCCGCAGTGGCGATGTCGAAGGTGACGCCGCCCGCCGGGGCAGCTGACGACAGGCTGACGGTGAACGTGAAAGTGGTGGTTCCCGTGTTCCCTTCGTTTGCCGAGACATCGTTAATGGTCAGTGTTGGCGGCGGCGGATTAACCGTCAGCGTGGCCGTGCCCTGTTGACCGCCCGCGCGTGCGCGAATGGTCGTGCTGCCCGTTGCGAGAGCTGTCGCAGTGGTGGTTTGCCCGGTCGCAGGCTGCACTGTCGCCTTCGTCGGATCGCTCGAATCCCAGATGAAGGAGACGTTCTGGACTTCGATTTCGGGCCCGCCCGTATTGCTGAAAGCGCGTGCCGTGAACCCTTGCGTCTGGCCGATGTTGGCCGTGGCCGAAGGCGGTGTGACCTCGATGCGCGTGATGGGCGGCGAGCCGAAAGGCGTTCCGTCCGCGCGCGTGCCGGGGCTGAAGGCCCGCCCGTCCGCGTTTGCAGCGGTCGTGTGCTTGACGAATTCGCCTGTCAGATCAGGGGAGCGGGTCAGCGATTGATTGTCATTACCTTCTGCGGCATAAGTATGCGTGGCAATCTGTATGTCCACGCCGCCGACGGGCAGCTTGACGTTAACCGTGTCGCCCGTATTGCCCAGGCTGAGCGAGCTGGTTGTGAAGATCAAAGCTCCACCGAAAGCCGGATCGCTGGTGGGCGGGTTGCCTCCGCCAAAGATTACTACGGCGCGGCCCGCAGCCAGCGTCGTGTTCGCGGGGAAGGTGAAGCGGTTGCTTGTCGAATCCGCTACGATCACGCCAGAGATGTCCACAGGCGCATTTGAATTATTGACCAGCTCAACAAATTCGTCGTCATCGGCGTCGCGCGTCCCGTCACGGTTGCTATCGCCTGCCGTCCCATCAGGCGGGTCCGCGAGTATTTCGTTAATCACGAGCGGGACTTGAACCACAAGGCTCGCAGTGCCCGATGTCGTCGTGCCTGTAGCATCCAAAGTCGAAGCGGTAATCGTCACGGTGCCAATACCGACGCCTGTTGCCAGCCCATTCGAGTTAATTGTCGCGACGTTCGTGTCACTTGAACTCCAGGTAAAGGTCGCATTCGCAACCGGCTGGTTGTTCTGATCAAACGCTGTGGCGGTGAACTGCTGCGTCTGGCCGCGATTGATCGTACTGTTGGCCGGAGCGACCTCGACGCGCGACACAGACGGCGGAGGCTCATTAACCGTCAGCGTCGCCTGGCTGCTCGTGACGGTCGTCGTGCCGTCCGTGGCCTGCGCCGTGATGTGCGCCGTGCCCGCGCTGCGGCCGGTGACGGTCGCCGTGGCAATGCCAGTGTTCGGGTCAGTCGTGACCCCGTCCACAGTGGCGACGGCTGTGTTGTCCGAAGCGAAAGTTATCGTCACACCCGTCATCGGGCGATTGAACTGGTCGCGCGCCTGTGCAGTGAACTGCGTGGTCTGCCCTGTAGTGACGCTGGCAGACGGAGGCGAGATCGAGACGCTCGTCAACCGGCCGATACCCGTGGCGAAGGGCGTACCGTTGGCGCGCGTGCCCGGACTGAAGGGACCGACGCTGTTCGGCGCTGTAGAGTGAAGCACGAAGTTGCCGCAGGTGCCGTCCCCTGCATCGGGCGAGCGCGTTAAAGACTGGTTGGAGTCGCCGTCCAGCCCCGTCGAGCCACCGTAAGTGACGATGTTGACGATCTCTTGTGAAGACGTGCGGAATGTAATCACGCCGCCAGCGTTGTTCAGCGACAGCCCGCCGGACGATGCCTTGAAGACCTGAGCGCCGCCGAACGCGGGGTTGGTCGGGGTGATTGTGCCACCGCCGAAAATGACGATTGCCGAGCGCGCCGGGAAGAGTGTGCCGGACGGGAATGTGTGACGCACTGTATCGGACGTCGCGGTCGAGCTGCGCGTCAGCAGTTGATAGCCGCTGATGTCAATATGGGCATCAGTCGTGTTGACCAGCTCGACGAATTCGTCGTCTGTCCCGCTGCGGGTTCCGTCGTGGTTGGCGTCCCCGTTAGTTCCATCCGGCGGGTCCGCCAGAAACTCGTTGATGACGATGTCGCGGCAGGCGTTACCGGAGAAGGTGATGATGGCCGGATTGCTGTCACGATTGTCTGCGCGGACCACAAGGTTGACGGGACCCGCGCCGCGCAAATCCGAGGGCACCAGGACGTGAACTTCGTCCATGCCGGGCATGTCGGGCGAAGGTATGAAGGATTCGACCGTGAGCGCTCGCCCACCAGCGGTGGCTGTGACCTGTGTTGCATGGCGCACGCCCGTCGTGAAAATGATAAGACGCAGGTTGCCGCTTGTCGGATCGAACGGTCCAGGTTGCAGCGTATCGGCGTTTAAAACGACAGCCTCGCCGACTCCGTCGCCGCTGTAGGTGAAGATGCCCGGGGCAGCGTTTAAGACCGTCACGTTACCCTTAGACTGAAAGCCCTCGCTGTTGGTAACGATGACTTCGGCTGTGCCGAGTTCGGTCTCGTGCGGAACGATGAAGTTGACGCGCGTCGGCGAGACGAAGGAGATTTGGGCGCGGCGACCGTTGACTGTGACGGTCGTTCCGCCGAGCGTCGTCGGAAAACTGTTGTTCTGTTTCTGCGCCTGCTCCGTAGTGAAGGCCAGCGCGCCGCCCAATGCTGAGGCGTTGCTGTCGGGCGCGATGGCCTTGTCCGTGGCAGGCTCGTGGCCGAATGACGCCTCGTTCAGGATCGTCAGCGTTCCGACGGTCGGGCGCGGAGCAGTCCCGGTCGCATAAATCTCGGAGTTGTTCTCCATGCCGGTAGTGACTACTGCGCCGGATAGAGTGCGCGGGAAGTTGAACGCTACGATTGAGCCATCGTCGTTGAGAGATGAAACGACCTCTGCGAGACGAGTGCTTCCCGAAAACCCGTCCGCGTTCGACGGGGCATTGGTGACGCGCGCGTATTGCCCGGTCGGAATGTCGTAGGTGTAAAGCTCTATGCTGTTGTCCGTGTTGCTGAAGCCAGGGATGGGGCGTCGTGTGGCGAAGGCGATCCGGGTCCCGTCGCCGCTGATGGTCGGATGAAGCGGGACCTCTGTCTCACGGACTCCGAGCGCAGTGATCTGCCGCGTGGCGTTGGTCGTCCGGCCGTCGAAAAGGAAGACCTGACTGCTGTTGGTTGCAATGTCCGCCGCATAAACAATACGCGAGCCGTCATCGCTGATCGCACGCCCGTAGGTGAAGGCCAGATTGGTGACGTTACTTGCGAGGATGCGCGTCGTCCCGCCAATGCGGTCCTGTAGGACGAGGTCGCGCTGCGTGCTCTGGGTCGCGCCGTTGTCACGTAGGTACGCGACGCGCGTCCCGTCGCCGCTGATCTTGGCGTCAGACGCCCCGACCGTGCCGGAGGTATTCGTCAGTTGCGTAAAAGTGTTTGAGCTTGTATCGAAAACGAAGATTTCGAGGTTGTTGTCGCCGTTCAGACCCGCGAGATTACGATTTGAAGAGAAGGCTATGAAGCGCCCGTCGTCCGTGAGCGAGGGTTGAAAGTTGCCGTCGCGCACTCGCGTCGAAGGGGCTGCGGGCGTGGTCCTGGTAATCTGGCGAAGGGCGGAGCCGTCGAAGTAGAAGATTTCCGAGTTGCCGTCCGTGTTTGTGCCGAGCGGGTCGTCTTTCGAGGCGAAAGCGATGATCGAGCCGTCCTGCGAAATGCCCGGGGCAGGAGCGCGCGTCGCACCCAGCTGGGAGAAGGTGGCCGGGTCCGTTGAGATGTCTGCACGGATGGCACGGAAGCTGTTCGCGCCGCCGGCTTGCGCCAAATCTTCTGTTGACTCGAAGGCGATGCGGCGACCGTTGCCGCTTAAGGACGGGTTGATGTTGATGCCTTCTTCGGTCGTGTTCGTGATGCGTCTGAGCGCGCTCGATTGCGAACGCGCGCTCCAAAGCCCGAGCAGGCAGAGAGCCAGCGCGAGGCAAACGAAAGCGGCAAGAGTTCTCAGACGAAGCACCGAGGTGATTGCTCCGGTACGAAAAAATTTGGGCTGCGCCTCTCTACAAGGCCACAGCAACCGGATCAACTAACGTTGATATAGAGCAAGCGGGGGATTTACTTCACGTAAACCGGCAACACAAACATTTGCGTTGCAACGTTCAGATCTTAAGTGTCGGCGGGGACATTCTATATCTTTAAGGACAAAATACAAAGAGGTGTGGAAGAAAAATAATTAACCCAAGTTGCTAGTTAGCGGTTTGCCAGTTCTTTGAGAACAAAAGAGAATCCCCTCAACTTCGTCGCCAAACGAAAGTAGGAGGGGGAGCGGTGATCGATCACACGACCGAACTCTACTGCATCATTGATGATTTGCTCAAGGCCAAAGGACACCGAGAGGACGCGCGTCGCATCATGTCGGATGCTGAGGTTCTGACGACAGCGCTGGTCTCGGCGCACCGGGCAAAGGGCGACGCTCCCTGCGCTTGCGATGCACTCGACGAGTGCGCGTCTTCTTCACCAGCCCTGCGCCTTGCAAAGCCTTCTTGACCCAGGTGTAGCTCAAGCAGATGTCGTGCTCCGTCTTCAGCTTCTCGTGGAAATGGCGGACGTTGAAGTCGAAGTACTGCTCACGGTAGAGCACCAACACACGCTCGACCGTCTCCAAGGGCACGCGCTTCGGAGAGGGGCGCCCCCAGCGGTGGTCAAAGAGTCCGTTGTAACCGTGCTCTTCGTAGCGCCTGCGCCAGCGTCGCATCTGTCGACAACTGAGGCCGAGAATCTCAGCGGCCTGCCACTAGGTAATCTTCTTGGCAATGGCATGTAGCATCACTTCTTGGATCTTCATGGCCCGCTCCACGGCAGCTGGTGAGTAGTGCATCAGGGTTGGCCTCCTGAGTGACTACCTTACGCCGCCAAAAGCGGACAGTTGATGTGTGAATAACATTGCCTCAATTTATTGTTGACATCCGTTGTGGAGAGGCATATCCTACCGACGCTTTAGCTCTGTTCCTTACGCACTCGCTATCTAATTCTGACCTCGCGTCAGTCATACTTCTCCAAAAGGCTTTTTATCTAGGATTTTGCATTCCTTGTTAGACTTACAGAGGTTTTAGCATAATCTACAATTAGGAATGATCTATGCTCACTATTGAAACAGCCAAAAGAAACTTGGTGAAGATTGTTTTCATGCTTGCCGTTGTTATCCTTGCTGTAGCCTTTGGCATAGATTTAGCTCTTCAGAGTAGAACCGAAGCTGTAACTGCTGAGAGCGCCGTCACGAACAGTTGGCTACTTGGACAGATGACAAGTCTGAACGATCCTGAGTTCCATGAATTATGGTCAAGGCTTCAAGAAAAGCTTAAGGCTTATGATAAATTTTTTCAAAACCCGGAAAGTGTCGCCGAGTCACAATCATTAGTAGAGCCAAAGGATTTTAGTAAGGTTAATGCAGTTAATCAGGGAAGTAAATCTCATTGGGAATTAAATCCCCCTTATGATGCAGGTATGGATATCAATTTTAACTTTGCTATATCGGTTTTGTCGAAAGGTTTTGACTCAAACCCTGAGGTACTTAAACCGGATAGAGACCGCTATGACAGAGTAATGGGAGCGATTATTTCATCATTTACACAAAGTCAAACTAAAGACCTTAAGCCAGACGAATACTCTGACCGAATGCTCGATTTCTTTAATATTAAAGAATTGGCTAAGAATAAAATTCCGGGGTTAAGGATCCGATGGATATATATTGCTAGTACTAAAGGTGCATTCGCAATATATCCAGCTAGTACTCAGACTTTTAACGAGTTTAATTTGAATACAAGGCCGTGGTACAGATCAGTCATTTTTAATGACCCCAGATACAAATCCGAGAGCGTAATTCCCGGAGACCCTAACGCTTTTGGATTAGTCACATTCTATGAAGATTTTGTCGGCAAAGACTACACGCGCACTTTCTGGCATAAAGTATCGGCAAATAGTGTGGATTATATTATATGCGTTGACCTAGTGCTGCCGCGACGGGATTTACGATACCGAAATGATGTCTTTGATAAAATTCCGCCGGTTAACACTAGTTCCACTGGGGGAGGAGGATATTTAAGGGCTGTTAAGGTCGGAGCCGTATCCAGCCTTACATTTCTGATCTTTGGATTGGGATTCACCTTGCTAGGTGGCAGATGGTCAAGGAGCTTAGCCAGGAGAATCATCACTGCTAAAATGTCTCCCAAAGAAACTGAAACTGGTAACCGATTCAGACCGATCTTCCGCGCCCTTGCAGCCAGAGACAGAAGCAGATCGCTCCATAGCGAAGCGACGGCTGGCACCTCTAGCGTTAAAAAGACTAGCTTTACCGCCATGATAGTGATGAACGTTGCAAAACTCCAACATGAGGCACAGCACATTAGACAAAGGGCAAGCACTTCTACGATAACGGAGTCTATCAACCTTGAAAACTTGGATAACGATATACACACACGTGGAATTGAAAAGTGGGAAATTTATCGGCGTAAGGGGCACTGGGTCGGTCGTTGTAGACTATGTAGCCAAGAAGTTCAATATCAAGATAAAGAAGTAAGAATTGGCGAAGCTACAATTAAGCACGGAATTGATTCAAAGCCCGATGTGGCTCTTAATATAGATACACATTTACACAGTACAGATTCTCCGACTATTAAAAATAGTATTATCTGGCAAGTCTTAGATACTGAGACTAAACATCTTGGGGATGATTATGAGTTGAAGCCTTATCCAGATCCGCGCGTACCACCAGAAGTCAAATCCCATAACTTTGCTCGTGAGATTCTTGACAAGTACCGGCTATTAACTGAAGGTCGTTATGAAACTGACGACTCAGTGGAGCTAAGCAAAGAGTTATTCAGAAATCGAGACGTTAGATCAGCGTGCACCATCCATTATTTTCAATACCTGATCGATTCAGGAGAGAATGCGATGGCGGTATTGCGCGAAGGTAACGATATTGAGCGTATTCTGATCACAGATACCAGAGACATGCTGGACTCATTTATCACAAGAAACCGTAACATACTAATCAATCTCTTAAGCCAAAGGAAAAACTTGCAGCTTTACACAATTTCCCTTGATAAAATGCATATTGCTCCAATCGAAACATATCCAGAGTTGGACTTCGCTATTGCCTATGGAACGGACGACTTTAAGTATTTGATTATCTCACACCCTAGGGATAAAGGAAGAGGAGGCAACATACGCGGGTATGTAAGTTGGAGAGAGGTAGACATTAGCTTTTGTGAGACACTATTCGAGCGATTAAAAGACTTCAAGCAATCGTTAAAACTTGACGACTTAAAAATAAACTCAGAGGATTAATCCCGCTCAGGATTCGTAATTTGCCGGCCTTAGTATTCAAAAATCGTATGAAATGAGGGATTGTATTCATATCTTTCCGCGGCTACGCAATAGAAGTAGCCAAGATAAATCATAACAAATCATGCTATTTGGTGGAGCCCCCACTTCTGGCCTGAAGTAGCGCAGGCGGCGCACGAAGCAGGTATCGAGTTGGTGGCGCTGCCGACCTATGCGCCCTGGCTCAACCCCGTAGAGAAGCTGTGGCGCAAGCTCAAGCAAGCGGTGCTGTATCTGCATCGCTTGGGCGATGACTGGCAAGGGCTGCAACGTCACGTCACCAGCTTCCTTGATAGTTTCGCTGCTGGCTCGGCGCAGTTGCTGCACTATGTTGGGTTATTACCGAACTAAATTGTCAAAGACCATTAGATTCACGCTGGCGTTCAAGTTTGTTGTTTCAGTACAGGACTTTAATTCATAGTCCAGAACTTTATTCCGTAGTACAAAACTTTAATTCATCAGCCCATCACCGCTTGCCCATGAAATACCCCTAGCTGGTATGACTGGCTAGGGGTATTTCGTAGGACGCTAACTTTTCCCAGATACGGTAATTATTTTCTGGGGACGCTAATTATTTTTCTTCCACAAGCGGAAAGGCATTAAGCCTCCAGGGGGGATAAATGGATAGCCCCTTTCATCAACCCGTGATATTCTTCGCGCGCCGGACGGCGCATTTCAGTACGGAAATCATTAGTCCCCGCTCATAATTGAATAAAGCCTTTGTCTAATGAAGAGCCCTCGAAGAGAAACGTCGGATGCGCTTTACCCACGCGTCGTCGGGGCTTCCTGGTCTGAGCTGGCCGAGCCGTGCGGCGATTTCATCTTTTCGAGAAGAAGCTGAATGGGACGGGCCAATTCACAGTCCGCCACGGCAGCAGAGGAGATTGAAAGATGAAGATTGTGATCACAGGAGCGACCGGACTCGTCGGATCGGCGTTGTTACCCTCGCTGAGAGCGAAAGGGCATCAGGTGATACGTCTGGTACGCTCGACACCGAAGGACGGCGCGACTGAAATTTTCTGGGACCCGGAGAAGGGCAGCCTGGACCCGGGCGAAGTTGAGGGCATTGATGCGGTTGTTCATCTGGCTGGCGAGAGCATCGCAGAGGGACGCTGGACGGACGAGAAGAAGAGAAGAATTCGTGAAAGCCGCGTCAAAGGAACAAAGCTGCTCAGCGAAACGCTGGCAAAGTTAAAGCGAAAGCCTGAAGTCCTGGTCTCCGCTTCGGCCGTCGGTTTCTACGGTAGCCGTGGAGATGAAATCTTAAATGAGCAGAGCACATCAGGCTCGGATTTCCTGGCGGAAGTCTGCCGCGAGTGGGAGTCGGAAACGCAGGCGGCGTCGCAAGCTGGAATCCGTGTCGTCAACCTGCGGTTCGGCGTCATCCTGAGCGGCGAAGGGGGCGCGCTCAAAAAAATGCTTTTCCCGTTTAAAATGGGCGTTGGTGGAAAACTAGGAAACGGGCGACAGTATATGAGCTGGATCGCGATTGACGACGTGGTCGGTGTGATTGAGCAGGCGCTTGAGAACGAGAGTTTGCGCGGTCCGGTCAACACGGTCGCGCCGGAGCCTGTGACCAATTACGAGTTCACGAAGACGCTGGGACGCGTGCTCTCGCGCCCGACAATCTTCCCCGTGCCTAAATTTGTCGCCCGTGTCGTCTTCGGAGAGATGGCTGACGCAACGCTTTTGTCGAGCCAGCGCGTGGAGCCGCAGCGATTGAAAGAGTCCGGATACGTGTTCAAGTACCCGGAACTTGAAGGCGCGCTCAGGCATGTGTTGAATGATTCACGGTGAAGTGAGCCCGGTTGAATTATAAAAGGGCGAGTCCGCGCGAGCGGACGGCAGAACAGGGAACTATCCACTAAATCACACGAAACGACACGAAGAGACCATGCTTTTGTTTCGTGTCGTTTCGTGTGATTTAGTGGATCGTCCGTGCGCTTTTTTACGTCGAACTCACGTTAATTATTTGATAATCAGCCCGCGGAAGCTTGACCGCAATCAGAGAACTATTAAAAACCAAACTGCGGCGTGCTATCTGGTAGCTTCCTTGCGAAGATGTAGGCGCGCCGACTCGGATATTCCACGTCCTCCGCGTAAGGGTCTCTCTCAATCACTTCCTCCAGATGGAAGCCCGCCGCCCGTAGATAGCTTTTCATCTCTTCGGTCTCAAAGAAATGAAAGTCGAGTGAGACCTCCTTGCCCAAAAACTCGTCGCGGTGGACTGTCTGTCGTCCGATATGAAAAGTGAGAAGAAGTGTCCCTTCGAGGCGTAAGACACGCTTGAGCTCTCGCAAGGCGGCGACAACCGACGGGCGTGGAATGTGTATGATCGAATAAAAGGCCGCGATCCCAGCGTAAGAATCATCAGGAACATCGAAGAGCGCGAGCATGTCGCCTTGATGAAAAGATATGTCCGGATTCAGGCGCTTCGCCTGTTTGACCATCTCCCCGGATAGATCAATACCGCAGACAGCTATCGCGCGGCCGTGCAGATAGCCTGCAATCTGTCCGGGACCGCAGCCCATGTCACAGATGGGTCCTGAGCCTTCGACCCTCTCGGCCAGCCAGTCGAGCATCTTCCGGTCAAAAGGTTTTTGAGCCAGCTCGCCACGGAAATGTTCTGCATACTCTTCAGCGACTCGGTCGTAGCTCGTCCGCAAATCTGTTTGAGTTCGTTCCTTTGTTTGCATTGAGCGCACCGGCGAAAGTCACTTGAAAACAAAACAGCGATTCGCTGCGTCAGCAGCGCTTGAATTTAGCCCGGCCTTGATGGTCTTTGAATCATTAGGTAATAACTTTGTCAGTACCGCCTGCGGTAGCGGGCGGGTCTGGGCAACATTTACCCGCCCGCTACCGCAGGCGGTACTGACCAGCCGTCGCCTCTCAGCCGGAAGATTTATTACCCAATCTAATCGTCAAAGA
>Ga0182000_10000049_pt1 | contig 45304 bp, 29 predicted proteins | sample BulsoiMagMametaG_FD_120484 | JGI IMG/M metagenome (GOLD analysis project Ga0182000, IMG submission 120484) | Bulk soil microbial communities from Mexico - Magueyal (Ma) metaG | ecosystem: Environmental > Terrestrial > Soil > Agricultural land | place: Mexico: Magueyal, Guanajuato | collected...
AAAAGAGAGGAAGAGATTATCCACGAAATCACACGAAACGACACGAAACAACAAGCACTTTTGTGTTGTTTCGTGTGATTTCGTGGATCGTATCACCTCTTTTCTTATTGCATCTTGGTATTAAATCCGTTCAGGAACCTTTGATGGTTAATTCGGACAATGGAGATTCATTTCCTAATCTGTCAACGCTCGTCACAGCAATCTTCTCGACTTGCCTGCTGGCCGAGAGCGAAATTGATTTTTGCGTCGCGGGCAAAACCGAATAGCTCCAGCCGCTTTTGTCTTTGGCGTAAACGACGAACCAGAACGCTTTTCTCGTCCCCTGTTCCTTCCAAACGGCGTGGACAAAATTCTCGTCGCGCGTGATCTTAAGTTTCGGGGCGAGAATTCCAGGTGTTTTAATCCAAACCGAGCCCGGAATCAGCGCGTCTTTTGCATAAGCCTTTTCGCGTAACAGTTTTTGGATCCCGCCCAGGTCGTTTCGCAGAGACTTGAAACTGAAATGAATAGCGCCGAGCGTCAGCGTCGAAAGTTTTGTTAACTTTATCTGATTGACGATCTCTTCGGCGGTGAAATTCGCATTCGAGCCGATGCGGTAAGACGCGATTCCTGCCCAGAGGTGACGCTTTTTCCTGTTCTCGGATTTCCACCAGTCAAACAGAACAGGAAATGATTGACCTTTACGCGCTGTTTCCCAGTAAAGCTGCGGCGCCAGATAGTCAACGGTTCCGTCCTGCAACCATTTTCTAGCGTCTGCATACAGCTTGTCGTAGGCGTTAAATCCCGCGATTCCCAGTTCGGGATTCGGTTGCCAGATGCCGAAGGGGGAAATCCCGTATAAAATTTCCGGCTTGATCTGTTTGATTTCGCGCCCCACTTTTTCTATGAAATCGTTGACGTTACTTCTGCGCCAATCGCCGCGTGAAAGTTTCCCGCCCGACTCGACATACTTCTGCCAGTTGGCTTCGTCCGGGAATTCGATCTCCGCGCCGCTCGTATCCTTTTCCGGATAAGGGTAAAAGTAGTCGTCAAAGTGAACACCGTCTATGTCGTATCTTCTGACGACGTCCGCAACTACACTCAGACTATAATTCTGAACTTCAGGGTCGCTCGGGTCGAGCCACAGATGTTTGCCGTATTTTCTGACCAGCTCTGGACGGCGTTTCGAAATATGGTTTTCCGAGACGGTTTTCGCCGCCGGATGCAGCGCGCGGTACGGATTGAACCAGGCGTGAACCAGTATTCCACGTTTGTGGGCTTCCGTGACTAAAAATTCGAGCGGGTCAAACGGTTGCGCTTTGCCCATTTCGCCCGTCAGAAACTCCGACCACGGCTCGATTGTTGATTTGTAAAGCGCATCGCACTGCGGGCGAACCTGAAAAATTACGGCATTTAATTTTAAGGATTGGGCGAGCTCCAAATTTCGCAGAAGCTCCGCTTTTTGCTGCTCTATTGAAAGGTCTTTTTTCGTCGGGAAATCAATGTTGTCAACAGTCGCTACCCAGACTGCGCGAAACTCGCGCTCAGGTTTCGGCAAAGACTGGCCCGGCGCTGCGATAGTTAGAAAGAGCAAAAGAGATACTGTGAACAATGGCTTTAACATTTCCTTCTCCTTTGATGCGTCGGGCCGCATCGGTCACTGCCGTCTAAATTATAGTCAGGGATTTATACACACTTTTAGAAAAACTTGACAAAGGGTTTTACTTTATAGTTTCTATCACTCAGTTCAGCACGTAAACCTCTCCGAGGGACATCCGATGAAACACTTTTGGATTTCGGTCCTGGCGCTGTTGTGCGTAACTACGCACGCAAATTCACAGGAGCGCCCGCAGGCGTTTACAGGCGCAACGATTATTCCAATCGCAGGCCCGGCGATCATGGACGGCGTCCTCGTGGTGCATCGTGGAAAGATCGTTGCGGTGGGTCCGCGCGCTTCCGTGCGCATCCCTGCTGACGCTCAGACCACGAACGCGACAGGCAAAGTCATCATGCCCGGCCTGGTAGATTCGCACAGTCACATCGGCGGCGGCAGCGGCGCGGACGGCAGCGCGCCGATCCAGCCGGACGTGCGCTTGCTCGACGCGATTGACGTCCGCCATTCAAGCATCCAGCGCGCGCAGGCCGGCGGTATCACGACTGCCAACGTCATGCCCGGTTCCGGCCACCTGCTGAGCGGGCAGACGCTCTATTTAAAAGTTCGCGACGGGCGCACCGTTGACGATCTGCTGATTCGCGATGCGCAAGGGCAGATGCTTTACGGGATCAAGATGGCGAATGGCACGAACTCACTCAGGTCCGGCGCAGCGGCCGGGCCGTTTTCGGGAACGCGTGGCAAAAGCGCGGCGCTCGTGCGCGAGCAGTTCGTTCGCGCGCAGGAGTATCGAGAGAAAGTGCGTCGCGCCGGAAACGACAAATCCAAGTTCCCCCCGCGCGACCTGGCTCTCGAACAACTGGTCGCCGTCCTGGACCGCAAACTGATCGTGCACCACCACACGCATCGCCACGACGATATTATGACAGTGCTGCGCCTGCAAAAGGAATTCGGCTTCCGCGTTGTGCTGCATCACGTCTCCGAAGGCTACAAGATTGCCGACGAGATAGCCCGAGCCGGAGTCGGCTCGTCAATCATCATCCTCGATAGCCCCGGCGGGAAACTTGAGACTAAAGATTATTCTCCAGTCACCGGAGCAGCGCTCGATAGAGCCGGCGCGCTTTTCGGATTTCACACGGACGACTACATCACAGATTCGCGTCTTTTCCTGCGCTCGGCGGCGCTCGCCGTTCGCAATGGCCTGTCGCGCGACCGTGCTCTCTATGCGATGACAATGGCAAACGCACGCCTGCTCGATTTGCAGGACCGCGTCGGCACGCTCGAAGCAGGCAAGGACGCAGACTTCATCATCCTCTCGGGTGATCCCCTGAGCGTTTACACGCACGTCTTAGAGACCTATGTTGAAGGCGTGCGTGTCTTCGACCTCGCGGACCCGAAAGACAAACTGTACGCGACGGGCGGGTACGGCGCTGGACGCGACGAAGCGGTCCACTTTGGCTGCTATGGCTACATGGAGGGCAATTAAAGATGGCCGGACACATCGCACGCTTAGTCCTGCTCGCAGCCCTCCTCCTCAATGCAACGGTTACGTCGGCACAGACACCAGGGAGGCGCAATCAAGAGCCGGCACGAAGGCCGTCACCCTCGCCCATCGCCGTGCGCGGTGAAACAGTGTACACGATGGCGGGTCAGCCGATACGCGACGGCGTGGTGCTCATTCGTGATGGCAAGATCGAGCGCGTCGGCGCAGCGCGCGACGTGCGCATCCCTTCCGGGTATCGCACCGTAACGGCGCGCGTCGTGACGCCCGGTTTGATTGACGCGCACACAGTCGTTGGTCTCGCAGGCTATCTCAATCAGCCGCACGATCAGGATCAGGTGGAGCGCTCCGCAGCCATGCAGCCTGAACTGCATGCTCTGGATGCCTACAATGCGCGCGAGGAACTTGTCACGTGGCTGCGCCAGCACGGCGTCACAACCATTCACACCGGGCATGGTCCCGGCGCGCTCATTTCCGGCGGAACGATGATCGCAAAGACGACTGGCGACACAGCAGACCAAGCCGTGATAGTCGCAGACGCTATGATCGCCGTCACGCTCGGGCCTGACGCCTTCGCCGCATCGGGACGCGCGCCCGGCACGCGCGCCAAAGAGATAGCGCTCCTGCGCCAGGAGTTGATACGCGCGCAGGAGCTGGTCGCCAAAGGCGCACGCCCGTCCGCCACGCCTGCGCCGAATACCGCTGGCGGCACAGACCCTGCGACCACCCAGCCGCCGCCTAACGAACAGGTCGGCGCGCGCGGCACTACTGATACGACCGTCCCTGTCGGCAGACCCGCCGAGACAGGGGCGGCTGGCGCGCAGGCCGGCACACAGGCTGGCGGTAAGGAGGACGCGCGCGATCTGCGCCGCGAGGCGATGGCGCGCGTCATCAGGCGTGAGACACCGCTGTTAATTACAGCTCACCGCGCGCAGGACATCCTGTCGGCCCTGCGCCTCGCACAGGAATTCAATATCCGAATCGTGCTCGACGGTGCCGCGGAGAGTTATCTCGTAACAGAGGAGATCAAACGCGCCGGAGTGCCCGTCATCGTCCACCCGACGATGTATCGTGCGACTGGTGAGACCGAAAATCTCAGCATGGAGACGGCAGCGACATTACGCCGCGCGGGAATCCTGACCGCGCTCCAATCCGGCTTTGAAAGCTACGTCCCGAAGACGCGCGTCGTCCTCTTTGAAGCGGCGCTTGCGGCGGCCAACGGCTTGCAGCCGCAGGAGGCGCTGGCGTTGATTACGATTGACGCTGCGCGACTGCTCGGAATCAGTAACCGCGTCGGCTCCCTTGAGGCGGGTAAGGACGCAGACCTCGCCCTCTTTGATGGGGACCCGTTTGAATATACGACGCGCGTCAGGGGCGTTATCATTAATGGTCAGTTCGTGAGTGAAGAGGCTCATTAAGCTATCGAGTGCACGAAGGAGGCCAGGTCACAACAACTTAGGCTGGAAGAAGCCTTCATATGTGGAAGTGAATTCCCCGTCAAAGGGCTTGCCCGCTGGTAAAGATCGTCATAAAGTAGCCAGCATCGCCAAACCGTATGCTGGCTGACCATTGCAAATGACTTGAAGTGTTTACGTTTCCGACGCCGGGACGGCCAGGCATTAAAGCCAGCGGAGAAGGTGACGAAGAAGGGCAAGCGGTGAAGCGGGACAGTGAACTTAGCACCCAGGTCGTCTGTGCTTTTCTAAAAGGAGAACTCTATGAATAACAAGTTACGGCAATATGTAAGGCGCATCATGCTGGAAAAAGGTCTCACCGTCATGGCGGTCGCTGAAGGCAGCGATGGGCAGCTGACCACTGATCTCCTCGACGACATAAGACAGGCTAGGGCTGCAAATCTATCCAGCAGTGAAGTGGAAGGATTAGCGAAGGGGCTGGGGCAGCCAGTTGATGAGGTGCGTGCGGCGATTACCGAGTAGACTTAATCCAAGTTGCTAGTGCTCTGTCATGAAAGTTTTTGGCTTTAATTAATTGCCACTAGCTTCAGCTAGTGGACATCAGTTGACAGGAAACTGTTCGGCTTTAGCCGAAAGCTTTCGGCTCAAGCCGGAATCTTTTCTGTTGCCTTATCCTCCAGCTAAAGCTGGAGGCAATTCAAAGAACTTTCATTACACAACACTAGTGGCAATTGATTAAAGCCAAAAACTTTCATTACACAGCACTAGCAACTTGGATTACTTAAATACAATGATTACCTCCGCAAGGGAATGCGCCGTGGCGGACGAAGTTTGTCGGGATTCTGTTCCATGTAACCGCATAAGAAGTAGTAGCCACCACAGAGATTTCTGTGACTTAAAAAAAACCTTGCAACGTAATGGCTAATGGTATATAAGCATGGCATCGAACTACCTGGGTTGCTGCGATAGTGGCTGCCTTCTCATTATCTGATTTATTTTCTTCTCAAGATTTTTCTGCTTAGGACAAAGTTATGATTGGTAATGTAATTTGCCAAGATAAAGTTGATTCAGGTTTTTTGCCTGGAGAGGGGCAAGAACTGTCTCACCAGAATCGTGAATTCCTGTGGCGTCTCTTCGTGGAAATCGGTAAGTGCTGGAAGAACGTCAAATGGGATTCTTCCAATTTGAAAAGCTCATGGATTGACCTTATCAAGGCCAAAACTGAATTCGCGCCCAGTTATACAGGGGAATATATCAACGCGACTTATGTTGTCCAAGAGTTGATTGATATGTATGGTGAAAAGGATGCTTTCCACAAGCTGTTTCTCGATAACGGTATTCCGTCCGGCCCGCCGACAACACGCCTTGCCCACGCCAAAAAGTATGTCATCGATGAGTTTATAAAAATGCAGGTTCTGGCAAGCGGCTTCAAACATTTTGGCGGCCCGAATTCCAATTACCACGGGTATGTTAAAGGCTCCAGATATACCCTCATGCCCGAGGTTAGAGAGTTTATAGAGTCGATAGAAGAATCTAAATAGAAGATCTCAAGTATGAAGACTAAATACGACTACATCATCGTCGGCTCGGGGGTCGCCGGGACAACTATCTCTAAAGGCCTTTTAGAGCATGACCGAAACATTTCTATTTTGATGCTTGAGGCAGGCCCGGTAGTTGAGGCCAAAACCCGCCGGGGCTGGTGGGATTATATTACGCTGGACCGGACGCCCTACGCGTACACTTATGATCTGGACTGGGAAGCAAAGTCGATTGGAAAAATCAATTTCATCACCAGCGGCGCACGAGTCAAAGCTTATGGCGGCTCGACCATGCACTGGGGAGCATGGGCGTTAAGATTTAAGCCGGAAGATTTTCACCTCTATACCAACACCGGGGAAGGCGGAGACTGGCCGATTACTTATGACGACTTAGAAGAGTATTACTGTAAGGCTGAAGAATATCTATCGGTTTGCGGCGACGACTCGGAAAACTGGACCCGGCGAAGCAAGCCCTACACCATGCCGCCCTTTAAGTGGACCGCCGCCGATGGCGTCATGGTTCAGGCCTTTAGAAAAGTAGGAATCAAGCCGGGGAAAATGCCCATCGCACGCTATCGCAAATGCATGACCACGGGAACCTGTAAGTATTGCCCGTTCGGCTCCAGGTTTAGCGCGCAATATGTCCTGGATGATCTCAGGGAGGATGTCCGGCATAAAAATTTCACGGTTCGCCCGAACTGTGTTGTGACGCAGATTATTTGCAGCTCCAGGGAGAAGATAGAAGCCATCGAGTACATTGATAGCACGACGGGTGAAACGATTCGGGAACACGCCGACACTTACATTATCTGTTCAGGGTCGTATGAGACCCCGAAACTATTAATGAAGTCGAGAAACAGTTATTGGGAAAATGGAATTGGCAATGATCATGATCTTTTGGGACGTTTTATTATCTCCCACTCGATGCTGAAAGTTCGGGGATGGACTCCTAAGAATCCGGAAAAATGGTTTCAGGAATATGATTTCCCCACTTTGATGTCACGCACGTATGACACTGAGGAACAGCAGAAGAAGGGGAAGATATTCCTGTTTAAGAACAGGGTGCTGCCCGACATTGATATCGCATCGCTGATGATCGCCGGTAAAACTCCGGCGCAGATTGATGACATCGTTAGCGGGCCAATGGAATTAGAACTACAGGCTTTTATGGAAGAAAAAGGCAAGTTTGAGAATCGCCTGCAAATCGTCCCCGGAAAAGACAGGTTCGGATTGCCCCGCACGACAGTCAATTTCAACCGGACAGATGAAGAGATCGCAAACACGGATGACCGGTTGAATATCATGAAAACAGTGATTGACGCCATGGGGTATAAGATCGTCTACGCCAAGACGGAAGACCCCGGCGCGCATCACACCACAGGCACCTGCCGGATGGGGAATACTCCGGCTGAAGGCGTCACCGACCAGAATCTTAAAGTTCACGACATTGACAACCTGTACCTCTGTTCTAACGGAGTCTTCCCGACTGGCAGCGCTGTTAATCCCACGCTGACGTTAACAGCACTGTGCATGAGATTAACGGATCATTTGATTGCTCAATCCAACGGTCACTAAAATATGAAAGCAGCCCAACAGAAAATTCAGAGAAAAGTATCCAGTTTATTAGCTGCGAAGAATCCCACTGTCGCCGAACATGTTGCCTGCTTAACGCACCCCGACCTTCCGTCCCTGTCAGCGGGAGAACGACTGGCACTTTTAAAGCAAACCTTGGGTCAGGCAGTCAGCTTAGAGTTCGCCACGATCCCCATTTACCTTTGCGCCCTCTGGTCGATTAAAAACAACCTGCACCCGGCCGCAGTCTCGATCAGAAATGTAGTTCAGGAAGAGATGCTGCATCTGGCACTGGCCTGCAACATGCTCGCGTCAATAGGCGGTAGACCTAAAATTTATGACACCACTAAAACCGGGCTGCGTTATCCCACCGGTCTCCCGGGGGGCGTGCATCCGGAATTGACTTTGAAATTGTCCGGACTGACGGACGATGCGTTGGATGATTTTTTAGAAGTCGAATTGCCGGCATCGGATATTGATATTGAACCATACAGTAACAAATACACCCCCGCAGACAAAGACGACAAGCATACCCACGATCATGCACACACTATCGGGGCACTTTATGATGCGATTGCCGAAGAGTTTCAAAGTCTCAAGCCTGAGATGAGACCTGACAATCAGGTATCAGGCCCGCTCTCGTGGTTCATCGTAGACAAGCCGGAGAAAGTCGAGAGCGCCATTCATTGGATTAAAACACAGGGCGAAGGAGCAATTGACACCTCACCTAAAAACACAGGGCTGAAGAAACTGTCGCACTTCTATCGGTTTTGGGAAATCCGCAAACGTCAGAAGATAGAGAAGGATGAAGCTACAGGAAAATACGTTTTCAAATCACCGCTGGAATTCCCTGAAGTTTGGCCGATGGTCGTCGTCCCGAAAGGCGGCTACCAGAAGAAAGATGTTTCGGAAGATGTCTGGGTTTTAGTGTCCAAGTTCGATGAAACCTATACCAAGCTAATCAAACTTTTAGAAACCGCCTGGGGTGAAGGCGGGCAGGGCGCCCTGTGGCATGCGATTGAGACAATGTTCGACCTCGAAAGATATGCCATTCCACTGATGCAGATACCGATCCCCGGAGAGATAGGCAACTACGGCCCTAGTTTCAGGTTGCTTTAACCCGTACTTTCTGATCGGTGTGAGAGAAAGACACCGCTTATAATTCTCAAACCTATGGCAAAAAAAGCTTATAAAAACTGGCGCGTAGTGCGAACTGTAGAACTCAATGCTCCGGCTCAGGAAGTGTGGGACCTGATCGGCGGGTTCTTCAACATACATAAATGGCATCCGGATATCGTCGCGACGGAAATCCTCAGCGATCAAACAGAAATGTCCGACATCAGGCGGCTATTAACTTTTCCGGGACAGCCTAAAACCACGGAACAACTCATCTTGATGGACAATGAGAATTTTCATTACCGCTATAAATGGCACGAAGGTGCGTGGGGTGAAAAGGTGCAACAGTATGTTGCGGAGATTAAGGTGTTGGAGGTTGAGATGGACAAGCGGTGCATTGTCCAGTGGTCCTCCACATTTTATTACTTCGAGGATGCAATTACTCAGTTTTACCAGAACGGGTTTGCTGCGCTAGTAAAAAAATTCGGGTGACGTTTTGATCGAATCATTTTGAATAAGGAGACAGCTTATTATGGGAAGCATGGTAGAAATTAACGACACTCTTCAACTGACAACGGAGCAGGGTTTCCCATCAGATTTGCTGGATCTGAAAAAGCATCAGGAAAAACCCGTTACGCTGGCTGACGTAAAAGATAAGATTTTTGAATTCAAGGACAAGCCGTCCGCACGAATCTTCCAACTCGATCCCGTTCGTGTTTACTACGTTCATAACATCAACGGGAAATGGTTGTTTTGGGGAAGAGTGTTCATCCAGTCGGAGACGATTTATAAGAACGTGGATGCGAATGGCAACTGGAAAGAGGGGGATTGGCTCACCTCCGGGACGTATAAAATCATCGACATCTATGACCCTGAATATCAAAAAATGTTTACACTGCACGAGGCTCCTCTTGATAGAAACTATTTTAGGTAACTAAGCTCAGGTTATTGATGCCGCGTAAAATCAGCAGAGATCAAAAACTGAAATTAATTCAGGAGGCTACGGAGGCCCTTAAAAATCCTCACGCCAAAGATTATGCTGCGGTTTATGCCGCGGCCGTTTTGACAAGCCGGAATAATATTTATTCCGCCATCAACTATTTTTCAGACACCTACACGCTCACGATTCACGCCGAACCATCAGCCCTGGCCCATGCTGCCAATCATAGTGAAAGCGAAATTCTGGCTATCGCCATCATTAGCACAGAGAAGCTGAAGAAGGGCGACTTTACCAATCCCTGTCATTTATGTAAGCAGATACTTTATGAAAGCCAACGTCGCTCCGGAATCAAGATGCTTGTTATTCTGGCAAATACGTATGGCGAATCTAAAGAATTATTTCTGGATGATATGGCTTCTTACCTCTGGCCGGTCTAAAGGTTTCAATTCCACGAAATTAATCCTTGATTTAGATCATCACAAACGTCTGGTGTAGCCCCCTCGCTTGACGGACAAATCACTGGTCGGGATGAATAAACAACGTCACATCCACGACCACTCTTGAAACTGTCCAGCTTCTTCCGCGAGAGACGTTTCATACTATAATCCTCATCCTCGCGGTCGAGCCTCTGCTCGACCGCGCGGGCGAACTGGTGGCGCGATTCAGCCGTCAACGACACTGGGGGTGGAAGGATCCGCGCAATTCGCTGACCATCCCTTTCTGGCGGCGGCTCATCCCTTCCCTGAAAGTCGTCATCTGCGTTAGGAACCCCCTGGAGATCGCGAACTCACTCTTCGTGCGCGGCGATTCGATGAGCGCCTCACAGTTCCAACTGTGGCGACACTACAACCGGCAAATCCTTTCGGCGGTTCCTCCCTCTTCCCGCATCGTCACGCACTATCAGTCTTACTTTGAGGACGCGCGCGGAGGTTCGGCGTGTGTCGGGCTGGCTCGGCCTCGATGACTCGGACGAAGCGGTGGAGCGCGCCTGTGCACAAATCTCCGGCACCCTGCGCCACTACCACGTGACCACGGAGGCGCTGAAGGCCGCGGGCGCCTCCGACGAGGTGGTCGAACTATACCTGCGCCTGTGTGAAGAAGCCGGGCCGGTCTGCCGACGACTCCTGGAGCGTGAAAGCGCGTCCGGGGCTTCGGGCGCGGCGCCGCGCTATCTCTCGCCAGAGGCCTATGCCCTGCGACTGGCGCAGATGGATGAACAACTGGCGGCAAGCGAGGAGAGGCTGCGTCAACTCGAACGGCAGTACGCCAGTCTCGAAACCCAACTCCACGAGGTCCGCGCTTCCCTCCTCCCGCTGATACGCGCGCTCGGCGCGCTGCGGGCCGTAAGGGACTGGCTGCGGTCACTCGGGAGAGGCAGGGCGTCTTGAAGGTCGCCGTAATCCTCCGCGGCTCTTAAAAGGTTCACGGTCAAAGTTCAGCCGGGGCGGCTCCTCCCGCACCATCGTCGCCCGCGAGAAGCGGCTCGATCACCCGGTCGAAACGACCGAAGACTATGTCCCAGGTGTATTCGTCCAAGACCTTTCGTCGCCCACGCTGGCCCAGGCTGTGCCGCAGTTCCGCATCGGCTAACAGTTTGGAGATGGCCTCGGCCAGTTCTTTCGGGCGGGCGAACCTGACCAGGAGGCCGTCCTGCCCTTGCGTCACAACGTCCGGGACGCCTCCTGCGTCCGCGCCGATGACTGGCTTGCCGTAAAGCCATGCCTCCAGATAGACGGTCCCGAACGCGTCCGCGCTTGAGGCCATCACGAACACGTCGCATGCGGCGAAGGCGTCTTTCTTTGTCATCTCATCGGTGAAGCCTAGAAACAGTGTTCGCTCGTGGACTTGAGGGGGTTGGGATGAAAAAAAATCTCTGAAGTCATCCACCACCGGCCCGATGAGAACGAGTTGAGCTTCACTGCCGGACGCCCACAAAAGTTTCATCGCTTCCACGAGTTCGAAAGCACCTTTGGCGCGAGTCAGTGTAGAGACCTGTAAGATGATCGGCCCCCGGAGACGAAAACAGTCTCTGAAGCGGCTCGCTTGCCCCCCGGCGACCTCGTCCGGCTCAATGCCTGTGCCTACGCAATGAAGTTTCGAGGAATCGAAACCGCGAGCTTCCAAGGCACGATTCTCAGCTCCAGTGGCCGTGATGATTGCGTCCGCGCGCCTCATTAACCTCATTTGCGGAGCAGTCAGGTATCCAGGCGATGGACTGCCCCCGGTGACACCCGTGTGAATCAGCGGCACGCAGACCCAGGGGATTTGATGATGCTGTGCCAGCCACGCCGCCGGATAGATCAGGTGGCTGTGAGGCAGGACGCCTGCAATAATCAGATCGAACCGGGGTCGCGCCAGAAAGATCTCCCGAAGATAACCCGGCAGTAAGACGTACGGGCTGCCGGACAGAAGGCTGACGCTGTCAACCGGCAGCAGGCTGATGGCTCGAAGCGCCTTGAACTGCAGAGGTATGTTTCTGATCTCGAACCGACGTACCGTCAACCCCTCGTCCGTTTGGACGCCCGCCTTCAGCCGCTGCTTCCAGGGCTTATGGTAGGATTCGGGATGCCAGGCGTTGGTCGTAAAAACTGTGACCTCAAGTCCGTTGCACACCAACCGCCTGGCTATGTTGTAGAACATACGCTCAGAGCCTCCCGGGTGCGGCCAGAAGCGGTGAACGACCAATAGCACTCTCTTGCGGGAAGTCATCGTTGGGTCTTGGTTTTACGCTCGCGCACCCGCGTCGGCGGGTAAGGAGAGCTGGTGAACGGGAAAAAGGTGACCATCATTATCCTCGCCTGGAACGGGCTTTCTTATACGAAGCGCTGCCTCCAGACGCTGCGCGAGAAGACTTTCTTTCCCAGGTACGAAGTCATCGTGGGTGATAATGGTAGCACAGACGGGACGGTTAATTACCTGAGGTCCTTGCCCTGGCTGCATGTGATCGAGAACGGCAGCAACCTTGGGTTCGCGAAGGGCAATAACTGCGCCATTGAGGCGAGCGATAAAGATTCCGACATCGTCCTGCTCAATAATGACACGGAAATTATCGAATCGCCGTGGCTGGGTCGGCTTCAAGAGAGTGCCTACCGGTCCGCTGACAGAGGGATTGTCGGCGCCAGATTGCGACGCCCCGACGGAAGCCTACAGCACGCGGGCACTTACATGCCTGTAGAGACCTACTGGGGGCAACAGATCGGAAGCGGCGAGAAAGACATCAACCAGCATAACGCTGACGCCGAAGTCGAGGGCGTGGTCTTCGCCTGCGTCTACATTAAGCGGGCCGTCCTCAATCAAGTGGGGCTGCTTGACGAAGATTACTTCAGCTATTTCGAGGACAGCGATTACTGTTTAAAAGCGCAGAGCCGCGGATTCAAAGTCATCTGCTGCGGCGCGGTGACCGTCCTTCATCACGAGAATACATCCACCAGGATTAATCGAGTGTCTCACACGGGTATGTTTCTGGAGTCCCAGAAGATCTTTAAGAAGAAGTGGCAGAGCGCGCTGGAGTCCACGCGCTACTCCAGAGAGGTGAACTGGCATTCTCTGCTCAACTTTCCGACAGGCTACGCGACCAGCTCCCGGGAACTGGTCCTTGAACTGGATCGCCAGAAGGTCAGGGTCAATTACAAATACCTGTACGGGGCGGGCACGGTCTACCCGGTTCCGGAGCCGGAGGAGACGACCTCTTATATGATCAACGTCATCAAAGGTCGGGAGATCAACCCCGCTGGCGTTCAGGTCTCATATGGTCAGGCGGACGGCTTCAGGACAAACTTCCGCTCCTATAAAATCGGCTACACCATGCTCGAAGTGGACGGGCTCCCGCGGGATTGGGTCAAACGCGCGAACATGGTGGACGAAGTCTGGACGCCTTCGACTTTCAACGCGAGGACGTTTAAAGAGAGCGGCGTCAAAAGGCCAATCCACGTCATGCCGCTCGGGGTTAACCCGGCATATTTTAATCCGAACATTACGGGCTATCCGATCCCGGGCGTCTTCACCTTCCTCTCGACATTCGAGTGGGGGGAAAGAAAAGCGCCCGAAATCCTGCTCAAAGCCTTTAACGACGAGTTCCGCTTTGACGAAGAGGTCGTCCTCGTCTGCAAGATTTACAATCAAGACCCCTCGATCAACGTCCTCAAACAGGTCCAGCACCTTGGGCTCAGGGAAGGCAGGGGAAGGATCATCTTCTCAATCAACGAGATGGTCCCGGCCCACCAACTGGGTGCGGTCTATCGCTCTGCGGATTGCTTCATACTCCCGACGCGTGGGGAAGGCTGGGGGCTACCTATTCTGGAGGCCATGGCCTGCGGCCTCCCCGTCATCGCGACCTCCTGGAGCGCCCAAACCGATTTCATGAGCGAAGAGATAGCTTTCCCGCTCAGCGTCGAGGGGCTCGTCCCCGCAAAAGCCAAGTGCCCCTACTACGAAGGCTTCAACTGGGCCGAACCCTCTTACGAGCATCTACGATCTTTGATGCGCCGCGTCTATGACAACCGCGAGGAGGCGAGACTTAAAGGGCTGAGGGCCTCCGCCGAAGTCTTGAATAAGTGGACCTGGCAGCAGAGCGTGGAGAAAATAATCGACCGCCTCGAACAGCTCGGTTAGCCTCCCTGGCCGCAAACTCCATCAGCTTCTCACGGCCGCCACGGTATATTTGCCGTAAGGGTAAGCCTCTTGGGATAGGGCGGACTCTCTCAACTCTTCTTCGCCGGACTGGCCGCCGCCCTTTGAGGAGAACCGGAAATGGTGAATCCTGAAGCGGGAACGTTCAAGGATAAATTCCATCAACCTGACGGGCACAGGGCGGACCAGACTGGGGTCCATATAAAATTCCCTCAAGGCCGGGATGTGATCTATGTTGGTCGCCTCCACGACGAAGATGCCCCCGCGCCTCAATTTCCTTCCAGCCAATTCAAGAAGCTCCAGGGTCTGTTCGTTCGTCAACCGCTCAACCACCCGGCCGGAGAAGATGCCCCCGATTGACGCATCGGGCGCGTTGCGGAGGTAATCGAAGATGTCCGCGCACAAGGCACGCAGCCCGCGCCTCTGACACAGCAACACCATCTTCTGATCCGAATCCACCCCCACCGCCGTGATGCCGTTTTCCGCAAACATTGAGAGCAACTGCCCCTGGCCGCAGCCAAGTTCCAGAGCAAGGTCGCTCTCGTTCAGTAGCTCCCGGAAAATCGCCAGGCTCCTCCGGCAGTAAGGAGTTAAGTCGAGATATTTTTCTTCGTAACGCGCTTGATCAAAATGCCCGCCGGGGGTGAGCCCTTCCTGACTACTATTGGCGGGCGCGTGCAGATGCTCTACGGCGGTCGGGCCGGGCTCACTCTCGCGCGCCGCCGGCAACCTTTTTTCATGAGCGTACAAGTCTTCGGCTATGAGCTGGAGCACGTCTACGACCAGATGGTTGAAAGCTCTCTGGAGGTGAAGGTTCCTTCTAACGGAGCGCAATATTAATTTGGTAACGCGAGACTTGGCTCTGCCCTTCCACCCGGCGCTCTGCCGGGTGGCCTGTGTGATCCCGTCCGCGTACAGTCTGCCTTTTCCGACCTCGCCCATGATATGCATGGCGTCGGGCACGGCTTGAGCTCGCCGCCGGATCGAGTTCATCAGGGTTTCGACGTCTACGTCAGTCGTCTCTTTGAGATTGATTTCAGACACTTGGCCCTCACCTCGTGTAAAATAGTCCTCGCCAGTTTGCCAGCGTCGCTCTTAAGGAATGATGCTTGACTTTCCGAGAGCGAGCAAGTAGTTTCGGGCGCGCCGGGTAGTTCACGGCGCGGCCCTTCCGTGGATTCCGAACTTTATCGTCAAACTTCGAGTGCTTGATTCGCCACTCAATATCTCGCCCGAGCGAGAAGGTGGGCCCGCCCCGGTTGGCGTTGCGGCTGGGGGAGGCCGTGTCCTCGTCGTCATCGTGACCTATAACGCCGAGGGACACATCCGCGACGTCTTCGAGCGAGTTCCGCAAGAGCTTTTTAATTCGTCGAAGACGCACTTTCTTGTAATAGACGATGCCTCGAACGACGTGGGCGTCGAGACCGCGCTTGAGTGGGTCAATCGGCACGGCGTCGCGAACGTCACGGTGCTGCGCAACAGCGTCAATCAAGGCTACGGGGGTAATCAGAAACTAGGGTACCGGCTGGCCCTCGATAGCTCGTTCGATTTTGTAATACTGCTTCACGGTGATGGTCAATACTCCCCCGAATTTCTCCCCGCCCTGATAGAGGCCTGGCAACGAAGCGGGGCCGACGTTGTTTTGGGAACAAGGATGTGGTCGGTGGCCTCCGCGCGGCGCGGCGGGATGCCTGCCTACAAGATTGTCGGCAACCGTATCCTGACGCGGATCCAGAATCTTCTGACGGGCGAGAACCTGTTTGAGTACCACACCGGCCTGCGTGGATACGCGACGACCTTTCTTCGAAAAGTTCCCTTTGAAATCAATACGAACGATTTTCACTTCGACACCGAAATATTGCTACAGGCCTTCCACGCCCGCGCCAAGGTGGTGGAGATTAACATTCCCACTCACTACGGCGACGAGAGGTGTCACGTCAACGGGTTGAAGTACGCCTACAACGTCCTCAAGGCAACACTACAGTTCCGCATGCACCAGATGGGCATGTTCTGCTCCTTGAAGTACAGAAATTTTAACGGCCCCTCTTATGCGGATAAGACGCATGTCATCTATTCATCGCACAGGATGGCCCTGGGGATAATCCGGTCGGTCAATCCGAAGACTGTTCTGGACATCGGCTGCGGCGATGGCTACGTGGCCCGCGAGTGTGAGAAATCCGGCATTCGCGTGACCGGGCTGGACAAGGCGGACCCGCCGCCGGGCATGATGAGCAGAAACATACGCGTGCGCCTGGACGAAGACGAGCTGCCGGTCAACCTCGCCGACTTCGATCTGGTGCTGATGCTGGACATCATCGAGCACCTGAGCGAGCCGGAGCAGTTTCTGATCAAGCTACGCGAATCCTACAGGAGTCTTTGTGAAAAGGGGTCCGACCCGCCGCCAGTCATCTTATCCACCCCGAACGTAGCTTTCGTGACCGTTCGGCTCAATCTTCTCCTAGGCAGGTTTCCTTACGCGGAGCGCGGCATACTGGATGTCACGCACAAGCGCCTTTTTACGCGCGGCTCGCTCTTGAGAGCGCTGGAAGATTGCGGCTACGAGATCGAGAAAGTGTTGCCCGTCCCAGTCCCCTTCGACGCCGTGATGGGTGGACGGCTCGGCACGCTCCTGAAATTCGTCAGTAAATTTCTCTGCTTTGTCTGGCCCAGACTGTTTGCGTTCCAGTTCATGGTGCTCTGCAGGCCGCGGCCCGGGGCCCGCCAGCTCCTGCTGCAAAGCGAACAGTATTTGATCGCCGATGAGGACTTTTACAAGGTACTGGGAGAGAATGGCGCAGCAGGTAATCAAGTGCCTGTAGCACACACGCTGCGATCAAATCAGGCAGAAGCCGCGGAAGTCAGTTCGGATCGGATTTGACAAGGACCGGCACCCTGACTTCACCGCCCCCTACGTCACAGAACCACGCCACCCATTCCTGCACCAGAGAGAAGACTAAAATGTACGAACCGGCCCTGGCCGGGGCTTTGACGTTCAGTAACAACTCCTCCGTTTCGCCTGGACGGATGTCGCGTGAGAAGAGAGCCCTATCACCATCTCCCAGCATCTGGCCGTCGCTCCCATTGAGCCACCTGTAAGAGGCGGCGACTCTATACTCACCCTGGTCGCCGCCAGCGGCTGACCACACGCTGTCGCTCGTATTCCTGACACTTATTTTGACACGTATCAACTGGTTCGCCAGTAACACAGGCGGGACCCCTTCGACCGTGATGGCGGAATCAAACCTGGATAATGGACCCAATTCGGCCCTCCCGAGACTCTCACCTGTCGGGCTCAAGTAGACAGCATATGAGTTTACGATGTGTCTCTCGTAAGGGATGTTGTAATCCTGAAGTCGCTCACGGAAAGCCTCATCGTGGCGAGAGGGCGCGTGAAAAATATAGGCGGCCGTGGGCAAGGCGCGCACCGCGCGAGTCAATTCAGGGTTGCGGTCCCAGATGCGTATGGAGGTGACTAAAATCTCTTCCCGACTGAGGAAGGTGGCCTTATACGCCGTCCAGTAATCCCCGAACGCCCCGCGCACCCCTTTCTTCCTCAGAAGGTCTAAGACGTCAAGGAGCGGTTCATGCTTCCGAACCAGTTGCAGATTGCTGGTGATAAATTGTTGATTGACCAGCCACGTGAAGCTCTTTGAGAGGCCGAAGGCGAGAACAGCGCACGTAAGAAGGATGGCGCACGCCTTCGAACGCCGCCCGGCGTGGACGATCATCCCGCCCGCCAGCACAGTCAAAGACGTGAGGCTCGGCAGCAGGTAGCGGTTCGAAAGCGTGTCCTGCGGGTTGGTGCTCAGAATAAAGAGCAGGACGTTAACAACCGGGAGGAGGACCAGAATCGTAAGGACAGCCCTTCTTCTGCGCGCAATGCTTCCTCGCTGCCCGCCACTTCTGAATACGGTCCAGACGCCCCACAGCCAGGCGGCCATGAAGAGACCCAGATAAAAGGTCTCGGCCCAGAGCGGGAAACTCGGCCCGGACCACCGTGCCAATTCAGGCGCGCCGAAGGGGTTGACGCCAAAAAAAGCCGGAAGGCATCGCTGCAACAGCAGCTTGAGATTTCCGTAGATCACAGCCGGAGCTGCGAGGCCAAATGAAGGCTGCTTGGTTGAGGAGACTCCGCTCAGATAAGCGATTATTTTCGGCGCACAGCCAATAGTGAAAGCGCCCGCGAAGGCCAGAAGCCATTTTACTATGCGCGCTGCCCCGAACGACTCGAAGAGCAGCTTCGCACGAGCACGCCCCTCGCGTAGGGATAGCTCGCGGACCATCACAAGGGCAAGTGCTGCGGAGAACGTCACTACATAGACAAAATAGAGCTGGTAAATATAGATGCCGGAGCCGAGCAGCCATCCGAGGAGAGCCAGCTTCGCAATGGAAGGCTTTCTGATAAGGTAGTAGATCTGAAGGACTGTGATGGCCCCCCAGCCGACGATCAGACAGTAGCCACCGCTCGCCAAAGTGCTCCACATTAAGAGCATCGGCGAGAAGACGGCCAGTGATGCGGAGGCCGCCAGCCCGGCGGTCGTTCCGAAGAGACGCCGACCTAGAAAAAAGACTGCGATCAGGAGGATTAAAAACCCTGTGAGGGCTGCCAGCTTGAAACTCAGAGGGACAAACCCGAACAGGGCTATGAAGGGGAGGGCGATGAGACTTTCACTGATGCCGTAATATGTTGTATCCCAGTTGAAAAAGGAGAACTCGCGCCCCTCCAGCATGTGCTTGATGACCAGCGCGTTGACAGCCTCATCGGAGTTGAATTGGGTAACCGAGTTGTAGAGGATTGGTATTCGGAGCAGAAAGGCGAGCGCCAGAGCGGCGAGCAACAATGCGATCCAGCCACGCCTTAAACGGAAGCGACGTTTGCGCGCCCCTCCCTCGACGACTCCTAGAAGCGCATACTCAGGGCCTGAGTTTTTTTCACCAACGTTATAAGCTGGCATGGCCAAACAGGTACTTTCCAAGCGCCGGGCGCGGGCGCAGCCCTTGAACCGAGTCTTTCACTCTTTCACCTAAATAGCCGTTGGTGAAAATCACAGGCACGCGAGTCACAGCCGGGGCGGAAGACAACGCTGCCGCACGAGATAAAGTTCTGCCCTCAGCGCTCCCGGAAAGATGCCCTTGCGAGCAGTTCAGCCTGGGCTTCGTAATTATTTAGGAGAAACTGCCGGCGACATCTTCACCCTCATCAGTTAATGAGTTTCAGTTATGATCCGCCCGTATCCCTATCCGCAGGGGAATCCACAGGATCGCCCTCCTGGTCAGGGTTTTCCAGTCGTCTCAGACGCTCCTCGGCGAACTTCCGTTTTTGCCTCTCACTTTCAGCCTTCTCTTCTGCAAGCCTGGCCCGTTCGTTAGCGTCCTGCAAATCTTCTCGCAACTGGATTGACTGTTCCGCGCCATCCTGCTGCTCGCCAGTCGTCCTGATTCTGTCCCCGTCAGCTTGAGACGCTCTGCAGCCGGTCCCGAAGTGTAGGTTGCAGCCGGTCAAGAGTAAAGCGCTAAGAATAAGCAGGGTAACGATTGATGTTTTGGTACTCACCTCTGTTTACCTCCTTGAGGTGGGCGGGCTCAATCCTGATATACGCCTCCACAGACAGCTTTGTTTGCTAAAATCGTTTTGGACCGGCTCACAGTTCTCTCTACGCCTTATCGCACCGCGGTGCAGATGAGCGCTCTCATCCTGCCCCGCACAGGCATGTCTCCACAACGTGAAGCAACTGCTTCAGCGACAGCGGCGATAATCTCCTGAGCTCCCGACGGGCTACGTTCGTTAATAGCAGCGATCACGGGATTCCCCTCGATCAGCCCCTTGGCGACCTCTGAAGCGGATGGGCTGATGGACGGCAGCGTCAATGGCGAGATACTGATATCTCCAAATGCGGCTCTCGTCAGGAGTGATCTGATAAGCTCTGGGTCGTGAAAACAGAATGGAACTTCATAGAAATTTGGCGGGTCATGCTCAAAGAATGTTGAGATGGTTGCGTGAGCGATATATGCAAGGTCGTTCTGCTCGATTGCATCCCACACGCTGAAAAGAAAAACGCCGCCGGGCTTTAAGACTCGATACGCCTCACGAATGGCTCTTTCCTTATCCGGGACAAACATTAATCCGAACTGGCAGACGACCGCATTAAATGATTCTTCCGCAAATGGTAGATTAGTGGCGTCAGTCTGCTTCCATTCAAGGGCTTCGTCCGGTCTAAACTTTCGCGCTGCATATGCAATCATGGCTTCGTTCAGATCTGTGGCAACAAGTCTTGCGCTGTGTGGCAGACGGTCGCGCAACTGGCGTGTCAGGATTCCGGTACCGCACGCCACCTCCAGCACGGATGCGCCTTCCGAGACCTTCAAGCGCTTCGCCATTTCGGCAGCGTAAGGCTTAAACAGGGCCGGGCCTAAATAGCGATCATAGTTTTCAGGAATTGACCCGATAAATGCTGCGTGTTGATCCGACATCTTCTAATTCTCTTCAGAGTGCAACGGAATATTTCTAAAGCACCTGCAATCCTGGATGCTTGAGTTTCTTGAGCGCGCTTGTTTGAACCAATGCGTACGAATCTAAAGGCGCAATGCATACATTGCGCCTTTTGTCTCGATGGCCGCCGGGGTAATCAGGCGCTACCGCAGGTATTTATTGAACCATTCGAGGGAACGCGCCCAGGCCAGTTTCGCTGCCGTCTCGTCATAACGCGGCGTCGTGTCGTTGTGGAAGCCGTGCTGTTTGCCCTCGTACATGTGCACCGCGTACACCTTGTTGTTGGCCTTGAGCGCCGCCTCGTAAGCCGCGATGCCCTCGTTGACCCGCTGGTCGTTGCCCGCGTAATGCAGCAGGAGCGGCGCGGAAATCTTGGGGACATCCTCTGTGCCTGCCTGGCGGCCATAGAACGCGACTCCGGCATTCAGATCAGCGCCGAGGCGCACGGCCAACTGATTCACCATCCCGCCGCCGAAGCAGAAGCCGACCGCGCCCAGTTTGCCTGTGGAATCCTTCCGCGCTTTGAGCCACTTGGCCGCCGCGACGAAATCTTCGGTCATCTTCTTCCCGTCCACCTTACGAAAGGCTTCGGCGCCCTTCTCATCGCTTCCCGGGTAGCCGCCGACCGAAGTCAATCCGTCGGGCGCAAAGGCTATGAAATCAGCGAGCGCAAGCCGCCGCGCCACGTCTTCGATATAGGGATTGAGTCCGCGGTTTTCGTGGATGACGAGTACGACCGGCAGCTTTTTCCCTTTCGCCGGTCGAGCCAGATATCCCTTGATAGAGCCGTTCCCGGCCGGGGATTGCACGACTTCGTAGCCCACTTTGATGCGTTTGTCATCCGGGGGCACCTGCTGTGCCCAGGCGTAGTTGGGTCTCAGGCTCTCGAAAATCGCCGCGACGGTCAGGCCACCGACAGCAAACTTTACCGCGCGGTCCAGGAAAGTGCGGCGGTCTATGTCGCCGTGCTGGTATTCGTGAAACAGGTCTAACAACTCCTGCGGATAATCGGATGCTGCTTTACGTTCCATTCTTTCTCCTCGTATGGGACTCTAGCGAAGTAAGAGTTGACTCTCCCACCTCGCCAGTGAATTGGGAAGGCTGCTGAAGGCAACGATTCCCACCAGGAAATCGCAAAAGCCCAAGCCCCCCGCTACGGTCAATCCGGTAACTTGCATTTCCTAATACGAACGCATGCTCTCCGTTGGCATGCAAGGCTAAGCAGCCGTCACTCCATTACCTTATCGAGACCTCTGATTAGTCCGACGCGATCTCTCACCTTACGTATCGCTAAGAGAGTCCCCTGGATATATGGCTCCGCCCCGCTCCCCGCGTCGTGGCGGATGGAGAGGCGCTCGTCCTTCGCGCCGAAGATGGCCTCGACGCTGATCACGTAACCGGGGAGACGTAGCGAATGGACCTGAATTCCGTTCAGGTTCGTCCCACGGCTGTCCTTCTCTCCGAGGGTCTCCTCGACCGGGTGGGTGACCGAGGGCCTTTTAACCTGTGACAGCCTGAAGGCCAGCTCGCGCGTGGTGCCGCTCGGCGCATCCTGCTTGGCGTCAGAGGCGTAATCTATGATCTCCCAATGCGACAGGTACTTCGCCGCCTCGCAGGCGAAGCGCTGGAGCAGGACGGCTGTGATGGCGAAGTTACCGGCGGCTATGACTCCGACCTTGTGCTCCAGGGCTGCCTGGTTGATTTCGGCAAAGTCCTCGTCTGTCAGCCCCGACGAGCCTATGACGACGTGGACGCCCCTGCGGATTGCCGTCATCACATTGGCCTTCACCACGTCCGCCTTCGTGTAATCAACCAGCACGTCCGCCGGGACGTCCAGGGCTTCCGCGACAGATCCGCTGACGGTCAGGTCCAGGTTAAAGACGCCGAAGAGGTCCCCAAGGTTACGGCCTTTATGAGTCCGGGAGACTGCGCCGGCGAGGCTCAAATCATTCGCCTCGGCGACGGCCAGGCAGAGGGGCTTCCCGACCCAGCCGGTCGCCCCGGCGATACAGACCTTGAGCTTCATGCCGCCAACTCTACCAACTTACGAATCGGCTTGCCAACACCTGAGCTTCACCCCTTCGCTGATCCAGGGCACGGCGACGTCAACTCTTAACCTTTGGCCCCAACGGTAAAGAGCCTGCGAACCAAGCGCATAATCGGCATGGGAGACCTTCTCTTCTTCATGGACTTCAACGTCCGTAAGGTAAAGATATAACGTCTATCTAAAGACCGTAATCTTGATTACCAAACTCATTGATACCAATATCCATGCAGAAATGAGATATATTTTTTGAGTAGTGACTCAAACAGAAACGGGCAGCTACCAGGCTGCCCGTTAACTATTGATTCAATTGGAGGCGGCGATCGGAATCGAACCGATGAATAAAGGTTTTGCAGACCTCTGCCTTAGCCACTTGGCTACGCCGCCTTAAAAATAATGTTGCTCAGCGTGACAATTTTTGCAAAGCAAGTCGCACTTATCTAGCTCTTTTTTCATATTTTCCCATTTACCGGCATTACCGGAAATCGCAAAGTCTTTCTCGTGCGGGTTTCTATGGTGAAAATCCATCGCACCCACACACTTATTGTAGCCACATTTCTGGCACTTGCCACCTTTATACTCAACAGCTTTTATCTTGATTTTTCTTCGGCGTTGCTTCGAGACACAAGCCGAACATAAATCTATTGTCATGGCTTGATGCCTGCGAAACATGAAATTTTTCAAACAGTTCAAACAAATTCTTTCTGTATTTTCCAAAACTGAAATGCTCTGTTCCAGTTTTTGACGATTGTTAGCTTTGAATGGTGAACAGGATAAGCAATATTTTCTTTTCCCGAAATTCCTTGCTTTTCCGTCAATTACAAATCTTGTTGGTATTTTTATGTTACACCTTCTACAGTCCATACTGTAATGTAGCATAAAATCTTCGACTTTCAACTTACCACTTGGCTACGCCGCCGAAAATAACGATGAAGTGTGAACGCGGAACGATGAATGGGAAATTAGTTCATCATTCATCGTTCCGCGTTCATCATTTCTTGGAGCGGGAGACGAGATTTGAACTCGCGACTTCGACCTTGGCAAGGTCGCACTCTACCACTGAGTTACTCCCGCTTGCGGAAGATAGATTCTACAGATTCAACTGTCGTTGTCAAGCGGCCTTCAGAAGCCGTTTCCCAACCCCTTAATCATAATGCGCGCCCGCCCACTGCCGCTTCTTAAACTTCTCTTCAGTCCAGAAATTTCTGAGCACTTCGAGACGCGGGCGTGCTGCCGCCATGCCCCCCTCAACAGCCGGCGGCAGGATGACGCTGACGACATCATAACGGTAGGGCGCCTCCGTCAAACCGAACAGACGCCGGTAGGCGCGCGCGGCCCGCGTCACCTGGCGCTGCTTGCGCAAGTCCACGTTCGCCTCCGGCGCTGCGAACCAGTCTGAGGCGCGCGTCTTGACCTCCACAAAGCACAGCGTCGCCCCCTCATAAGCGATCAGATCAATCTCTGCATGAACCAGCGCGCCCCGAAGCGAGCGCCCGACCGCGAGCGTGAAATTTGAAGCGACCAGCGTGTAACCTAGACGCTCCAGGTGCTCCGCCGCCAGACGCTCGCCCCGCGCTCCCAGCAGCAGATGCGACGCGATTTCGTCAGACGCGACCTCACGAATGCCGCTCTCAACCGGGTCAGAATCAGCACGCTCTCTCTTCCATCTTCGAGGATTGAGACTCTGCAAACGCATCAAGCTTCGCCTTTGATGAAAAAGTCTGTATTAAAAACCTACCGGCGCCGCCTGTAGACTACTCTTCGGCCATTCTTTGCCGCAAGCTCCCTCGGCCGCACGCTTATCCTTGCTAGTGATTAACGACGCGCGCTACACTTTAGCAGTGCCCCGAAAGCCCTGTTGCCCACATTCCGTGATCAGTGCCCAGTAGATTGGAAATTTCTCTATGCGACCCGAAGGTATAGAGCAGGCCGTAGATTCAACCCAAACGGAAGTAAGCGAGCCGCAGGCGGCTGATGCCTTCGAGACTCGCGCCGTGCTGCCGCTCGTCGCCATCGTCGGGCGTCCCAACGTCGGCAAGTCCACCCTCTTTAATCGCATCACGGGCGAGCGCCGCGCCATCACAGGGGACGAGCCTGGCATCACGCGCGACCGCATCTACGGCGAGGCGGAGTGGAACGGCAGGGCCTTTTCAATCGTGGATACGGGCGGGATTGTGCCCGACGACGACGCGGTGATTCCTGCGAATATTTTCAAGCAGGCGGCCTCCGCGATTGAAGAGGCGCAGGTCATCGTCTGGGTCGTGGACGCGCGCAAAGGCATTACGCCGCTCGACGAAGAACTGGTACGGCTCCTACGCTCCACAGGCAAGCGCGTCTTCGTCGCGGCCAACAAGGCGGATGCCGCACGGCTAGAGACGGACGCAGGCGAGTTTTATCGGTTCGGCTTTGACGACGTCGTCCCCGTCTCTGCCGAACAGGGCAACGGCGTCGGCGATCTGCTCGATGCGGTCGTCGCCAATTTTCAACCCGTTACAGGAAATTTCTCTGAAGAGAATCCCAGGTGGCTTGAGTTGCGGCTGGCTATCGTCGGGCGCCCGAACGTCGGCAAGTCCTCTTTGCTCAACCGGCTGCTCGGTGAAGAGCGCGTGATAGTCTCGCCCGTCGCGGGCACGACCCGCGATGCCGTGGACACCTTGCTTGAAACAGAAGGACAGAAGTTTCGTCTCATTGACACGGCAGGCATTCGTCGCAAGGGCAAGACGGAGGAGATGGCCGAAAAGCTCTCCGTGATTATGGCCCGGAAGAATCTTGAGCGCGCAGACGTCGCCATAGTCGTCGTGGACGCGAGCGAGGGCGTCACGGCGCTGGACGCCAACATCGCGGGTTACGCTTACGACGCCGGCTGCTCGATTATCATAGCCGTCAACAAGTGGGACGCTGTGCCTAATAAGGAGACCGGAACCGGCGCGGCGTTCGAGCGCGGCTTGCGCGACAGGATGAAGTTTCTGGAGTTCGCGCCCGTGGTGACGATCTCGGCCCTGACGGGCCAGCGCGTCGAGAGAATCCTGCCGCTCGCCCTGCGCGCCAACGAAGCGCGCAACCGCAGGATTCCCACTTCGCAGTTGAACGCCTTCTTCGAGCGTGCGGTCGCGCAGCCACGCGGCGGGGGCGCGCCAGCCCCTGTCAAAGGCGGGGTCTCGCGCCTGCATGTTCAATATATGACGCAGACGGGCGTGCGCCCGCCGACCTTCGTTCTCTTCACTGCGGGAGGCCGTCCCGGGCTACATTTTTCATACACGCGTTACTTGCAGAATCGTCTGCGCGAAGAGTTCGATTTCTTTGCCACGCCGCTCAGACTTGTCGAGCGTCACAGGAAAGGCAGAAAACAGTAGTCAGTAGTCGGTGGTCAGTGGTCAGTTAAGAACCTTCGCCTTTAACTGACCACTGACCACCGACCACTGACCACTCTCTTATGGACCAAGATTTCGTAGAGCTATTTGGGCACATCAGCGACCCGGCCATTGTGATTGATGAGGAGGGCGCGCGCGTCCATGCCTGTAACGAGGCCTTTGCCTCGCTGGCCGTGCTCTCCTACGCTTCGATTGCCGGGACGCCTGTCTCTACGCTTTTGAAGTTTGAGCCGGCCGACACGAACGGGACGGACGGCCAAGAGAGCGCGACCATTCTAGTCAACGGCGAGCATCCGCTTCACGTGCGCGTCGAGCGCATCAACTGCCACTGGCAGGAGAGGCCCGCCACGCTCTGCCTCTTCAAGTCGCCCGAGCATAAGTTCCAGGAACAGGACACGATGGTGACGAGCGACGAGATGAGCGCGCTCTTCGACTACCTGCGCGAGGCCACGGAACAGCTCGAAGTCATCAACCGCGTCGTGGCCGCCGTCAACTCCAGCCGGACCATCGAGGAGGTCTTCGATCTGGCGAGCGAACAGATGCGCGCCATGATCCCTTTCGACCGTGCCTCAATCGCACTCTGCGAAGAGGACGGGGAGACCTTGCGCGTCTTCGCGATGGCCGGAGAGCACGCTGGCTCATTAGAGGTGGGCGCGACCGCTCCGCTTCACGGCTCCGTCACGGAGCACGCCATCGAGCGCCATGAGATGGTCCTCATTCCGGAGCTGAGCGAGGAGAAACGCTTCAACATCTACGCGGACCTTCAGCGCGAGGGCTTCCGCTCCTCTATCTGCTGCCCGCTCTTTTCCACACGGCGCGCCATCGGCAGCCTCAACCTGACATCCCGCGTCCACGACGCTTATGGGCGCAAACACCTGCTCGCGCTCGAACGTCTGGCCCCGCCCCTGGCCATAGCGATTGAAAAAGTCCTGCTGCTCGAACAGGCCGAGAAACGTTCGCGCGAGATGGAACGGGCCGCGCGGCGCGAAGAACTGGCCGCGCGCATCGGCCGCAAGCTTTCGGGCTCGCTGGACCCTTCGGCGGTCCTGCAGGAGACGGTTGACGCGCTCGGCTCGGCGCTTGAGGCGGACCGCTGCCACGTCACCCTTCTCGACGGCGCGCAAGATTATGCGCTCGTCGGCTACGAGTTTCTGGCGCGGCGCGAGATCAGCTCTTTGCGCGGCCACCGCATCCCCCTGCGCTCCAGCGCCTATGCGCAAAGAGTCATTAGCGCCGACGGTCCGACGGCGCACAACGACATACGCCAGCTTGAACAGGATGAGCTGCTGAAACTCTATTCGCGCCTGGACGTGTGCGCCGTGCTGGCCGCGCCCGTCGTCGTCCACGGCATGAGCCAGGGACTGCTTGAGCTGCATATGAACTGCGAGCCGCGCGAGTGGACCGCCGACGACGCGAAGGTCCTGGGCGCGGTCGCCGCTCAGGTCTCCATGGCGTTGACGAACGCGCGGCTTTACGAAGCCAGCCGCCGCCGCAGCCAGGAGCTCGAAGGTCTTTACAAGATTTCGCGCGCCTTCTCGACTTTGACCGACACTTCGGAGATTTACGGGCGGCTGACGCACGCGATTGCGGAACTCGTCGGCGGTGAAAAATGTCTTCTGGCGACCTATGACCGGCGTCAGGCGATGGTGCGCGCGGAGGCTCCGGGCTACAACACCTCGCCCGAGATGATTCGCGACTTCCAGTTCAATCTCAATCCTGAGAGCGGGAGCGAATACAGCTATCGCACGGGCGAAAGCGAGTACATCTACCGGACGGGCGAGCCCTTTTTCTCGAACGACCCGACGCGCGACGAGCGCTTCAACCAGGAGTTCATCGCGCGCTACCAAATACGCTCGGCCTTGATCGTGCCCTTGATGATCAAGCGCGAGCTGATCGGCTTCGTCTATGTGGCGAATCGCCCGGGGGGCTTTCGCCAGCGCGACATGCAGATGCTCGAAATCTTCGCCGCCCAGGCCGCGGAAACCATCGCCAACGCGCGCCTCTTCTCGACCATCCAGGCGCAGGCCGAACGCGAGGCCGTCGTCAACCGGCTGGTGCTCGCCCTGCAACAGGCCGCAGACCCGAAGCGCGGAGTCGAGATGGTCGTCGAGCGCACAGGGCAGGTGCTCGGGCTGGACCGCTGCGTGGCCGTCATGTTCTCGGAAAACGAGCACGCGGACATCTACGGGGAATGGTGCGCCGGGGGCGTCTCGCGCATCCGTAACGAGCCGGAAGTTCTGGAGCGCTCTCCAGTCGGGCAGTGGCTCAAGGAGCACCGCCAGCCCCTGGTCGTCTCGAACGTGCGCGAGCACAAGCTCGCGGCGGGGGTCGAAGACATCATCGAAAAGACAGGGCTCCAGAGCCTCGCCGTCGTCCCGATCATGCACCAGGGGCGCGTCATAGGCTCTTTGAGCGGCCACCAGACACGCGCGACGCGGCGTTGGGCCGAAGACGATGTTGACCTGCTGACGGCCGTCGCCACGCAGATCGGCTCGACGCTTGAGAACGCGCGCCTCATTTCGGAGCTGCGCGAGGCGAATCGCCTCAAGGACGAGTTTCTCGCCACGCTCTCGCATGAGCTGAGAACCCCTTTGACGGCGATCAAAGGCTGGGTTGATCTCCTGAGCGAGAACGCTGCGCTCGACGCCGACGAGGAGCTGGCGGACGGCATCGAGGTTATCAAGAACTCCGCCTCGTCGCTGACACAGCTGATCTCGGACCTCCTGGACCTCTCACGCATCCAGCGGCGCGTGCTCAGGCTCGACCGGAAGCCTTCGGACATCAATCTGGCGATTCTGGATGCGGCCCAGGTCGTCCGACCGACGGCTCTGGCGCGTCGCCTGGACTTAAAGCTGGAACTGGACGACGGCCTGCCGCTGATTAACGTGGACCCGCACCGCATTCAGCAGATCGTCTGGAACCTGCTGAACAACGCCGTCAAGTTCACTCCAGAGGGCGGGCGCGTCACCGTGCGTTCGCGCCTGATAGACAGCGCGGGCATCATGCTTGAGGAGGACGAGGCTGAGCCCGTGCGCTGGATCGCCATCGAGGTCGAGGATACGGGCGAAGGAATCTCGCAGGAGTTTTTACCCTTCGTCTGGGACCGCTTCCGCCAGGCCGACGGCTCCTCCACCAGAAAGCACGGCGGCCTCGGCATCGGCCTCGCGCTCGTCAAGGAACTGGCAGAGGCGCACGGCGGCCAGGTCTCCGCAGAGAGCGACGGCGGCGCAATCTTCACCGTGCGTTTGCCCGTTGAAAAGCAGGGATGAGACAGCCCCGTTAGGGGCGACAGACGTTCTGCCGCCCCTCCGGGGCTCTAATATTTTTGATGTGCCTTAACCCAGGGCTGACGCCCTGGGCTTTAGACGGTCGCCCCTAACGGGGCTCGAAACATATTTACATACGTGTTCCAGGAGACCGACGATCCTGACTAAATTCTGTCACCCCTCGCAGGGCTGAAAACTATCCACAGCCACCTCAATTTCCCGCCTGCTGGCGAACCCGTCGCGACTCTGTGGCCAGGGAGTCAACCCAGGTGGCGTTTGCTTCCTGCAGTGGCAGGAAGGCTTCGCGAGGGGCGCGCGTTTCCACACGCATGTTGTCGTCCGTGTTGATGACCGCGCCCGCGACCGCAGGGCCGAGCGTGGCCTCGTCGCAGACGAACCAGGATTCCAGGTCGGCTGGCGCAAGGATGTTGATTCGCGCCAGCTCTTTTCGCACACGCTCGTCTCGCATACGCTCTCCGAAACGCTCAAGGGAGAGTGGCCTGAGGCTGCCGACGAGAATCAGGTCCTTCCCTCTCGCCGTCCCCGAGACGCGAAAGACCATCACGCGCGGGAAGACGCTCCCGAAGGTCGCAAGCACCGTCCGCAGGCTCTCCGTGGAGAGTTGATAAGTTTGCAGCCACTGAACGAAGACGCCGTCCTCTTTTAAGCGGCTGCGCCCGAGCTCGAAGAATTCCCGTGTGAAAAGGTTGGCGACGCCCGGCACCCAGGGATGGCTCGGCTCGCTGACGATGGCGTCGTAGAGCGTCGGATTGACTTTCAGGTACGTGCGCGCGTCGTCAATTATCAGGCGCGTGCGCGGATCATTGAGCGGCAGATTATTGACGTGATTGAAATAGCTCCCGGCCTCGATCACCACCGGCTCCAGCTCGACGCATTCGAGCGCTTTGATCTCCGACTGAAGCATCGAGCCGACGCTCACGCCCGAGCCGTAGCCGACGATCAGGCCGTTCTCCAGACGGGGCGCGAGGAGGACCGGCAGTTGGCCGAGGATGACCTGCGTCGGCATGTCTTCACGGTCCGAGGCGTTGGTCCGCCCGTTAATCGCCATCGAGCGCACGCCCCAGTCCTCGCGCACCGAAACGGTCGCTGTCGGACCTTCCTTATACATCAACAGGCGGTTGGTCTCCGGGCTATACTTCTGCTCTTCGGATATGCCGAAAGTATATTGCGGGTTGGCACGCAGTCGGACGAGCAGGTCATACGCGCCTTTGGACAGATCATCCAATTTCAGGCGCGGAGCAGCGACGAGCAGCAGCAGGATGAGCAGAGCGGTCACGCCAATTGCCAGGCTTCGCCGCAGGTCAACGTCCGCCTCCTCGCGCTGAGGACGATAAGCGATGCCTGCGAGGATCAGACAGAGCACGGCGGCAAAGATAATGGTAGCGCGCGTGCCCATTTTCGGGACGAGCACGAAGCCCGTGAGAAACGCTCCGGCGATTGCGCCCAGGGTGTTGATGGCATAACTGCGCCCGACAAGTCGAACAGAGGCATCCGCCTGTTTGCTCGCCCAGACCAGCACGAGCGGCATCACCATCCCCATCAAGGCAGCCGGAATCAGAATCAAAAGGGCCGCGACCATTATTTGGAGCAGGAGCAGCCCGAGCCATGAGTTGGTCTGAAGACTCGTTCCAAGCTGAAGCAACAGCCCCGGAGACTGATTCGCAATCCAGATACTGAGAAACAGAGCCAAGACGGTTGCCAGCTCGATAATCATGATCGAGCGGCGCAGATTTACGGCCACCTTTTTCTGAGCGACGACTGCTGCCCCTGCGGCCAACCCCAGGAGGAAGAGTGCGACCGTGATGCTGAAGGCGTAGGTGCTTGAGCCGATAATCATTGTCAGCACGCGCGTCCAGGCCACCTGTGTGCTGATCGTCACGAAGCCGGAGACGACCGCGCACGCCAGCCAGAATCTGCTGCCCCCTTCGATTCTCGCACGTGGCGACTCCTCCTCTTCTATTGGACTCTCGCCAGCGCTTTTTTCATCGCTTCCCTCTTCCGACGACTGCTCTACGGTCTCAACCTCAGGCGCGCGCCTTTCGTCTTTCCGGTCAATGATGATCGCCCCGATGCCTATGACCAGGTTGATGGCGGCGGCCGTGTAGATGGTCGAATGGACGCCGAGCGACGGAAGCAGAAGGAAGCCTGCGGCGACCGTCCCGAAAATAGCTCCGATAAGATTGCAGGTGTAGAGACGCGTGACGGCGGTCGGCTTGTGATCCGGCGAGCGCAGGAGCGCAGCCGAGAGCACAGGCAGCGTCGCCCCCATCAGGGTCGTCGGCACGAGCAGCACCAGGCAGGAGAGCGCGAAGCGCCAGAGATTGAAAGCGTAAAAGCCTGGCTGGAATTGTCCCCAGATGAAGGCGTAGAGGTAATCTACCAGGCGAAACAGAAGCGGCACGGCCAGGGCGTAAAGGGCGATTCCGATTTCGATGACGCCGTAGGCGCGAAGCGGGCGCTTGATTCGCGCGGCGATTCGCCCGGCCCAGGCGCTCCCCAAGGCCAGCCCGCCCATGAAGGCCGCGAGCACGGCGCTGATGGCGAAAGTCGTCGCCCCGAAGACCAGGCCGAGCATGCGCGCCCAGAGGACTTCGTAAACGAGGCCGGTCGCCCCCGAAAGCACGAAGCAGATGGCTATGAGCCAGAGGCTCGATCTGGAATAAGCCTTGAATTGTGAGCGCACGCGCGCCTCTGCGGAAACGGCGACCATCTCTTTAAGTTTGTCTCCTCATACGGGAACGTTACGGGAACGAGGCGGGGCGTGAAGTTATCAATATAACATTCGTGCTCAGACTTTCAATCATTATCTTGACTGTCCCAGGGTCCCTTCATTCTCAGATTCCAATGCGGAATTCTCAACATAAGCGAAGAGGCTATCCACGAAATTACACGAAACGACACGAAGCAGTTTGGATTTGTTTCGTGTAATTTCGTGTGGCTTCGTGGATCGTTCTCTCTCTGTCGAGAATGAGTTGAGCCTATGACTTCCTGAACAAAATGGAGTCTCACTGCTGAATCCTCTTCAGAGAATCAAGCATTGCTTGGGCTAGATCGTGTACGAAAGGCTCTTCGTACAGATTGAGGTGGTTGCCGGAAACGACGCGGACCTCCACGCCCTCTGCGGCCAGCTTGCTCCAGCCCTTGTCTTTCCCGTAGGCGTCAAAGAGCGGCTGTGAGCGGGTGCGAAAGAGCGTCACCCTTCCCGGATAGACTTGCGGCCTGTAGTTCATGGAGACCTGGTGTAGAGCTTCGATTATTTGCAGACGAGTCTCAGGCAACTGCTCTACGTCTAGCATGTCGGCGACTCTTTCCTCATAAGGTTTGACGCCGAACGGGCGTAGAACAAAACGCGCACCCTTCCTGGTAATTCTGCCAAGATTCCTTTTGACGGCGGCGAAAACCTCACGGGCCGGTCGTCGCCAGACATGATCGCTCATCCAGTAAGGGAAATTCCTCAAAATATTTTTAACCGCGCCCGGCCGCCACTTCGGCTCGCCATTCAGGAGGGGCGCCGGTTCATCCAAGACTGCCAGTAAAGCGACCTGATGCCCGAGGGCACAGAGCTGCTGCGCTATCTCGAAAGCGATCACGCCGCCCAGAGAATACCCGCCCAGGAGATATGGCCCTCGCCGTTGAATCTTCAGTATCTCCTCTATGTAATAAGCGGCCATCGCTTCCATCTCTCTGAAGGGCTGCTGCATTCCGTCCAGGCCGCGCGCCTGTAATCCGTAAACCGGCTGGTCAACTCCCAGAGAGCGTGCTAAAGGGCCGAAGCCGAAAATATCGCCGCCGATGTCATGCACCAGGAAGAAGGGCCTCAGCGCTCCCCCTGCCTGAATCTCCACCAGACTAGACCAGGGCTTCGTCTCCACGGAAGAGATGGCGTTTGCCAGATGCTCGATTGTCGCTTCGCGAATGAGGACCGAAGCAGAGAGATTCTTATCGAACTGTTCCTGAATCTTCGTGAGCAGTTGGACGGCCAGAAGAGAGTCGCCGCCCAGTTCGAAAAAGTTATCCCTGACTCCGATGGGCCGAATCTCCAACAAGTCTTCCCAAACCTCTTTAAGCTCTGCCTCCAGTTGATTGCCGGGCGCTTTAAAGGCCTCTTTCAGCTCCGGGCGCTGCTGGTCAGGCGCAGGCAGCGCGCGGCGATCAATCTTACCGCTGGGCGTCAAAGGCAGCGCATCCAGGAAGACAAAAGCAGAAGGAATCAGGTGCTCCGGCAATATCTCTCTTAAGAAATCGCGCACCTCGCTGGCCGGAAGCACTGAGCTATCTTTTGTCGTCAGGTACGCGACCAGGCGCTTGACGCCGCTTCCGCTCTCTATCGCCGTCACGACCGCCTCACGCACCAGCGGATGGTGCGATAATCCGTCTTCAATCTCCGTGGGCTCAATGCGGAAGCCGCGAATCTTGACCTGGTGGTCGCTGCGCCCCAGGAACTCTAAATTGCCGTCCGGCAGAAAGCGCGCTTCATCCCCGGTCCTGTAGAGACGCGCTCCCGATTCATCGCCGAAAGCGTCCGGGAGGAACCGCTCGGCGGTCAAATCGGGCCGGTTGAGATAGCCCCTGGCTAAACAGCTGCCCCCGATATATAACTCGCCTATCTCTCCATTCGGGACCGGCCGCAATCGCTCATCCAGGAGATGAATTTGCGCGCCCGTGATGGGTCGCCCTATCGGAGGCAGGACGGGCCAGTCGCGCGCCGCGCCGGACAGGGTGTAAGCGGTGACGACATGGCTCTCGGACGGGCCGTAATGATTGTGCAGCCGGCATTCACGCAGGCGCTCGAACAGGCGTGCGATTTGCGGTGTGATTCTCAACTGCTCGCCGGCTGTGATGACCTCGCGCAGGCTATCCGGCATCGTCTCCTGATTCGTGGCGACTTCGGCCAACTGCTGCAACCAGACCGGAGGTAAAAAGAGTCTCTCTATCTTTTCCGCCACGAGCAGTTGCCACAGAGCGCGTGCGTCTCGTCTCAAACTCTCCGGAATCAGGACGAGCGTCCCGCCCTCGCACAAGGTGTGGAAGATCTCCTGGAAAGAGACGTCGAAGCTCAAGGAGGCGAATTGCAGTGTCAAGGCCCGTCGGTCGTGCGCCGCGCCAGCCCACGCCAGCAGATTCGAGAGAGCGCGATGCGTCATCAAGACGCCTTTGGGCCGCCCGGTCGAGCCGGAGGTGTAGATGGCATATGCCGGATTATCAAGAGACACTTTCGCGTCCGGGTTTCGCTCGTCCTGCCGCGCGATATTTTCCCGCTCAGAGTCCAGGTGAATGGTTTGCGTCTCCGGGGCGTCGAACTCCGCAGACACTTCGCGCGTCAACAACACGCGCATCCTTGTGTCGGCCAGCATGAATTCCAGTCGCTCGCGCGGGTAAGTCGGGTCGAGCGGCACGTAAGTCCCGCCGGCTTTGAGAATCCCCAGGATTCCAACCAGCATCTCCAGCCCACGCTCCAGGTAGATGCCACAGAGCGATTCAGGGCGGACGCCAGCCGCTCTGAGGTGATGCGCCAGTTGATTCGCGCGCCGATTCAACTCCCCGTAGCTTAAACGCTCCCCCTCGAACGTCGCCGCCAGAGCATCTGGCGTCTGCGCAGCTCGCGCTTCAAACAGTTGATGCACGCACAGGTTTTCAGTAGTGGTGGAGTTGACGGCCTGACGGCCCGAGAAGAGTTCTCTGGGTTCTGCGAACATAAGAGCGAATCTAGCGAAGGGACTTCCAGCCGGGCATGAGGCGAACGAGCCTTAGCCGTTGCTCCCGACCCGCACGATTTCGAGCAGTATGAGACCGCTCAACAGTCTCGTCAAGAAACTTATTTTTAACGTGAGTTCGACATAAGAAAAAGCGCGCAGACGATCCACGAAATCACACGAAATGCTACGAAACAAAAGCCTCATCTCTTCGTGACGTTTCGTGTGATTTCGTGGACAATTCGTTCTTTCGCTTCCCCTCAAACAATCCTATGTCGAACTCACGTTATTTTTAAATCCTTCGATTTAAACTGAGCGCTCTCGGAAATATCTTTCAGGAGTTGGCCGTCGCCCCTAGAATCAGTAGGAGCAGGGTGATGAACAGGTAGACACAGTTTAAGACCAGGGCGACTACGGCCGTCACTTTCGAATTCTGCGGGCTCATATCTTTACCGGCTTTAGCAACGGCCACGATTCCGAGCACAGCACCGGTGAGTCCCAGGAATGCAGCGAAGATAAAGATTCCCCCGATCAGCTCGGAATTGACTCCCGAAGCCCCGCCGATGAAGCAGAAGGCAAGCAGTAAAAAGGCTGTGATGGCTAAGACCAGAGAGGCGATGGCGAGTCCTCTTCCCTGCCGGGCAGCCGTGGCCTGGAATGCTTGGGGCGGCCGCGGTGCAGGAGTCCATGAAGCCTGTGGCGCGATGTACCGTTGAGGGGGAGGGACCGCCACAGGCATCGGAGCCGGCTCCGCTGTTTCCGCGCTTCCCGGGAGAGTGATGCGCGGGTCATTCATAATGAGCGTTGCCGGTTGATCCGCTCCGCTGGAGGTCTCGCTCAATAAAGTCGAGCCGTCTTCCAGACAGAAAATGAGCGTGTCATCCGCGTAAGCGCGCTGACATGAGGGACATCTTTTCATCTTCGCCTCTGAGCCCTTCCAGTGTTAGAGAGTACGACACACATCTCGCGCTAAAGATATATCATTGATTGAGGCTCTTTCACTACGTTCCGATGCCTCAATCAAAGCGGTAACCTTTGAGGCGTTCCGGCGGACTACGAACTTACCTTTGACGCGGAGCAGATACGAGCCTGGATTGTCCGACGCGCGGCTCATAACAGGTTGAGAATGTCAGCGGCGTGTCAGCCTCCGCTTACCTCTTTACGAGGGAATCAAGCCCTCATCATCCGTCATAAAAATTCTATTGACAGGCCTCTCGCGAGAGGTCTATGCTTCGCGACGTTCGAGTCATTTCGTTAGCGTGCGACTCCCACCCTTGCCAGCCTCACGTCAACGATTCTCTTTTAACCTTTAGGAAAAGCTGATGCAGCCTCATCCCGTTGCTCAGTTGAATCATCCCTCAAAAGCAGTGGTGCTCTTGCCGGTCGTCGTCCGTCGTTTCGGCCGTAGAAGAATTTATCTGTTCGCTTATTTGAATTGAATGTAGAAGCCCCGGCGTTACCGGCAAGTAACGCCAGGGCTTTCTTGAAACTACAACCTTTGCCGCCGATGGCGAAAAGGTGCGTTTCCGGACGGGTGGCATCTTAACGCAAAGGCGGCAGAGGCTCAACTCTTATTTTCACAGGAGTCGCCTCATGACGCGCACATGCTTCTCGTCGTCAACGCCCGGTTTGCGTTTGATCGCTCTCGTTCTCTGTTATTCGCTGGCCGCTCCCTTCACGGCCCCGTCATCTTCCGGAAGGGCTGCAAGCGCCGGCACGGATGCGCCTCTCGCGAGGGCTAACGAAATGAAGACTCCTGGCAAAAGAGCGCAGGCGCCTCTCTGGCGCGACGGCGAGCTGCTCATACGCTTCCGGCGGAACTCCACGGAGGCGGAGATCGCAGCCCTGTTACAGGAGCAGGGAGCGCAACGAGTGGCGCGGCTTCGAGGTCAATCGGGGATTGAGAGACTACGGCTGAGCGCCGGCTCGGACCCGTCTGCTGTGGCTGAGGCGTTTCGTTCGAGCAGGTTGGTTGAGATGGTCGAGCCCAACTACCTGATCACGGGTGATCAGATGGTTCCGAACGATCCCAGATTCGGCGAACAGTGGGCGTTGAAGAGCGTGAGCGCCAACGGGAGAGATTCCGGCTCGGACATTAACGTCGCCCGGGCGTGGGAGGTAACGACAGGCACCAGACGAACGGTCATCGCAATCATTGACAGCGGCATTGATTTTACACACACGGACCTGCGCCAGAACGAGTGGAACAACCTGTCGGAGCGCGCAGACGGCCGCGCATCGGATGACGACGGCAACGGCTTTACGGACGACCTGCACGGCTGGGACTTTTTGACAGACACGAACGAGATCAGGGACGAGCAGGGGCACGGGACAGCTGTGGCAGGCATCATCGCCGCGCGTGGCAATAATGGGACAGGTATTTCCGGCGTCATGTGGCGCGCGAGCTTAATGAGCCTCAGAGTCCTGGATAAGACTGGCACGGGAGATGTCGCCAGCGCGGTCGAGGCGATTGATTACGCGACACAGAGCGGCGCGCAGGTCATTAACTGCTCGTGGGGAACTGACGAGGCTTCCGAAGCCCTGCGCGAAGCGATCAGTCGCGCGGCTCGGCGCGGAGTGCTGGTGGTAGCTTCGGCAGGCAATCAGGCACGCGACCTCTGGACAGCGCCACGTTACCCTGCCTCTTTCGATCTCCCCAACCTGCTCTCCGTCGCTTCGACGGACGACTCTGATGCGCTTGCCCGTTGGTCGAACCGCGGAGCCGCTCACGTTTCGGTAGCGGCTCCGGGAACAGACATCCTGACGACCAGGATGGGCGGCGACTATCAGACCGTGAGCGGCACGTCTGCTTCCGCGCCCCTGGTCACAGGTGTGGCTGGCCTCGTTAAGACCCTCAGACCGTGGCTTGATGCCGGGCGCACGCGCGAGTTGATCCTACGCGGGGCAAGGCAGGTTCCTTCCCTCTCCGACAAGGTGGCAGCTAAAGGTGTAGTCAATGCCGCAGGGGCCTTGGAAGCAGTCAGCGCTCTGGCGCCGAATGAAGGATTAGAGGAGAGGAACGGCAACAACGGCGGCGAGCACGGCAATAACGGCAGTGGCGGAAACAATGAGGCGGGCAATCGCCCCGGCTTCGGCTTCACTAACAGCGACACTCATAGAGACGGCCACGAGTTCAGAGTCACGCCTCCGGCGCGAACCAACGGCGCTCCCGGCGCTGGACTGCCCAATCTGGACGAGTTGCGGCGCAGGCAGCCCAGGAATCCACAGCCGCCAGCGTCAATTCCTTCCACTCGCTGCTCACATCTGGACCCCGAATGCACCTCGAACAAACATCAGGCGGCAAGCCAAACCCGGACGGAGCTACTGGCCTGGTCTTCCGGCTTACCAGCCATTGATTCATTGATAAGCATTGCCAGAGGGGATATCCCGGATTCGCCCTTCTCGCTCTACGCAGGGGCGGCTGGAAAACGCGAAGCTAATCCGGCAACAGACTCGCTCGCGCTCTTTGTCCCGACGCTGCTCCTGCCGCAAGCCGGAGGCAACAGCGCAACATTTGTCAAAACGGACGCGACGACTCAAGGCAGCTGGAAAGGTAGATACGGCGCAGACGGTTATCACATTATCAACGATACGGCGAGCTATCCCTCTTACGCGCAGGTCAACGCGAGCGGCAATCTCTTAGCCACCTGGGCAGCTTCCACAACAGACGCGCGCGCGCTGGAAAAGGCTGCAAGCTCCGCAGACCGCATCGCGGCCTGCTGGTATCAAAGCTCTCACTTTACCATTGACGTGAACATCACGGACGGCCGTACTCATCAGGTGGCCCTTTACGCTCTGGACTGGGATGGAGGCAATCAAAGGGCGCAAACGATTGAGATTCTGGACGGGGCGACTAACATAGTGCTGGATAGCCGCAATGTGACATCTTTCAGCGGTGGTCAGTATCTGGTCTGGAACGTTAGCGGTCATGTCCGCCTCAAGGTGATGCGGACGGGCATTTGGAATTCGGTCGCGAGCGGCCTCTTCTTCGATCCGGCAAGAACCAATGTCGCCCTGGCCTCTAACGGGGGAGTCGCCACGCTCTCCTCGCAATACAACTACAGTTTCCCTGCCTCCGCAGCCATTAACGGCGACCGTTACCACCTCTACCAGCCGGACGGGCGCTTCAACATGGCGCATAGCGCCGCGGGCGCTCCGAAGCCCGACTGGCTTCAGGTTGATTTCCAGGGCAGCAAAACCATAGATGAAATCGCCGTGGTGACCATGCAGGATGACTACAACAATCCGGCCGTCCCAACCGAGACTACTACTTTCACGCAATACGGCCTGACGAACTTCCAGGCGCAGTACTGGAACGGCGCAAACTGGACGGCAGTGCCCGGCGGGAGCGTCACAGGAAATAACAAGGTATGGCGAAAGTTCACCTTCTCTCCGATCAGCACGAATAAAGTGAGAGTGCTGGTTACGGCGACCGCCGACGGCTACAGCCGTGTGATGGAACTGGAGGCCTGGGGCACTGACGCGAGCGACGCCTCTGACTTCACGACTTCAAGACTTGACGCCAGCAACCGCACCGGAACGGGCGGGGTTGACCTGCTCTCAAGGAATGCCAACTGGAGTCTGCCGATACTTGGTCTCAAGGGGCGCGCTAGCTTAGACCTCGGCCTTGCTCTGAGCTACAACACATTAGTCTGGACGAAGGATGCTTCGTCCAGCTCCATCAAATTCGACGCAGACCGCGGCTTCCCCGCCCCAGGTTTCCGTCTCGGTTTCCCTGTCATCCAGGGGCGCTATTACAACTCGCAGGTGGGCGCGAACGCTTTCCTTCTGATTACGCCTGCGGGCGGACGCGTGGAATTGCGCCAGACAGGAGCGCTTAACACTTATGAGTCTGCGGACTCTTCGTACCTGCAGCTCTTGGATAACGGCAACGGCAATTTGACCTTGAGGCCGGCAGATGGCTCACAGCTCTCCTACATTTTGCTCAACGGGCAATATCAGTGCGCCGAAATCAAGGATCGCAACGGCAACTACATCAGCGTGAGCTACTACTCGGATGGCCGTATCAACACTATTACAGACACGCTGGCGCGAGTAATCACCTTCAACTACGACGCTTACCAGAACCTCAACTCGATCACGCAAGTGTGGACTGTGAACGGGCAGGCCGTGACGCACGCCTGGGCGACATTCGGCTGGAGCAATCTCAACCTCAATACGAGTTTCTCAGGTCTGACGGTCATCGGGCCGCAGAACAACTCCGTCATCCCTGTGCTGACACAGGTGGCCCTGGCCGACGGCACACGCTACAACTTCGATTACACGTCATGGGGGCAGGTCTCTAAGATCAGGCATTACGCAGAGGACAATCATCTGCTCTCTTACACGGGCTACAACCTGCCGGGCTCCGAGTGGCTCGCAACGTCCGCGCAAACGGACTGCCCGCGCTTCACGGAGCGCAGGGATTGGGCCGAGAACTGGAATGTGCAGAATGGCGTGGCCGTGGCAGCCATTACGAGCTACAGCTTTGAGCCGGGCGTGTGGGGACAAATGACCTCGCCTGACGGCACGATCTACAAAGAGTTCTTCGCGACAACCGGCTGGCAGACAGGCTTGACGACTGCTACAGAGTTCTGGTCGGGAGGAGTTAAGAAGAAGTGGTCAACCGCTGCTTACACGCAGGATGACGCTAATCTAAATTATCAGAAGAACCCGCGCATCACAGAGACGAACGTTTACGACTCGGACAACAACCGTAAGAGGACGACCATAGAGTACGGCTCATATGCGCAATGGGGATTGCCCTATCTGGTCAAAGAGTACGCGGCAGACGGCACCACACCGATTCGTCATACTTTCACCGACTACAATCTTAATGCTGATTACGTCAATCGCCGTATTATCGGTCTGGTGAGCGCCGTGCATATGTCGGACGGAGCGTGGCAGGTCAAAACAGGCTACGAGTACGACGGCGGAGTGGATCAACTACAGGCGACTGCTGCGCCCGCCACGCAGCACGACCCAAGCTATAACACAAGTCTGACGGCGCGCGGTAACCTGACGCTGGTCTCCCGCTATGATGTCACGGACATCGCCAACGAGAGCAAGAAACTGATCGCCCGGATGGGTTATGACACGAACGGGTCGCTGATTTTCACACGCGATCATCTGGGGCATCAGACCAATCTGAGCTACACGGACTCGTTCAAAGACAACATCAACCGCAACACTTTCGCTTATCCGACTGTAGTGACGCCGCCGCTTGAAGACGGGGAGAACGCAGAGAGTTTCTCCTCGACCTCGCAATACTCTTACGATCTGGGAGCGTTGACGCGCACTAAGGGGCCCGCTCCTGCCGGACAGGCGCAGGGAGCGATCCAGACTTTCGAATATGACGGGGTCGGCCGCGTCTCCAGAGTGAACAATGTGAACAATGGGGCCTACCGCCGCTTCGTCTATGACCCTGCGGGAGCGGTCAAGACGTTCTCAACCATTCAGACGGGGGCGCCGGAAGCCTATTCCGTGACCGTTTATGACGGGATGGGGAGAGTGCGCGCAACAGGCGGTGATAATCCGAACAGCGCGGGCGGCTATCGCGGGCAGTATATTGAATACGACTTGATGGGGAGAGTCTTCAGGCAGTCGAATCCGTCGGAGATGACTGGCAGTTGGGCGACGGCCGGCGACGACGCCGCGGCGGGCTGGGTCTGGACGACACAGGCCTACGATTGGAAGGGCAGGCCGACCGTCACCATCAGCGCTGATGGGACGACGAAGGAGGCCATTTATGGCGGCTGCGGGTGCGCCGGCGGCGAAGCGGTAACAATCAGGGACGAGGTCGGAAGAAGGAAGCGCATTACCGCTGACATCCTGGGACGAGCCTGGAAGACGGAAGTCTTGAACTGGGACCAGACCGTCTATTCCACGACCATTAACACCTACAACGCCAGAGATCAGATCAGTAATGTTAAGCGGTATCAGGGGACTGAGGCGAGCGGCATCTTTCAGGAATCTGTGACGACCTATGACGGGTACGGAAGGCTTCTGACGAGCCGCGCGCCCGAGCAGACGAATCCGACGAGCTATAGCTACAACCAAGACGATACGACCAATATTGTGACGGACGCGCGAGGCGCGACCATGCTCTTCAGCTACAACAAGCGGCATCAGGTCACAAACATCGCCTACTCCGCCCCGATGGGTGTCGCGGCGACCGCCCCCGTCCATTTCACTTACGACGCTGCTGGCAACCGCACGGGGATGACGGACGGCATGGGCAGCGTCACTTACCAGTATGACCAGCTTTCACGCCTCACCTCGGAGGCGAGACAGTTCACCGGATTACAGGGGTCATACACGCTCACTTACGGATATAACCTCGCCAACCAGTTGACGAATATTACAGACCCGACGGGCGCGCAGATCAGCTACGCCTACGACCACACGGGCCGGCTCTCTGACGTGACGAGCGCGGGCTTCGGCAGCGTCACGCGCTACGCCTCCAACATGCGGTATCGCGCCTGGGGCGGATTGAAGCATCTCTCGTTCGGCGATAACAACCAGCACGCAGTCTCTCTCAACTACACGCCGGGCATGCGTGTGAGCCGCTATCAGATTGATTACACGGTTGCGCTGACGGCCACGCACCGCGTGGATTATCAATACCAGGCCGACGGGCGTTTGAGCTATTCGAGCGAGATGGAGGACGACCAGCAGGACCGATCCTACAGCTATGACCATGTGGGGCGGCTGACGCAGGCTCTGACCGGGGCGGAGGCGCGTTATGAGGGGGCGGTGGATAGCAGCACCATTCCCTTCAGACAGAATTATCAGTACGACGCCTGGGACAACATGACGAGTCGCACGGGACAGCACTGGGGTCACGAGGCCACGCCGCACACTGCGACCTACGTCAACAATCGGAACACCAGCGCGCAGTGGCAGTACGACGCATCCGGGAATTTGCGGCAACAGGGAATGACGCAGGGCACGCGCCAGTACAGCTACGATGCGGTCGGAAGACAGGTCTCCATGAGCGAGGCCGCGAGGCGTCCGAACGAGGCCGCGCTGACGATGACGCAAAGCTACGACGGCGATGGGCGTCGCGTGAAGCACATGCAAAGCAGAGGCGCTTTCAACGTTGCCACGTATGAGCTGAGGTCAAGCGTGCTGGGCGGGCGCGTGGTGACGGAGCTGAACGCTCAGGGGCAGAAGGCTGTGACCTACGCCTATGCCAATGGAACGGTGCTGGCGAAACAGAGCGGGAGCGATCAGGTGACGTGGGTGCACAGTGCGCCGGACGGCAGCGGTGACTGGGAGTCTTACGGGGGTAGCGTGCTCGGCAGCATCCGCACAAAAGAGCTTGACCCTTTGGGCGATGATGTCGGGGTGGAGAATCCGTATCTGATGGGCGGTGGCGGCGGCGGAGTCGGCAGCTACCCGAGCTATGGCGACCCGACAGACATGACAGCGGGCTGTGTGGTGGACGGTTTCGGGGTGCCGTGCAGATACGCCTACAAGATAATAAGCTGGCGCGGTGTTGGTCATGTGAGGGTTTCGTTCTACCACTCTCCGGGAGCTATCAACCTTCCAGTCTTTATTCCAACTAAAGACGGGGTTAAAAACCGGCTGGTTGATCCAACTGACCCGGATGATGTATATGCCGACTGGAGCGATGAGGCATTCACATACTCCGGATATTTTATCTTCCCGCAGGAAACACCGCTATCACCTGATGAGATCAGGGAATTTGAAAAGAATGTTAATGATGTATGGAGTAAATCGCATTGTAAGGTATTTGTCGAAGCTGTCCTTATTAAAGCAGCAGCGCAGACAGGTAAACCCCTCACATCTGCTAACATTATGGAACTCTTCAATATCATTAAAGGACAGGGAGGGTTCGTTCACGGAAAAACTTTGTTAGGTTCAGCAGAAGCCTTCGGCTCAATTGGCAATGGGAATGCGCGCGTTATATTTGCAGCGCGATCACTCATCAGCCCTACATCGCAAGGTAAGAATAGTAACGGTCAATTAGGCATCCATGAAATAACGCACTTGGCTACAAGGATGAGGAATCAGATTTACGATGACCGAGATCTTGCAGTAGCATCCCATGATGTTGCAATTGCACAGGGATATGATCTTAGAGGTAAAACACCGCTTCCGAAACAACAAAGTGATTACCCAAACTATAATGCATGGGTTTTAGCAAATAGCAATTATTACACTGGAAGGCTATTCGATGCCTGCAAATAGGAGGATGACGATGAGAGTTACTAAGATGATTATAGCCCTTGCGTTTCTGATACTAATATTATCGAGCAGCTCGCAGGCCAAAGAGTGGCGGGGCCTCGTGCCTTTGCATTCAACGTGCGAGGATGTGAAACGTATTTTAGGCATCAATAAATGCCAGACTTCTACCTATCATTTTGAGGATGAGAATGTCTTTATTTATTTCTCTGAATCTACGTGCGGAGGGAAACCGCCGGAGACATATAACGTGCCTATTGGTACAGTCCTTGAAATCACTGTTTACCCAAAAGTGAAATCTAAACTCGCCGACCTACATATTGACGAAAGCAAGTTTAAAAAAGAAAGAGACCCACATTTGCCTGAGATATTTGCTTATACTAATTACGAAGAAGGTTTCTCCTTGATAGTATCTCCCAATGGAGAGGTGGATAAATTCACATATTTCCCGGCACGCAATGATGCCCATTTACGTTGCCCTAACTATAAGCCTCCTGCGCATCCCAAGTCAGAAGATAAGCAGTTGCTCAGTAACTTTCTATCTAAGATGTGGCGAGGTATTACTCCTTTACACTCAACCCGCGCAGATGTGGAGCGATTGATTGGTCCGCCTACCTCGCCAGGCGGTTTTGATTACGCTTTGAAGGATGAGCATGTGTTCATTCTTTATTCCGGGAAGGGTTGCGAAAAAGGTAAAAAGGGTGGCTGGAGCGTTCCTCCCGACACGGTCCTAAGCATTATGGTGGCCTCAAGAAAAGAGCAAAAGATTTCTGATCTCAAGCTCAATACATTGGAAACTAAAATTATTGATGTTTTGCGCGTCTCTTAAAGACATGCAAAAAGAACACCTTAAACTGAGCCAAGCTGACCAAGACTTTTTAATGTCAATCGTCTCTCGTGGTCAAAC
>Ga0182000_10000050_pt1 | contig 44156 bp, 41 predicted proteins | sample BulsoiMagMametaG_FD_120484 | JGI IMG/M metagenome (GOLD analysis project Ga0182000, IMG submission 120484) | Bulk soil microbial communities from Mexico - Magueyal (Ma) metaG | ecosystem: Environmental > Terrestrial > Soil > Agricultural land | place: Mexico: Magueyal, Guanajuato | collected...
GGCTAATTAACCTCAATTATAAGGAGATTTAGCCCAATGAAACCCAAACGCAAAAGCTCGTTTTTCGTCAATGTTTATCGTGTCAAGCGAAAATCGCCTTTTTCTACTGCGTAACATCAGTTATTAATTCGTGGCTACTGAAAATCTCATTTCGACGTTAGAGCAGAGTTTGCGGCAGACGCGGGCCGCGCGCACGCGCCTGGCCGCGAGGCTGGCAGAGCTTGAGGCAGAGGCCGATACGGTGCGCGCCGAGCTGTCGGAGATGGATACGCTGACGAGCCAGACCGAAGCGGCCGTTGTCCGGCTGCTCTCCTCCGTGCTGACGGCGAACAGCACGCCCAGCCACGCTCCTTCGGATGCCGAAATCGAAGCGGCCATGCGCCAGGACGCTTCGACGAGCGGCTTCACACCTCGGACCGTTGTCCCGAGGCATCACATCCCGCCGGTCCCGCTCGAAGTCGAAGTTAAGAGCGACAGGTTTTTCGACCGGACGATTCCGCAGGCGACGACCCTGATTCTCAGGGAAGAGGGCGGACCGCTCCACGTCAACGAGATTTACACGCGCCTTTTAGAAGGCGGCTTCAATTTCACAGGCCATAACCCCACCATCAGCATCGCCGTCTCGCTTAATCGCAACGGACGTTTTCGCAAAGTCGCCCCCGGCACTTTTGACCTGGTGATGCGCGATGCGTCCCAAGCCTCTTAACCTGCTCATATTTCAAAGATGCGCGCAATGATATTAGCCGCCGGTTACGGCACGAGGCTCTGGCCTTTGACTGTTGACCGGACCAAGCCTGCGATTCCTTTCCTGGGGCGTCCGCTCGTCGGCTACGTCGCGGAATACCTGAGCCGTTACGATTGCCGTGAGGTCGTCGTCAATCTACACCACCAGCCGGAGTCCGTGCGCGCAGCCCTCGGCGACGGGAGCCGGTTCGGGGTTCATCTGGAATACGTCGAAGAGCAGGAGATTTTAGGAACGAGCGGCGCGCTGGATAACGCGCGGCACCTTCTCGAAGGCGGGACGTTTTTTGTCGTCAATGGCAAGATCGTGACCGATATTGATCTGGGGGAAGCGCTCGAAACGCACCGTAGAACAAAAGCCCTGGCGACGCTCGTGCTGCTGCCGAACAAGGGGCGCGAGCGCTTCAGCATGGTCGAGACTCTGGACGGTCTCATCACGAGGTTCGGCGGAATGCCCGCACCGGCGTCCGATAACGCCGACAAGATGGATGAGAGAGAAGTGCCTCTGATGTTCACGGGGATACAGATTCTTGAGCCGCGGATCTTCGATTACATTCCGCGTGGAGTTTTCTCTCACTCGACGACGGATGTTTACCCGCAGGCGATAGCATCCGGCGAGCGCGTCGCGGCGCATACAGCCAGCGGCATGTGGTATGAGCTTTCGACAATCAGCCGTTACCTGGAGATAAGCCTTGCCCTGATGAAAAAGCTCGGAAAAGATGTCTGGATGGGCGAGGGTTGCAAACTATCCGACAATGCTGAAATAAGAGAGGCTGTGCTCTGGGACGAGGTGACAGTTGAAACTGGGGCGCGTGTGCGCAGGGCAATTCTGGGAGACGGGGTGCGTGTAGCTTCGGGCGAGGTTTTTGAAGACGTCGCGGTAGTTCGTGCCGGTCTGGTACGCGGCTCTGTCGCCCCGCCAAAGGCGCTCAAGGGCGAGTTTCATGGGGATAACTTTGTCGTCCCCTTGCGGCAGTGATACAATCCTCATCACTTCGTAGATAAAGGAAAACGCCAGGACTTATGAATTTTGAATTATGAGTTTTGAATTTTGAATTGAAGCAGTAATTCAACATTCATAATTCATAATTCAAAATTTTCAAAGAGCGTCCTTACAGTGCATGAGCCAGTCTCAAACGGTCACCTCAAATGTCTTTGACGCCTCTGCGCGGGAGCGGCTTCTGCAATTCCTCGCCGCGCGGGGCGAAAAGAGGGAAAATGAAGTTTACGCTTTAACGCCGGACGCTTCGACGCGCGAATATTTTCGTCTCCCCTGGGCAAGAAAGACTGCCATCGCAGCCATCTATCCCGAACCATTCGACCCACAATTCCACCCCTACATGGACGTCACCCGGCTGTTCCTTGATGCCGGGCTCCCGGTGCCGGAAATTTATGAGGTTGATGCGGAACACGGTATCATCATTCAGGAAGATTTAGGCGACCGCCAACTCCGCCTGGTTTATGAATCCGCCACCGAAGAGGAGATCGAAGACTATAAAGAGCAGGCGATCTCTCTGATAGCGCAGATTCAGGCTGCTACGGACAGGGCCTACGAGCGCAATTCCATTTCCAGCCGCCTCGCCTTCGATGAAGCGAAACTCTCCTGGGAGCTGGGCTTCTTTTTCGAGCATTATTTCGGAAGCCTGCGGAAAGAGAGTCTGACTCACGGCGAAGCTGCGGAATTAAAAGCCGAGATGAATGACATTGCGGCAGATTTGGCGGCGCGCCCGCGCGTGCTCTGCCACAGGGATTATCACGCGTCAAATCTGATGGTGGACAAGAGAAAGAAGCTACGTTTCATAGATCACCAGGACGCGCGTATGGGGCCGGCGAGTTACGACCTGGTGACGCTCCTTCTGGATCGCCGTCACGCCCCGCCATCGCTCGCGGAGGTTCGCGCTCACAGACTTTTTTTACTGGAGGAGCGGAGACGCCGTGGCCTGGAGGCTTTGGACCCGGACGATTTTGCGCGCGAGTTCCGGTTGATGACCGTGCAGCGTGGCCTGAAAGCCATCGGGACTTTCTCATTCCAGACAGCCGTCTGCGGCCGCGGCCAGACCTACGCGCAGTTCATCAAGCCGACTTTTCAAATTGTTCTACAGGCGGCCGAATGGCTCGAACGTTTTCCGGCCCTGAGAAAAGCGATTGCGGAGCGGGGGAAAGAAAATGTTGAATTTTGAGTTTTGAATTTTGAATTAAGGCCGACGATATTCAATTCAAAATTCAAAACTCAAAATTCATAATTATTCTCATGCAAACTTACATCAATCAGCTATCGGCACATGTGGGGGAGGAGGTCACGCTCAAGGGGTGGCTTTACAATCTTCGCTCCAGTGGCAAGCTGCTTTTCCCGCAGCTTCGTGACGGGACGGGCGTGGTGCAGTGCGTTGTCTTTAAAAAATCTGTGGCCGAGGAGACCTGGGAGGCGCTGAAGAATCTCGGGCAGGAGTCCGCCTTGATCGTCCGCGGGACTGTGCGCGCGGATGAGCGCGCGCCGGGCGGCTTTGAGATTGATGTCTCATCGGCGGAAGCGGTCGCGCCCGCGCATGACTATCCGATTACGCCTAAGGAGCACGGCACGGAATTTTTGATGGATCATCGCCACCTCTGGCTGCGCTCGCGCCGCCAGCACGCGATCCTTAAAGTGCGCCATACGGTCGTCAAGGCCGTCCGCGACTTTCTGGACGGGGACGGCTTCACGCTCTGCGACGCGCCGATTTTTACGCCCGCAGCCTGCGAGGGAACGACGACGCTTTTCGAAGTTGATTATTTCGATGACGAGAAGGCCTATCTCACGCAGTCCGGCCAGCTTTACAACGAGGCGACCGCCGCGGCCTTCGGTAAAGTCTATTGTTTCGGACCGACTTTCCGCGCGGAGAAGTCAAAGACGCGCCGCCACCTGACGGAGTTCTGGATGGTCGAGCCCGAGATGGCCTACGCGACGCTCGACGACGTGATGAGCCTGTGCGAGCGTTTTCTCTCCTACATTGCCGCGCGCGTCCTTGAAGATCGCGCCGAAGAGTTGAAAACCCTGGAACGGGACACTGCAAAACTGGAAGCGATTGCGGCGCCTTTCCCGCGCCTGCACTATGACGACGCCGTCAAGATGTTGCATGAGGCGCACGAGCGCGGCGAGATGGAGACGCGCTTCGAATGGGGCGGAGATTTCGGCGCTCCTGATGAGACTTACATTTCGAGCAAGTTCGATAAGCCCGTCATGGTGCATCACTACCCGGCCGCCGTCAAAGCCTTTTACATGGCGCGCGACCCGGAGAGGTCGGAGCTGGCGCTCGGCGTTGACGTCCTTGCCCCGGAAGGCTACGGCGAAGTCATCGGCGGCGGAGAGCGGGCGACCTCGCTTGAATTCCTGCGCGAGCAGATAGCTTTGCACGAGCTGCCCGAAGAGGCCTTCAATTGGTATTTAGACTTGCGGCGTTACGGCTCTGTCCCGCACGCCGGTTTCGGCATGGGAATCGAGCGCTGTACGGCCTGGATGTGCGGCATCGAGCACATCCGCGAAACGATTCCATTCCCGAGAATGCTGTACCGCTTAAAGCCGTGAATCGTGAATCGTAAATCGTGAATAGATGAAACGACGATTTACGATTCACGATTCACGATTCACGAATTTATGGCTGAGACTCAAGAACGCATTGTGACGATCTTCGGGGGCTCGCGCTGCACGGAGGCGGACCCGGAATACGCGCAGGCTCATCGCGTCGGCGAGTTGCTGGCCGAAGCTGGCTTTATGATCTGCACAGGGGGATACCTGGGCATCATGGAGGCAGCCAGCCGTGGCGCCAGGGAGCGTGGCGGGCGCGTGCTCGGCATCGTCCTGAATCAGTTTAAGGCCGAGCCCAACCGCTATCTGACGGACAAAGTCGCTTCCGCGCATTTCTACGAGCGTCTGCAACATCTCATCACGCGCTCTGTGGGTTTCATCGCGCTACGGGGCGGGATGGGCACGGTGACAGAAGTCTCGCTGGTCTGGAATAAATTACAGACGCGCGTGATCGAGCCGCGCCCGCTCGTGCTCCTGGGCGATTGTTGGCCGCCGATAGTCAAGACCTGGCAGCAATATCTTTCTGTCAGTGAGGCAGATGTCGGCGTGCTCGATTTCGCGCAGACGCCCGAACAGGCCGTCTCGATCATCGTTGAAAAGGCAAAAGGAGTTCACCTATGAATTGCCCGCACTGCGGCGCGGCCTTGATGTCCGGCGCACAATTTTGCAGCGGGTGCGGCGCTCCTGCCGTTCCTCCTCCTCCCCAACCTAATTATCCTCCGGGAGCTTATCCAGCGGGCGGACCTCCTCCCCCTCCTCCCGGATATCCGGCGGGCGGGGCGCAGCAGGGATTCGCAGGCGGCGCCGCTCCTTACGGCTATCCACCACCACCGCCGCCGCCGCAAGGTAAAGGCATCCACCTGGACACAGACGCGCGAGGCCAGGGGCGTGGCTACAGTTACGAGGTCCAGCATCAGCCCTCTTTCTCGCTCGCAATCATCACCCTACAGCCGGAGCAGTCTATCCTGGCGGAGGCGGGCGCGATGGTCGCCATGTCTGCGAATGTCGAGTTGCAGACAGAGATGAAGGGCGGATTTTTCGGAGCGCTCAAACGAGCGGCGGGCGGGGAGTCGGCATTCGTCTCGACCTTCACAGCGCGCAACGGTCCGGGCGAAGTCTGCTTCGCGCCGGGGTCTCCAGGGGACATCGCCGGGATCGAACTTAACAATCAATCGTTTTTTGTTCAATCAAGCTCTTATCTGGCGGGTGATGCGAGTCTGATTGTGGATACGAAGTGGGGCGGCGCGAAAAGCTTCTTCGGCGGCGAGGGCCTGTTTGTCTTACAGGTCAGCGGCCAGGGGCTTCTACTGGTCTCCTCTTTCGGCGCGATTCATCGTAAGCGTTTACAGCCGGGCGAGCGCTATGTCGTGGACACGGGCCACCTTGTCGCCTGGGAAGGGACGACGCAATACTCTTTGCGGAAAGCAGCAGCAGGCTTCTGGCGGAGCATGATGAGCGGCGAGGGCATCGTCTCGGAATTTGTCGGGCCAGGAGAGCTTTTGATTCAGACGCGCAACCTCGAAGCCTTCGCGGGGCTGATGAAGCCGTTCTTCCCGTCGCAATCCAACTGAGGGAAACACCTTTCAGTCTGTTCTTAGTAAGGTTGTTATGAGTGAAGTTTTAGTAACCGGGCAGACGCAAGTACAGCCTTCGGACCGGCCGGGGGCGGGACGACGTGTGAGCATCCTGGGCGTGCCGCTTGGGTTCGGCTCAGGCATTGCCGGCGTGGACATCGGACCTGCCGCTTTGCGCGTGGCGCGGCTTAATAAGCGCATCGCGCAGCTGGGGTATGAAGTGCGCGACCTCGGCGACATGAGAATCGCTCACCCACCCTCAGCAGGGGAGGCGGCCGGGAAAGCGAATTACCTGACTGAAATCAGCGCAGTCTGTGAGGGTGTGGCCGTCGAGGTTCGAAATATTCTGAACGGCGGGGAGATGCCGGTCATACTCGGGGGCGACCACTCAATCGCCATCGGCTCAATCGCGGGCGTCTCGTCTTACTTTCGTGAGCGGAATCAAACGCTCGGCCTCATCTGGTTCGACGCGCACGCCGACATGAACACTCCTGAGACGACGCCCACGGGAAATATCCACGGTATGCCGCTGGCCGCGCTCCTGGGCTACGGCGCGCCGGAACTAACTAACGTCGCCGGCTTCGCCCCGAAACTCGAACCGAGCTTTTGCGCGCACATCGGAGGGCGTGACATTGACCAGGGCGAGCGCGAGCTGATACGCAAGTTAGGGATTCGCTTCTTCACCATGCGGGAGATAGACGAGCGCGGGATGAGCGCGTGCATGGATGAAGCAATCGAGATCGCCTCGCGCGCGCCCGCTGGCTACTCTGTCACGTTCGATGTTGACGCGCTTGACCCTGGGGATGCGCCCGGCTCTGGCACACTCGTGCGCGGCGGTTTGACATACCGCGAGGCGCACCTGGGGCTGGAGAAGATTGCCGAGGCGGGCGGGATGCGCTCGCTAGAAATCGTCGAGATCAATACGGCGCTCGACGTTAACAATCGCACGGCCGAACTCGGCGTGGAGTTAATCCTGTCGGCATTGGGGAAAACAATTCTTTAATTAAGTCTGGAGTCTGGAGTCTGGAGTCGAAAGTCAAAAGAGAAAGCTCTTTTTTACAGACTCCAAGACTCAAGACTCCAGACTCCAGACTCTTTTTATGAAAAAGCTGCGTGTGGGTGTTGTTTTTGGCGGGCGTTCGGGCGAGCACGAAGTCTCCGTGCGTTCAGCGCGGGCCGTGATAGATGCGGCAGACACGGATAAATATGAGGTCATCCCGATTACCATCACGAAAGAAGGGAAGTGGCTCTCGCCAGCTGACGCGACGAGACTTTTACCGGAAGGCACGAAGAGGTTGTTGACAGAGGACGTCTTAACCGAAAAGCGCAGGCCCTCCAGTCTCATCGGCGATCCTTCGAGCAACGGGCTGGTGCAAAGGGACAAAGGGCCTGCCATCCAGCCTCTGGACGTGGTCTTCCCAATGCTTCACGGGACATACGGCGAGGACGGAACGATTCAGGGATGGCTTGAGATGGTCGGCGTCCCTTACGTCGGCTGCGGGGTGCTCGCTTCTGCCTGCGGGATGGACAAGGTGACGATGAAGGCTCTCTTTCGCGAAGCAGGCTTGCCCATCTGCCGCCACATCTGGTTTCAAAGAAAGGCCTGGGACCGAGACCCTCAATCCGTGTTGCGGCGCGTGGCGAGCCACATTGGCTTCCCGTGTTTCGTCAAGCCTGCGAACCTGGGTTCGTCTGTAGGTATCTCCAAAGCCATCAACAAGGCTTCGCTGGCGGAGGCCATAAAACTCGCGGCTCGCTATGATCGCAGGATTATCGTCGAGGAAGGGTTGGACGCGCGGGAGATCGAGTGCGGCGTGATGGGCAACGAGAAGCCTGAGGCCAGTCTTCCGGGGGAATATGTGGTTCATGACAGGGCTGCGGCTTTTCTGGATTACACGGAAAAATACTCGAACACGGGGCACGTTCAGTTTGTGGTCCCAGCGCCAGTCTCCAGGGCAATGTCAAAGCGGATTCAAAACTACGCCGTGCGCGCGTTTCAGGCAATTGACGGTGCGGGGCTGGCACGCGTTGATTTCTTCCTGCGGCGCGACACGAATGAGCTTCTGATAAATGAGCTGAATACCATGCCAGGTCTGACGGACGTCTCAGGCTTCCCGAAAATGTGGGCCGCGTCGGGACTGAATTTCTCAGCAGTCATAGACCGCCTCATCCAACTCGCCCTCGAACAGCACCAGGAAAAGTCGCGTAACGAGACAAGCATCTAGGCGATTGCGGATTTCGGATTGCGGAATGCGGATTGAAAAGAAGAACGCTACCCGGTTCTCTTAAATCCGCATTCCGCAATTTGAAATCCGCAATTAATTCTTGGGTGCTCGATAGCCTTTGCGTGTTCGCGGTGTGAGTTCGGCGCGGGAAAGTTTGACGTTAATCTCGCGCCAGCGTCCGTCGCGTGCGCGGTTGGATGAGCGGTAAGCGATGGTGTATTGGTTTCCGAGTTCTTCGACGATGCCAGTGAATGCTTCGCGAAGCGCCTGGCCTCCGGGAGTCGAAACATAACGCCCGCCGCTTTTTGTTGCGAAGTTGCGTAAGACTGCTGCTGCCTGCGCGCGTGCTTGCGGCGTTGACAGCTCAGGCGAAGACATATCAACCGTGTAGATTGTGACCCCGGCGCTGAGCGCTCCCGCTAAGGCTTTTTCCATCGAGGCGGAGCTTTTCGTGTCATAGCCGTCTGAGAGCACAACGATTGCCCGACGCTTTTCCGGGCGCTGAGACAGGTCGTTGGCGGCGCGCAGGATCGCGTCATTGAGCACGGTCATACCCCTCGCGCGCATTCCGAAAGCCATCGGTGCGAGATCGCGGCTGGCAGAAAAGTCCTGTAATTGCTCGACCTCGGAGTCGAAACGGTAAACCGCCGCGACATCTTCATCGCGCAAGCCGTCCAGAAAACGTATCGCCGCCGAGCGCGCCATCGAAACCCTCTTTTCCATGCTCCCTGAAAAATCGAGCAACACGACGGCTGCGAAGGGCGTCTCCTCGGCCCCGAAGGTCGAGATGACTTGCTCCTTACCGTCTTCCATAAGTTTGAAGTCGCCGCGACGCAATCCGCGGGCGTATTTGCCTGCGGCGTCGGTTACGGTCACGTTGACGACGACCAGGTCCGTGTTGACGCGCAAGACATCATCATCGTCCTGTGTCTCCTGTGCGGATAAGGGCGTCGTGAAGAGGGTAGTCAGAATCGCGAGACAGAGGAGAGGGAAGAGTTGTTTAAGTGCTACCTGCGGGGTTCTGCGGTTCTGCATAAAATGTGTTGCACTCAGCGTGTGAAACCATTTATTAAACGTAGAATTTCGAGCGCTTCATTGGCGCTTTCAATAACTGAAGCCGAAATGACCTGTCTCGGCGTCTTCTCGACCCGTTTGCGAAGCTTGACGGACACCTCTGCCAGGCGCGTCAATGCAGACTCAATCTGGGTGGGAGGATTTTCGATGGTCACGTCCCCGTCGGAGCCTCCGGCTTCACCCCGTATTTTCCGAACGATCTTCTCCAGGCGTTCAAGTTTCTTTAGCTCGACACGACTGAGAGTTTTACTATGAAGGTAGGAGTCGCGTAATTCGGTGCTCAGCTGGGCAGCCTCGCGCGCCCTTTCAAGATTCTCTCGATGATCTTTTTCGGCGGCTTTTATACCCTGACGAGCCATCATCTCGTCTTCAGGTGTCCCTAAAGGTTTCGCCTTTGAATCTCGCGAGCCTTTTTCGGCGCCGATGGTATCGTTCTGGTTCTGCGGCAACGTCGAGGAGCTTTGGGCGGACGCCGCACCGAGCGCTGAAAAAATGAGTATCAGAAGTAGAAAGGTGCGAAGTGCCATCAGTCCGTCTTTAATGAATCGGTTCCGGAAAAAATTGCTTGCAATGGTAGTGCTCCGGCCGGGATTGTAGCGGAAAGGCTCTGAGCACAGCAAGCAAGGCAATCGAAACATCCTTGTGACGATTGCGAGGAAATAAAAGGTTGTCTGAAGGAATAAGTGCGTTTAGGGAATCTTCGCCGGATTGTCCGGTGTGTTGATAAACTCCTCGCCCTTCGAAGGCTGTGACGGGCGATTGACGATGACGGTTTTGGGATCGGGCGCGCGCTCGACCGGGCGCTTGGCTCCCCGATCAGCTTTGAATCCGATCTCCTCCGAAGGCTCGCCGGATTTAATGCGGAGTAGCTTGATGCTGCGATAGTCGCCCTGAAGTGTCAGGGCATATTTGCCTTTTTGATCCGGCCCGAGTTCTTTGGGCGCAACTTCGAGGGAGCGTAACTCCGTGCCTGAATCTTTAAGGTGTGATAATTCCACCTCGACAATCAGGTTTGAGAGATTTTCATTTGAGATGTTTTGAACCGTCCCGCTAATCAGAGCCTGAGGCCCTTTGCGCACAGGCTCATCCATAAAGATTTGCACCTTGGCCGGAAGAACTGGACGGGCGGCAGGACCCGAGTCGGCAGCAGCCGTTTGATCTTGCCTTTCCACTCCCATCTTCTCTTCATGCCACTTTCGCCAGACCAGAAAGCCAATTAAAAGCCCCGCCGTCACCGTCACGGCAGCGAGGATAGAGATAATCAGAAACAGCGGGGAACGTGCCCGCCCTATCTCCTGTTCGTCTGAAATAAAATTATTACCGATATCGTGTGTCGAAGCCATTTGAAAAAACCTTCTATAAAAACATAGTGAGGCGCGGGGAGAATAATTCCGAAGAAAAAGCCATTATCTGATAAGTGTGCGACAACGGCACACGCATTTATTGCGAGGGGGCGCGCCCTGGGGGCGGAGCGCCAGTGATGTTCTCAATCAAAGCGCTCAAAAACTCTTCTTCCGCCAGGCCAGTGCTCTTCAAAGTAATCCACTCAGGGCCTGACGCTCCGTCTGTACGTCCTTCAATCTTAAAATTCACAGAGACGTTTGTGTTAATCCCGTCAATCGGCTGAATTTCAATGAACAGCGTGTATCTTCCACGCGTCCAGCCGCGCGAAGTCGCCTCGGACAGCTCTGCATAATGGCTCAGCTCGGAGACGGCGACGACCGCGCCTTTCGTGAAAGTGTAAGGCTGGCTTATCAGGATACCTTCACTGGGCTTGGAGGCGGTCGCATCAAGGATTAGCTTGCGGTCCCGCATCAAATCTTCGGCCGCCTTAAGAATCACATCCTGTCGAACAGCGAAGCGATAAGGGTTCGGTATAGGGGGAGGCGCCTGAGTCCGCCCTTTGCCGAAGTCCATCCCGCGACCCGACCCGACATCCTGCTTCGTGCCATTATTGACCGGAGCTCGGCTGTTGCCTGCGTCGCGAATTCCCTGGCTCTGTTTGTCAACGCCCTTCTCCTGAGCGAGAGCCGCGGTTGAAAAAAAGATGAGGGCGAATGTCGCTATAAATAATTTCTTCACTTCGGTCACCTCTGGACGGAGCATAAATCAACCTTCAGGCAATTTCAAGCAGGGTGTGTAAAAACCATGGGACGTCATGGTGAAGTTTCGTTGCTGCTGCCGTTGGTGGCTTCGCGTGCGTCCCGCTCGCGCTCCCACTTTCTGAGCGCCTGAACCCCTCGCTCGAAATCTGCCGCATTATTATAGAAGTTGTGAGCGCCGTCATCACGCGAAGGCTCGCGGACATAGTAAAGGAAGTCCGTATTGGCTGGATTGAGCGCGGCCTCAAGAGAACTCAGGCTTGGCGACGCGATGGGGCCGGGCGGAAGACCCGTGTTAAGTCGGGTATTGTAAGGCGACTGGCGTTCGATATCGCTCTTATAAACCTTCCCGTCGTTTCTCCATTTTCCAGCCAGCTTCGAAGCATAAATGACCGTCGAATCAATTCCGAGCGCCATGTTCTTCTTCAGCCTGTTGTAGATAACGGACGCGACGACGGGCCTTTCATCCTTCAGCTTTGACTCGGTCTCTATCAGGGACGCGATTGTGACGATCTGACGCGGGGTCATATTCAAAGCGCGAGCCTTCTCGGTCCACTCCGGTTTCCACTGCTGCCGAAAGCGTTTGACCATCATCGCGATCATGGAGTTCGGCGTCACATCGGGCGGAAAGTTATATGTGTCCGGATAGAGATAGCCCTCAAGGTTTGAGGCTTCCGGGTCAATGTCGTTGATGCCGCTAGTGTCATTCATCAGCGCCATGGCTCTCTCAGAGTCGTTGATGCCCAACTCGGGGAGGCGCGTCATCGCCGCGGCGATCTCCCAGCGGGACCACCCTTCGATGACTGTGAAGCGGCCCAGACGCTGTTCGCCCTCTTCGAGTTTCTTGAGAACCTCAAGCGGTGAGATCGGAGAAGGGAAGCGGTACTCGCCTGCTTTAAGACGTCCGCCCGCCCCAGTCCATTTAATATAAGCGAGCAGGGGCCATTCCCGTCTGATAATGCCTTCGGACGCCAGTTTGCTGATAATCTGGGATGGAGATAAGCCGCGCGGAATCTCTATATATTTATCCGCTTTATCGTGATCAATCCGTGCGTGCAGTTCTCTGTATGTCCAGAGAAGAAATCCGCCGACCGCGACGAAAAAGAGAAGCGCGGCGAGCGAGATGATTTTGGTCTTACGTTTCATTTGAGTTCAGAAGCCAGAAGGCTCAGGCCCTCTGGTCCTTCAAAAAGGAGGGCCTATTAATGAGCGGCTAAAAAATCTCTCAAAATCAGGGCCGCCGATTGACTGTCCACTTTTCGATGAATTTCCTCGACGGAATGCCCCTCGTCTCTCAAAAGCTCTTCTGCCTCGCGGGACGTGAGCCGCTCATCCTGTAAATAGACCGGAATCCTTAATGAGAGTTCGAAATTGTGTGCGCGCCGAAGCGCTAATTGGGCCGCCTCACCTTCGGACCCGTCGAGGCTGAGCGGCAAACCAATCACCAGACTTTTTGCGTCAAAGCGCCGAACGAGTTCCGCCACGGCGCGTAAAAGTTCTTTCCAGTTGGTCAGATGCAGGGACGGGAGTGGGCGAACTGTAATTTGCAACTCGTCCGAAACGGCAACCCCTGTGCGCCTGGTGCCAAGATCAAGCGCCAGTATGCGCCCTGCGGTTTTTTCATGAAGGCCGCCTGAGACTGGCTTTGAGCTGGATTTATGGCTGGGCAAAATTGTTCCTAAAGAGTTCGCGGAGTATAAGAATGGGCATTCAGCTCTGTCAAGCGTCTGAAGGTACATGACTTGCGCGCTTCATCCGGGCGCTGCTATGATACGCCTGCGTGCGAGCCATGCCATCGGCTCAAACGCTGCTTTTCACAAATGGATGGCTAACATCAAAAGAGGTTTTCTCAATGTCGTTCCGCACCAAATTCGCTCTGATTGTTTTCTCATCCTTCCTGGCACTCTACGCTGTTGTTGGCGGATGGCTCTCGACGCGAGCGCAACAGCCCTCCAATGATCCCGGCGCGCAGCTGCGAATCTTTGAAAACGTATTGCAGCATATACAGAACGATTATGTAGATGAGCCAAACATGGAGAAGGTTCGCGAAGGAGCTTTACGCGGATTGGCTTACGGGTTGGACCCTTATTCGACTTATCTCAAAGCCGACCAGGTTCGCGACTACACTGACGGGGTTAAGGACAGCCAGGTCGGCATCGGCGCGGAACTCTCACAGGTCTCTTCTTACCTCTATGTCATAGCCCCCGTTAAGGGAGCGCCGGCTGAGCAGGCAGGTGTCCGCGCCGGCGACATCATTGAGTACATTGATAACAAAGCGACGCGCGATATCTCGCTTTATGACGCCAGGCAGTTGCTCGACGGCGTACCCGGCACCGAAGTAAAACTCCGCATCCTGCGGGCCAATGCCCGTCCGCTAACAATTACGGTGAAGCGTGGATCGTTCAAAGCCCCGGCGGCGGAGGCGCATATGGAAGCCGGTAAGGTCGGAATCCTACGCATCAACAGTCTGGTGGAAGGCGAGGCTGCGGATGTGCGCGCTCGCTTACAGGAATTGATGAAGCAGGGCGCCCAAAAAATCGTGCTCGATTTGAGGAATGTCGCGGGCGGGTCGCTGGCCGAAGCCGTGGAAGTTGCCAATCTCTTCATCAAGGACGGGGTGATTGCCCAGACCATCGGGCGCGAGAGCAAGACGCTCAAAACCTTTACTGCTGATCCGAAGAAAGCGCTCTTCACAGGGCCCCTGGTTGCTCTTATGGACTCCGGGACGGCCGGTGCGGCGGAAGTCGTCTCCTCGGCCATAATCGAGCGCAAACGTGGTGACGTCGTCGGCGAGAAGAGTTTCGGTGCTGGCGCCGAGCAGCAGTTATTCACGCTTCGTAATGGCGACGGCCTGCTCCTGACAACAATTAAATGGGCCTCTGCGAGTGGTAAGCCGTTTCTGGGCGAAGACAGGGCCCGTTCAGGGATCGTTCCGACAGTCGAAGTCAAACGCCCGGAGGTGCTTGAACCGATTGATCCGGAAGACTTAACTGGAAATGATGACGATCCGGTTGTCAGGCCTAACCAGCCGAACGACAAGCGCGAGGTCGCGCCGGAGGTTCCAAAGCAGCAGCCTGAGGATCTACAGTTGAAAAAAGCGCTTGAATTGTTGCGTGAGAAAACCACCGGGACCACGCAGCGCGCGGCCTAGCACTTAATTCAATTTCTAGAAATGAGGCCCGTGGGAGATAATGATGCTCCCACGGGCCCCTTTTTATGTGTGTTTGATGGGTTTTACTTCAAGTGATCTCTCAGGCTTTGGCCTACAAAGGGATATTCCCGTGCTTTTTAGGCGGATTGGTGTCGCGCTTGTTTTGAAGAAGTGTGAGGGCGCGTATGAGCTTTGGGCGGGTTAACGCGGGCTCAATAATCTCATCAATGAATCCACGTTCGGATGCGACATAAGGGTTGGCAAATTTCTCTTCAAACTCTGTGATGCGTGCGCGCCGCAGTGCCTCCGGGTCATCCGCCTCACTAATCTCCCTGCGGTAGAGCAGTCCCACTGCCCCCTCTGCGCCCATTACAGCAATCTCTGCCGAAGGCCAGGCAAAATTAATGTCAGTTCGAATGTGCTTTGAGGCCATGACGCAATAAGCGCCCCCATAGGCTTTTCTGGTAATTACAGTCACCTTCGGGACAGTCGCTTCGGCAAATGCGTAAAGCAGCTTCGCGCCATGCCTGATAATGCCCCCGTGCTCTTGCTCGACGCCCGGCAGGAAGCCCGGAACATCCTCAAATGTTACGAGCGGGATGTTGAAGCAATCACAGAATCGGACAAATCTAGCCCCCTTAATTGAGGCGTCAATATCGAGCACTCCTGCGAGAAATGCCGGCTGATTGGCTACGATTCCGACCGAGCGTCCGCCCAAACGCGCGAAGCCCACGACGATGTTCGGGGCGTAATGCTGGTGAACTTCAAAGAAATATCCCTCGTCAACGATGGCGTCAATCACGTCCCTGATGTCATAAGGCTGATTGGAGGCTTCGGGGACGATTGAGTTGAGTCTGGTTTCGACTCGGTCTATGGGATCATTCGAGCCAATAATAGGCGGATCATCCTGGTTATTCGATGGGATGAAGGAGAGGAGTTCACGGACAATGCGCAGCGCATGCTCGTCCGTTTCGGCAGCGAAATGCGCTACTCCGGAGATGCGGTTGTGTGTCAAAGCCCCGCCAAGCGCTTCTTTGGTGACATCCTCATGGGTCACTGTTTTTATCACGTCAGGCCCTGTGATGAACATGTAGGAAGTGTCCTTCACCATCACATTAAAATCTGTGATCGCCGGGCTGTAAACGGCGCCGCCGGCGCAGGGACCCATGATACAGCTTATCTGCGGGACGACTCCTGAAGAGAGTGTGTTCCTCAAGAAAATGTCCGCGTAGCCTCCCAGGCTCAGGACTCCTTCCTGAATGCGCGCCCCGCCCGAATCGTTTAAGCCAATAATGGGAGCCCCGACTTTGAGTGCCAGATCCATAACCTTACAGATCTTTTCGGCGTGCGTTTCAGAGAGGGAACCACCGAAAACTGTAAAATCCTGCGCGAAGACGAAGACCTGGCGCCCGTCAATCAGGCCGTGACCTGTGACCACCCCGTCCCCCGGATAAAGCTGCTGATCGAGCCCGAAGTCCCTGGAGCGGTGCACCACGAGTTTGTCGAATTCCTGAAATGTATCCTCGTCAAGGAGGAATCGAACGCGCTCTCGGGCAGACATCTTTCCGGCTTGATGCTGTTTTTCGACGCGCGCCGCGCCGCCGCCCTCCTCTGCGCGACGGACCCTCTCTTTCAGACGATCAAGTTTGGTCGGAGCGACGGGCCCCTCTTTTTTTGATGTCATGGATTCACTCAAGACGTTAGTTGCAACTCAAAACTTAAAGTATCACTTTAGGCCATTGAAAGGGAACCGTTTCGACTCGATCAGCTCGATCAATTCATTGAGCGCTTGGCGTGAGCGCCGGCGCACCTCCAAAGGGTAGTTGAAACGCTTAGCATTCTCATCGAATTCGTCTTCATCAAGGATTTCGTAGGTCAAATCCGGTGAAACTAAAACGTCTATATCCAGGTCTATGTAGCTGAGTCCGTCGCGTTGAAGGACTGGCGGCACGTTAATATTACAATAATAGTTACGAATTCCTCCCGCGGGATGAAGAAAACGGAAGATGTTGTACCAGCGATCCAGCCAGTAGAATTCCAGGCTCAAAGTTCCGTAAGCGATCTTTCCGAGAATCTGATGGTCTATCTCCTCTTCAAACATAGCATCCAGAACCAGCAGGGATCCCCTGCGTCGTTTTATTTGAGCACGCCATTGGCGATGTAAAGCCCCATCATATTTGTAGGTCCGAACGGTAATCATTCTGGGATGATTTTTAGTCCTCTTCGTCAAAGCTAATCCGGAAATTTGTCTTCACAATTAATAGACAAGGGGCCAGGGGAGGTTTTCCGCAGCAACAGAAAACCGATTATCAATCTGCCTGAAGAATCGGTTGAAGAGTCGGCTGAACGACAAACTTAAAGTATTCCTTTAAAAGTTATCTCCCGCTCTTCTTCCAGTCGGCCAGAAACTGCTCAAGCCCCTTATCAGTGAGAGGGTGTTTGAGAAGCTGCTCGATCACTTTAAAGGGCATAGTGGCGACGTGCGCTCCCATCTTTGCGGCCTCGACCACGTGTATGGGGTTGCGTATGCTTGCCGCCAGGACCTCCGTCTGCCAGTGGTAATTACTATAGATTTCTACTATCTCGGCCAGTAACTCCAGCCCATTCTGCCCAACATCGTCTAGGCGACCTAGAAAAGGGCTGATGTAGGCCGCGCCAGCTTTGGCGGCCACGATTGCCTGTGCTGCGGAGAAGCAGAGCGTCACGTTAACCTTTATCCCCTCGTCCGTTAATCTCCTGGTTGCTTTCAGGCCATCGCGTGTGAGCGGGCATTTAACGACTACGTTTGGGGCGATCCGTGCGTATTCGCGTCCCTCGCGTAACATCCCTTCGGTCTCAAGGCTGGTGACTTCCGCGGAGACATCGCCCTGTACTATCTCGCAGATCGCCGCGATGTGCTGCTTGAAATCAACCTCGCCCTCTTTGGCTATGAGCGAAGGATTTGTAGTGACCCCATCTATCAAGCCTAGCTCGGCTGCCTCACGAATCTCCGAAAGGTTCGCAGTATCAATAAAGAATTTCATTTCTCGACCTCCAATAGGGCAAAAGTGAATAATAGCTCTTCAGAAACAAACAGAGGGCCTTGTATCCTTGATGACCGGGTTGCGCAGTGTGCCGATACCTTCAATTTCTACTTCAACCACATCCCCATGATTAAGTTTGGAAACCCCCGCAGGAGTGCCTGTCGCAATTAAATCTCCAGGGTACAAGGTCATTGCGCGGGAGATGTAGCGCAGAAGATACTGGACGGGAAAAGCCATCGCAGAGGTTTTTGCCTGTTGTCTGGTGCTACCGTTGACGCGTGTGGTTACCATTAAGTCCGCAGAGCGGATACCGGTCACAATAAAAGGGCCTACGGGGCAGAATGTGTCGAAGGACTTGCCGCGTGTAAATTGCACATCCCTGCGCTGTAGATCGCGCGCCGTAACATCATTGACGCAGGTGTAGCCCAGTACATATTCGAGCGGATCATCATTAAGCCCCAGATGCGAAGCTAAGCGTCCGATAACGACCCCCAGCTCTCCTTCATGCTCTACTTGAGCTGAGTCTGGAGGAATTACGATCTCCTCATCCGACCCGATAATTGCGGAGGGGGCTTTGAGGAAGAGCAAAGGTTCGGATGGCATTGGATTACCCAACTCGGCCGCATGATCCTTATAGTTTCGCCCGACGCAGACGATCTTTGAGGGGGTGACGGGAGCAAGGAGCTTAATCTCATTTAAGGGGATTTTGGTGGAGGCCGTTTTCGGGTTACTGCGGAAAGGATCCGGGTCATCGAGCGGAAAGACGAACTCTCCCTCTATGGCCCCATAAAGTGGCTCTGTATGTGCTGGATATGTGAATCGGCAGAATTTCATGACTCAAAGCGCTGTTTCCGACTCGACCGCAGAGGGCTCGCTTTTATTACCGGCTGAATCAACCGCGACCACGTAGTAATAATATTTTTTGCCTGATTCCACATTGTCATCCTGAAAAGTCGTCCGCGTCAGAAGATTCGGCGTGATATTCGTCCACAAATCTTTAGCAAGGTTCGGGTCTGTGGAGCGGAAAATATAGTAGCCCTGGACGTCTCGTTCCGGGTTGGCGGCGAAAAAGAGCGCGATGCGATTAGGCGCGGGGGCTGCTATCGTCAATCCGCTCGGGGCCGAAGGGGCGAAGATGTCAACTGGGGTGACCGTAACAGAGTTGGAATTCAGGCTCTCGACCTGCGAGCCTCCGGTCCCCAAAGAAACGGAACGCACGACGTAGTGGTACTCTTCGCCGAAGCGGAAATTCTGGTCGCTGAAACGCGTACCGGAGATGAGCGTGGAGTTGATGGGCGTCTGGCCGACCTCCGTCTGTGATTTCTCAACCCGATAAACGTTGTAGCCCAGCAGGTTCACAGGGGTGGAGCCGTCAATATTTGTGGCGGGCGGGTTCCAGATGATCGTCACGGCATTTGCGCCCGTCTCATGGCTGGCTATCGTGGGCGGCTCAGCAATCTTCGCGGCCGGTTCAATAAGCAAAAAGTTTGAGAATGCCGCGCGTTGTCCGGCGGCGTTGACGTAGCGCACGGCGTATCGTAAACGCGTCGGCTGCCCCGCAAGCTCAAGCGTGTCCTTATAAACCAGCGTGTCAGCGGCCGCACGGATCTGCTCATAGCTGATGGAGCCGATCAGGGTCGAGCGGGCCGCGAATTCGTCTTCAGTCAGGGGCAAGGGGGCCGCTGGATTCTCTGCCAGACGGTAAATATCAATTCTGCGTATGGACTGGACGCTCTCATCCGGGGCGTTACGTTGGAGAGCGGGCCAGCTCAAAATCACCTGGTTACCCTGTTGCGCCCCCGAAAGAAGCTCTGTGCGTTGCGGCACACGCTCGACAGGGGGAAGAGGCGGGCGACGCTTGCCGCAGGCGGAGGTCAGAAGAGTTATTGACGCAGCCAACAGGAGGAAGCGCGAAAACGTGAGCGTGGAAAAAGGAAGGAAGGGAGATTGACTCGCGTTGGTTTTCCTGAAATCCTTTCCGTTTTTCAACTTTTGGCTCATTCCTTTGCAGTCTGAAGATTGAAAAACGCTATCAAAGAATATATCTGCTGAGGTCCTGATCCTTGACCGTTTCCGCCAGCATACGGTTAACGTAAGCCGCGTCAACGCGCTGTTGTTTCGGCTCAAGGTCCGGTCCCTCGAAGCTGATTTCGTCGAGCAGTTTCTCCATGATCGTGTGCAGGCGGCGCGCGCCTATGTTCTCGGTCTGTTCGTTGACGCGCGCGGCGAAGTTGGCGATGGTCTCGATGGCGTCTTCAGTAAACTCTATCAGGACGCCCTCTGTCTCCATCAGTGCCTTGTATTGTTTAATCAAAGCGTTCTTCGGCTCTGTCAAAATACGCTTGAAGTCGTCAATCGTTAAGGATTCCAACTCGACGCGAATGGGGAAGCGGCCCTGCAACTCCGGAATCAGGTCCGAAGGCTTTGAGACGTGAAACGCCCCCGCGGCGATGAAAAGAATGTGGTCGGTCCTGACCATTCCGTAGCGCGTGTTGACGGTCGTGCCCTCGACTATAGGGAGGATGTCTCGCTGCACGCCTTCGCGGGAGACGTCCGGGCCACCGCCCGATTCGCGTCCGGCGATCTTATCAATCTCGTCCAGGAAGATGATGCCGGAAGACTCCACACGCTCAAGTGCGGCGCGCGCCACAGTATCCATGTCAATCAGGCGCTCTTCCTCTTCCTGCATTAAATATTCCATGGCCTCGTCAACACGCATTTTCCGGCGCTTGGTGCGGCCTTGAAAGAGATTGCCGAGCATGTCTTTCATGTTAATGCCCATCTCCTCTATGCCCTGCGGCCCGGCCAGCTCAATCGTGGGGAAGCTCTTTTCGCGGACCTCTATCTCGATGAGGCGATTATCTAATTTGCCGGAACGCAGTTGGGCTCGCAGCTTTTCGCGTGTTCTCTGAAAATTATCATCGCTCTGAGAATTCTCAGCGGGTTTGGCGGTCTCTTCCGTTTGGGCTTCGTCGAAATCGAAATAATTGGAGGAAAAAGATGCTTTCGGCGGGGGCAGTAGAAGGTCCAGGATTCGCTCCTCGACGTTGAGCTCGGCCTTGTCGCTGATCTCTTCGATCTTCTCCTCGCGCGTCATCTCGACAGCGATCTCCGTTAAATCGCGGATCATGCTTTCGACGTCGCGCCCGACGTAGCCGACTTCCGTGAACTTGGAGGCTTCGACCTTAAGAAAAGGGGAGTTGGACATACGCGCCAGCCGCCGCGCGATCTCTGTTTTCCCGACGCCTGTGGAGCCGATCATGATAATGTTCTTGGGCATCACGTCAACGGCCATTTCGGGCGGGAGTTTCTGCCGACGCACGCGATTGCGCAGGGCTATGGCGACGGCGCGCTTGGCGTTGCGCTGGCCGACGACGTGCTTGTCCAACTCCGTCACGATCTGACGCGGAGTCATCTCGTCGAGCCGCGCCTGTTCGTCCACATCTCCTGAAAGATAAATAACCATTTGTTCAGTGGTCAGTGGTCAGTGGTCAGTGGTCAGTAGATTCAGCTTTTTCAACTGATCACTGACTACTGACCACTGACCACTGGGTTTTCAAAGTTCTTCGACGATGATGTTCGTGTTCGAGTAGATGCAAATCTCTCCTGCGATGCGCAGGGCGCTGGTCGCTATGTCGCGCGCGGACATATCAGTGTGTTCCACCAGGGCACGCGCAGCCGCTAAGGCATAGGAGCCGCCAGAGCCTATGGCGAGCACTCCGTCGTCCGGGGCGATGACGTCGCCGTTTCCGGAGAGCAGGAAGGAGCTTTTCTCATCCGCGACGATGAGCAGGGCCTCCAGGTGGCGCAAGATTTTATCGGTGCGCCAGTCCTTGCTGAGTTCGATTGCGGCGCGCTCCAGGTTGCCGTGATACTGTTCGAGCTTCCCCTCGAAGCGCGTGAGCAGGGAGAAAGCGTCTGCGGTCGCGCCGGCAAAGCCTGCGATGATGCGGTCGTTGTAGAGGCGGCGCACCTTGCGCGCGCCGGCCTTCATGACGGTCTCGCCGAGTGTGACCTGTCCGTCGCCTGCGATGGCGACGTGGTCCTGGCGGCGCACATGGAGCACTGTCGTGCTACGCACTTTTGGTTTTTCTGCGCTCATTTTTGCAAGGGAGCACTATAGAAACTGGCAGGAAGGGAAGTCAAGCCGCGATGCGGAAGAGCTGAACCTCTGCGGCTGTGGATTATTGGAAAACGCCCGCCGACTACGGTTCAAGTAATCATGGAAAATATCGTATGATACGGACCCGTGGCAGGCATTCAAAAATAGAAGGAAAAAAAGATGCAGGACGAAAGACCGCGTATCGGAATCACTATGCGCATAGAGCTGGAGACGGACCGCTTCTATCTTTCGCGTTATTACAGCGAGGCGGTTGAGGCTGCTGGCGGTGCGCCTGTGCATATCAGTCTGATTCCGAGGGGCGATTACATAGGGGCCTTGATGGGAGGCCTGGACGGAATACTTCTGCCCGGCAGCGATTCGGACGTGGACCCGATACGCTACGGCCGTGATCCGCACCCGAGGCTGGGCAGCGTACACCCTTTGAAGGATGCGACGGACGCGCTGGTCCTTGAAGAGGTAGAGCGTCGGGGGCTTCCGCTTCTGGGGATCTGTTTCGGGATGCAGATTCTGAATGTCTCGCGCGGGGGGACTTTAATACAGGACATACGCTCGGAATTGCCGGAAGCGATCAAACATGAGCAGGGCGCGCCGCGGGACAGGCGCTCGCACAATGTGCGTCTTCTGGAGGGGAGTCTGATCGCTCAACTCGCAGGGGAGGAAGGCGCATTCGTGAATAGCCATCATCACCAGGCGATTGAGACAGTCGGGAAAGAGCTGGTGGCTACGGCCTGGACCTCAGACGGACTGGTGGAGGCCTTGGAGGACCCGCGCGGGGATCGTTTTGTGCTGGCGGTGCAGTGGCATCCGGAGATAGCCTGGGAGCATGATGATTTTTCCCGCGCGATCTTTCAAAGATTTGTCGGCGCGTCGAGCGAGTATGCGAAGGCCAGGCAAGTGCAGCTGCGTGAAGCCGGAAAGAGTCTGGGTTAATCGGGAAGAGTCCGATAACGTCCCGGTTTAGGAATGGAAATGTGGAGCGAAGAGTGATGAATATCTCTGGGCTAAGCTTGAAGGGGCGCGTGGCTTTAGTGACCGGGAGTTCCAGAGGAATCGGACGTGCGGCGATCAGGCGTCTGGCCGAACTGGGAGCGGATGTCGTGGTCAATTACAGGTCCAATGAGAAGGCCGCGCAGGAGGTTGTGCGCGAGGCGGAAGAGTTCGGGGTGAGGGCTCTTGCGCTGAAGGCGGATGTGAGCAGGTTGAGCGAGGCCGAAAGGCTCGTTCGGGAAACGATTGAAGAATTAGGACGGCTAGATATACTCGTTTGCAACGCGGGCGTCTGGGAAGGCGCGCCGGTTGAGGAGATGACGGAAGAGCTCTGGGACAATGTGCTGGGGATTAATTTAAAAGGCACCTGGACGGTCTGCCGTTCGTCGGCGGCGCAGATGAAGCGGCAGGGATACGGTCGGATCGTCATCATCAGCTCCACTGCGGGGCAGCGCGGCGAAGCCAATGTCTCGAACTACGCTGCCTCCAAGGGCGGGCAGATAGCATTCACGAAATCTCTGGCGACGGAGCTGGCCCCCTACGGGATAAATGTGAACGCGGTCGCCCCAGGCTGGGTGGAGACGGACATGTGCGAGGACGTTTTCGAGGATGCGGAGTACAGGCGCAACATAGAAGAGACGATCCCTCTGGGGCGCATCGCCAGCGCGGATGACATAGCCCTTCCGATAGTATTCCTTTGCACGGACTGGGCCAGGCATATCACGGGCGAGATACTGAATGTCAACGGCGGGTCCGTCTTATGTGGATGAGGAGAAACTGATGAGTTCGATACTCGAACAGGCTCAAAATGAGAGATGCTTTCGGAGAGGGAAGAGCGTCCGTTTAGGGATTGAGAGGTTAATTGACGAGCGTTTAGATCTCCTCGGTGGCGAACGCGTCGGACTCATCTGTAATCAGTCATCCGTGGATCACGGTTTGCGGCACGCAGCGGATCTGCTCTACGGGCACCAGGAGATAAATCTGACGGCGCTCTTTGGCCCGCAGCATGGAATACGTGGGGACGTGCAGGACAACATGGTGGAGACCGCGCACGCCTTTGATAAGCGTACGGGACTGCCTGTCTATTCGCTCTACTCCGAGACGCGCGAGCCGACCGAAGAGATGTTGAAGGATGTGGACGTGCTGGTCTTCGACATGCAGGACGTAGGCTGCCGTATCTACACCTTCGTCTACACGCTGGCGAACTGCATGCGCGCGGCCAGGAGATTAGGGAAGCGCGTCATAGCCTGTGATCGCCCGAATCCAATAGGCGGCGAGAAGGTCGCAGGCACTGTGCTGGAGCTTGAATTCGCCTCTTTTGTCGGCCAATTCCCGATAGCGACCCGGCACGGCATGACAGTCTGCGAGCTGGCGCATCTATTCAATGATCATTTCGGCCTGGGATGTGAGCTGGAGACCGTTCTGATGGAGGGTTGGGAGCGGGGCCTGTGGCTGGATGAGTCAGACGCCCCCTGGGTGATGCCTTCGCCGAACATGCCCACGCTGGATAGCGCGACGGTCTTTCCGGGGACTGTACATGTGGAAGGGACGCAGCTTTCGGAAGGGCGTGGGACTACAAAGCCTTTCGAGCTGGTGGGGGCCCCTTTTATCGAAGCTGAGGCGTATGCTCAGTCGCTTACGGGGCTGGGGCTGCATGGGGTTCATTTCAGAGCCTGCGGGTTTCAACCGACTTTTCAGAAGCACGCTGGGCGCGGCTGTGGAGGGGTTCAGATTCATGTCACGGACAGGGAAGCGTTTGAGCCTGTGATAGCGGGAGTGGCTACAATCAAGGTGGCTTACGATCTTTACCAGGAGCAGTTCAGTTGGAAGGAGCCGCCATACGAGTACGTTTACGACAAAAATCCTTTCGACGTGATATCCGGCACGGACAAGCTGCGCGCAGCGATTGAGCGTGGGGATAGTTTGGAGAGTATAGCTGCGTCCTGGGCTGCGGAGCTGGAAGAATTCAAGCGCCTGCGGAAGAATTATTTGCTCTACTGAGCCAACGGAGTTTGCTGTGAGTCAGTCCATTGAGACGCTTTTGGAGGAGTGCGGGCGTTTACACGGCCACTTATGCGCTGGACAGTTGTTGGGCGTCCGGATGGCGCTGCTCGGTTGCAGATTGATCGGCATAGAGGACCCGCGCGGGGCTGACAGGAAAAAGTTGATCGTCTGGGTGGAGATAGATCGCTGCATGACGGATGCTGTCAGCGCCGTCACGGGCGTGAGGCTCGGGCGGCGCAGTCTGAAATTCTTCGATTATGGTAAAGTTGCCGCAACTTTTCTGAATACTTTTACTGGAGATGCGGTGCGCATCGTCGCTCTGGATGAATCGCGCGAGCTTGCGGATGAGCGTTACCAGGAGATTGCGGATAAGAAGGAGCGGCAGTTTCGCGCCTACAAAGAGGCGTCCGAAGAGGAGCTGTTCAGGGTCGAGCGGGTCGCTGTAGAGCTAGGGGAGATGGACCTGCCCGGGCGACCGCGGGCGCGCGTCAAGTGTTTCGAGTGCTTTGAGGGCGTCAACGATGGGCGCGAAGTGCGTCTGTCGGACGGAAAAACGCTGTGTCGCCCCTGTGCGGCCGGGGGATACTATTCAAAGATTTGAGAAGCCTCAAGTTGAATCGGCCAACTGCTATAAACTTTGGGAGCAACTAAGTCTGTGCTCTCGCCCCCGGGCGAGTCCGATAACGCCCTTTGGTTTTGGCTTTCTATGAAGAGAAGAAGCGGGGAAGATAGCGTGTCCGAGTGGCGGGCGATTCCGCTCAAAATCGCTCTGGCTCTGTTCGTTTTGACGTTCGGGGTTCTATCTGTAAGCGGGCAGAGCGGGCGAAAGGTTGAAGAGGATTCATCGCAGCAGTCTGTAGCGGAGGGCGATGATGTTATACGTGTGAAGACGGAGGAGGTCTTGCTGCCAGTCTCTGTCAGGGATGAGACGGGCGGGAGCGTCGAGAATCTGGGACAGGAGCGTTTTATTGTTTTCGATAACGGGGTCCGTCAGGAGATAGTCAGTTTTAACAGACAACGCGTGCCTGCGAACATAGTGCTGCTGCTGGACGCCTCCAGCAGCGTTTTTAGCCAGATGCGTTTCATACGCGCCGCGGCCAAGCGTTTTATTGAGGGTCTCTTGAAGGAGGATAAGGTCTGCGTGATGCAGTTTTCGGATCGCGTGGAGTTGCTACAGGACTGGTCACCTGCGACAGACCAGAAGCAGTTGGCGAAAGCGCTGGATTGGCGTTACCATCCTGGGCTGCGAACGACCTTTTACGATGGCCTTTATCTGGCTGCGGAGGAGCAGCTGCGTAAGGTTGAGGGGCGCAGAATTGTTATCCTGCTGACAGACGGCCTGGACACTGCGGAGTATAAACGCGCAAGTTACGCGGATGCTTTTAATGCCGTTCGAAGGGCAGAGGCGAGCGTCTACGTCGTGAGTTTAACGGCCAGCCTGCGTGCTCAGCTGGAAGATAAAGCTGGCAAGACGAAGCTCGGCAGGTTGTTCGGCGGCTATGATCGGCAGGAAGTTGCGCGCTATCTCTCTTTGATTGACGGCTCCGAGCAGCTGCTGGCAAAGCTCGCAACGCAAACGGGCGGGCGAATTTTTCTGCCTTTAAAGGACGCAGATTTATTACCTGCCTATCAGGCGATCGCACAGGAGCTGCGCACGCAATACATCCTCACGTATAGGCCAAAGCCGCGTGCGATTCAGGGTGAATTCAGGCAGGTGCGTGTGCTGGTGACCGATGGTAATTACGAGGTCGCTGCGCGAGAAGGGTACACTGGGCGGGGTTAAGTTATTTTATTGATTGCGGGAGGGGCTTTTTGGCTATTAAAGAGACAAAGAGTGTGGCGGAGATGCCTCAAGGGGTGAGGATGAATCCCTGGTTGATAGGAGTCGCCGCCTGGGCGTTTCCGGGCGCGGGCCATTTCCTTTTGGGCAGATGGGTGCGTGGCCTGATCATCAGCGGCGTCGTCTGCTGTATGTTTGTGGTGGGCATGCTGTTCGGCGGCCATCTTTTCGGGTTGGGGGGGCAGGAGACCGGGAGTTCCAGGTTGCTGCAGCTTCCGCCGACGATCGCGAACCTGGGCACAGGGCTCATTTATCTGATCTGTTGGGCGAGTAACAGCGGGTTTTCGGATGCGGCGGAATACGCAAAGCTAGCCACCTTCGAATATGGGAACACGTTCCTGCTCGTCGCCGGATTGCTCAACTATCTGGCGATGTTGGATGCCTTTGACATAGCAGTCGGGAGGAAGCCTTGACGCATTTAATGGTGATGATACTGTTTGCCGCGCTGGTCTCTGTGGTTTTTGGTATGGTGGCAAGAGATACTGGCAGGGAGCGCCTCTTTTACGGGCTAAAAGTCTTCGCGGAGTTCATAGGGATCGGCATAGCCCTGGCATGGGTGCTCTATTTTCTTCCCTTTTAGGCGAGTCCGATAAGATCCGCTTCATAAAGAGTTCCACAAAATGGGTTTGCACGAAACAGAAGCTGTTGTGCTGCGCACATATAATTTAGCGGAGGCAGATAAGATCGTCGTGTGTCTCACTCGCAGCGCAGGCGTCATACGGGCTGTGGCACGTGGGGCAAGGCGTCTAAAGAGCAGGTTCGGGGCAGGCCTGGAGCCCTTTACAGTTATCAGCCTGACATATTACGAGAAGGAAGGGCGGGAGTTGGTCTCAATACGGCAGGCGGAGATAGTCTCATCGTTCTTTGATTTGGCCAACAGTTCCGAAGCGGTCGCCGCTATGGCTTATATGAGTGAACTGATAATGGAGTTTGCCCCGCCGCACGAGCCGAATGAGAAGATCTTCAGGATGGTCAAGGCTGTCCTGGAAGCTTTGAGACGAGAGAGGGCTGCGTTACCCGCTCTGGTTCGTTACTTTGAGGTTTGGATCTTGAAGCTCTCAGGTTTTCTGCCGGATTTAGGCTGCTGCGCTGAATGCGGCAGGCGCTTTGACGGCACCTCGCAAGGGTACTTCAATGCGGAGTTTAAGCTGCGTTGCGGCGCCTGCAGCCAACGCCTTGGGACAGTCCTTTCGACTGCTGCGCATGGACTGCTGCGTTCTGCTCAACGCCTTGCTCCCTTTGACTTCGCGAGAGCAGGGCAGGACCTGACCGAAACGCAGAAAAGCGAGATGAAGAGCCTGACTCAAAACTTGATCGTACGCGCGTTGGAGAGGCAGCCTCGCGGTCAAATCAGCTTCAGATAAGATTAAGGCTCACTTTATGCGTGTCGGCGGCAGGCTAATTGAAAGATACATTATCAGGGCCGTGCTCCCATATCTGCTCCTGGCGTTCCTGCTTTTAACTGCAATCCTCTTCACACAACAGGTCAGTCGTTTTAGCGAACTATTGTTTGGAACTCGCGTCCCGCTCGCGGCCGTTGGTGAATTGGCCTTTGCCGTCCTGCCGAGCGTGCTGATTTTCACACTGCCGATGGCCCTCCTGACTGGAATTCTAATAGGCTTCAGCCGCATGGGAAGTGATAGTGAATTGACGGCCATGCGTGCAGCAGGCGTAGGCACCTGGCGATTGCTTTGGCCCACGCTGCTGATCGGGGGTCTGATAACGACTGCCTCCCTCTATGCCAATCTAAACTTATTGCCTGAATCGGCGCGCCTACTCAGAAGAGCAGGCATGCACGCGGCGCTCTATAAGCTGGAATCTCCTGTTGAGCCGCGTTCCTTCAATACGGATATTCCAGGGTATGTGGTTTACGTACGCGATGGCGATAAGTCGCAAGGGGTCTGGGGCAGGGTCTTCCTTTACAGGCAGATGCAGGATGGCTCCATCATCATTGTAACGGCCAAATCGGGGCGTATTGACTCTGCGGGGGAGCAGTCTGAACTGGTTTTATCAGATGTCGCCCGCATGACATTTCAGGAAGGGAAGGGGGGCGACAAAGGGGATTATGTTACAGAACGACTGGATCAACTGCGGATCGTGCTCGATACAGGGCGAAAAACCATCCTGGAGGCCTTGCGCAAAGAGGATGCGGACCAAAAACCCAGCGAGATGAGTTGGCGTGCTTTGTCTGAGTATGCATCCTCAAGAACAGGCACGGAAGGGCGTGAGGCAAGGTTTTTGATGCACAAACGGCTGGCAATGTCGCTGACTCCTCTATTCTTCGCGTTTTTAGGGACATCTCTCGGGTTACGCATCAGAAGAGGGGGGCGTGGGTTAGGTATCTTGCTCTCTGTAAGCGCCATGTTGGCTTATTACCTGGTCATGCTGGGCGGAGAGCAACTGGCTCGTGCCGGAACCATTCCGCCTCTAGTGGGGGGGTGGTTGGCCTCAATCGCTATGTTTCTGGGCGCTCTTATACTATTGATGTCCGGCCGTAGATTATCGGTCGGACGGGCCAGAAGCAGCCTGGATGTGTTGAAGAGCGAGGTTGGCACCGCTGCGGTCCGGAAAGCCGGGGCCGAGAGGCAAAAGCCTCTGCTGCCGCGTTTTCCGAGCTTGATGGATCTGAACATTCTTCGAACCGCCTCCCTGAGTTTTACGCTGGCTTTTGTGACGCTGACAGCCATTTTCCTCGTTTTTACGCTTTTTGAGCTCTGGCGCTTCATTGTTTCAAGGGGGGTCAGCATGTGGGTGGTAGGCAAATATTTGGTCTTTCTGATACCGATGGTCAGCGTCCAGATTCTCCCGGCAAGCGTCCTAATCGCACTTTTGGCGACCTACGCGCTGATGTCCAGGCGCAGCGAGTCCATAGCTTGGTGGGCTAGCGGGCAGAGTGTCTATCGGCTGATGCTCCCTGGCTTTATTTTCGCAGCGGCTCTCGCCGCGTGCTTATGGTTATTACAGGAGCACGTAATGCCTCAGGCGAACATCAGGCAGGATGATTTAAGAGCTCAAATACGGGGCGGGGGAGTTCAGGCGGCCGCGGTCTCCAACAGGCAATGGCTGGCCTCTGCCGAAAGCAACCGTCTTTACTCTTATGAATATGAAGAGCCGGGCGCGTTGAGGAACCTGCTCATTTATGACCTTGATAGCCAGGGGGTTCACCTGCAGCGTGTTACCAAGGGGGATTTCGCCAGCTGGGGCAGCGATTTAACTCTTACGATTCAGAACCCGCGTGTGGTCAGTTTTGATGGGAATGAAGTGAGGTCGGAAGAAAAGCCTTTGCTGGAGATACGCGAAACCGTCCCCCCGGAGGTATTCAAGCCGGCATCTAATAAGCCAGCGCATTTAAGCGCAGATGCTTTAAGCAAATACATAAAGACCGCCCGCAAACGCGAGGCCAGCACGGCAGGCCTTGTAACGGCTCTGCATAAGAAGTATGCGAACCCGTTTGGGGCCTTAGTGATGGCTCTGACGGGCATCCCCTTGGCGCTCTCCTTCGGACGCCGGAGCGCGATAATAGCTCTTTGCCTGGCTATTGCGCTGGGGCTTCTTTTCTGGGCCGTCTCCGGAGTATTTCAACAGATGGGGGAATACGATCTGCTTCCACAGATCATTGCCGCATGGTCGCCCGTAGTGATCTTTGCCGCCATCGGCATCTATTTATTAACCCGCTCTCGCACTTGAGCCTAAAAACCGGCTTCCAGGTAAAAGCGATCAAGCTATGTTCCTGTCTCCCAGCTGGAAAGATATTCCATTTGCTCTGGAGTTAATGTGTCTATCTGTAGCCCCAGCGCGCGCAATTTTAAACTGGCAATTTCCGTGTCGACCTCTTGCGGCAGAAGGTGAACACCTGGTTTTAACTCGCCCCTCTTTTTGACGAGATATTCAACCGAAAGCGCCTGATTAGCAAAGCTCATATCCATAACACTGGCCGGATGCCCCTCTGCAGCGGCTAAATTGATGAGCCGCCCCTCGCCCAATACGATGACACGGTTTCCAGTACTCTTAATCGAATATTCCTCAACCAGTGGGCGTAGCAGGGTCTGTGCGTCAGAGATATTCCGGAGTGCAACCAGATTCAGTTCCAGGTCGAAATGGCCGCTGTTACAGACTATAGCGCCATCCTTCATTACTTTGAAGTGCTGCTCGTCAATCACATGCCTGTTCCCGGTTACAGTAACAAAGATGTCGCCTAAAGGGGCCGCCTCCGTCATGGGCATTACGCGAAAACCGTCCATCACGGCTTCCACGGCTTTAATCGGATCTATCTCAGTTACAATTACGTTGGCGCCCATCCCGCGCCCCCTGAGTGCGACGCCTTTCCCGCACCAGCCGTAACCGACGACTACAAGGGTTCTGCCAGCCAGCAAGATGTTGGTGGCCCTAATAATCCCGTCCAGAGTGGACTGGCCAGTCCCGTAGCGGTTATCAAAGAAGTGCTTGGTTTGGGCATTGTTAACGGCAATGGAAGGGAAGGCCAGCCTGCCTGACGCTTCCATTGCTCGCAGACGTACAATTCCTGTTGTAGTCTCTTCGGTTGTACCGATTATCTCCTTCAATTGGTCGCTGCGTTCTTTAATCAGGGTGGCGACAACGTCCGACCCATCATCAATAATTATTTCCGGATGAGAGTCCAGAGCCGTGCGTACATGCTTGTTATAGGTTTCTGTCGTTTCACCTTTAATGGCGAAAACGGGTATCCCCCATTCAGTAACCAAACATGCCGCGACATCATCTTGTGTCGAAAGTGGATTTGAAGCGATTAGCAGAGTTTCCGCTCCGCCGGCCTGCAGTGCTCTGGCCAAATTGGCTGTCTCGGTCGTAATATGAGCGCATGCAACGATACGCACCCCTTTCAGAGGTTTTTCCTGTGAAAACCTTTCGCGGATGAGCCGCAGAACCGGCATTTCACGTTCCGCCCATTCGATCCTGAGCTTGCCGGCGGGCGCCAGTCCAATATCTTTAACGTCATAATCAAACGAAGGTTTGACAGCCATTTAGTGCATCTCCCTTAAGGTAATAGATTGAGATTGAAGCCCTTCGGCGATCTTGCGTGGATGAGTTGTTCAAATACCTGCGGCTTGGCGCAACTCCTCTGCCTTATCCGTTAATTCCCAGGTAAAAGCCTCGCCATCTCGCCCAAAGTGACCGTAGGCGGCAGTCTCTTTATAAATAGGTCGTCGGAGCCGTAAATCCTCTATTATTCCCTTTGGGGTTAAACGGAACCGATCCCGTACCAGGGAAGCTATGTGCGCCTCGCTCAGGCGGCCAGTTCCGCCAGTGTCTATCAGAACAGAGACTGGATCCGCCACCCCAATGGCATATGCCAACTGCACCAGGCACTTTTCGGCGAGCCCCGCTGCGACAATGTTTTTTGCGGCGTAACGCGCCATATACGCGGCAGATCGATCAACCTTGGTCGGGTCTTTTCCTGAAAAGGCGCCCCCACCGTGTGGGGCGTATCCGCCATACGTGTCCACAATAATTTTTCTGCCTGTCAGTCCTGCATCGCCTTGCGGGCCTCCAGTTACGAACCTTCCAGTAGGATTGATATGATATTTGGTATCTTTGTCTAAAAGTTCTGGGGAGATGGTGCTTTGAATCACTTTCTCTAACACATCTGCTCGAATCTGCTCATTTGAAACGGCATGATCATGTTGCGAGGAGATCACGACAGCCTCTACGCGGAACGGTCTCCCGTCTCTATATTCAACCGTTACTTGAGATTTGCCATCCGGCCTAAGGTAGGGCAGTGCTCCTGATTTTCGTACTTCGGAGAGACGGCGTGTGAGTTTGTGCGCGAGTTGGATGGGCATGGGCATTAATTCCGGGGTTTCATTGCAGGCAAAACCAAACATTAAACCCTGGTCGCCGGCCCCTCCAGAATCAACGCCCATGGCTATATCTGGTGATTGCCGTCCAACGGCTGAGAGGACACTGCATGTATCACAGTCAAATCCGAACTTAGCCCGTGTATAACCGATTTCTCTAATCGTTTCACGTGCCACTCTTGAGAAATCAATACTAGCCTTGGTTGTAATCTCCCCGGCGATCACAACCAGGCCGGTGGTCACCAGGGTTTCGCAAGCCACACGCCCCATCGGATCATCTTCTAGAACAGCATCTAATATAGCATCGGAAATCTGATCTGAGATTTTGTCTGGATGCCCCTCTGTCACTGACTCTGATGTGAATAAGTAGCTACCTTCGCTGTTCAAGCCTTATGCTCCTTCTATTGTTTCAGGAAGTTATCAATCAAAAGACCGCGTAATGTAACAGCCATGTGGCGCTGTGTCAAGGAAACGGGCAGGCTCCTAAGGCGTCCGGAAAAAGCTATGGAAACGAAGGGTCTTGTCATAATATATATTATCGGACCCGGCGTGTGGTGAAACACGTGGAATTCGTTTTATTCTTGACGCTTGTCCATTAATCCCCTACAGTAACTCAACCGCAAGTGAGTGGATAATTTGAATGGCAATCAGAATTGAATTTAGCACCGGGCTTAAACTACCCAGAAAAACCCAGAGATGGATTGAGCACCTTTTGAGCTGCCTCCCGAAGGAGCACACAAGAGGAATTGACCGAATAAAACTGGTAGACGAAATTAATGCTCCTCGCCTTAAAAACCAGCAGCAACACTCTGATTTACCTGGCCTCTATCATCCAAGGCAAGGAACGCAGCCCGCTTGGATTGAAGTTGCGGCAGGCACTCTAATCCCCCGCTCGAAACCACTCCTGAAGCGCATTTTCCCCAGGCTTTCCTTCAAGGGGAATCTTGCAGCGATTATCTTCTCCCTGGTAGGTCAGCATTATTATTTGACACTTCGACACTCAATTAAGCGCGGACATATTGAGGCCGCAGTGCGGGCTTATACAGAGAAACATTTGCGGATCTGGCACGAACGCCAGCATTCGATCCGTTCGAGACTTTTCAGGCCGCTACAGCCCAAACTTGAGCGATGGGGACGCTCTCTTCAAAAGCGGGCTGCGGCCGAGAGAAAAAGGAAAGAGTCCCTCAAATAAAATAATGAGCTGATAATTCCGCACAGGAAATCTTCGTTATCGGACCCACCCAACAAAACCACAAAAGGCTACTCCAGACTCTCAATTACTTTCCGCAACGCGGCCGCGACATCGCATTTTTCTGCAGGGTTGCGGAAGCGCAGCTCCAACCTGAACTCTTTTCCCAATGATACGTAACGAAACACAAACGGCGAAGGCGAGACTTTACCCTCATCTTTTCCCTGATTTTGAACTCGCTTTGAGTCTCTTATCTTATTCCGGGTCAATCCTTTTGAAATAATCTCTTCAGTAACAGCTTGCATCGAGGCGTCGTCCGGCTGCCGTACGATCTCCAACAGCAAGGACTTTGAATTGATGTCGGCTCGCCGACATCTCTCACGTATTTCCTCAGGAAGCGTAGATATCGAAAGCGCCTCTGTGACAGTGCTCCGACTCTTCCCCACCCTTCGAGCGGCCTCTTCATGCGTATATCCAAATCGATCGCAAAGGGCTCTAAGCCCGTCAGCCTCTTCCCAGGGCGTCAGATCTTTCCGCTGCATATTCTCAATTAAAGCGATCTCTGCGACTGCCCGCTCATCCACATCCAGTTCAATACAAGGGACCTCACGTAACCCCGCCTCGCGCGCCGCGCGCCAACGCCTTTCCCCCGCTATAATCATCCAGCGCCCGCTCGCCAAAGACGGCTTCACGAGCAGAGGCTCCAATACCCCCTTCTCTTTAATTGAAGCTACCAACTCCTCTAAATCACCAATCTCTACGCGCGGCTGATCAGGATTTGGATCCAGTTTCTCAACGATTATCATCCGACCAATGGGAGTCGGTCGGTGTTGAGCCAGTTCCTCAACATAATGCGCATCATGTCGCATGCGCAAACCAGACGGAAGACCTCTTTTAGACACGACTTATCACCTCTTCACAGAGTTTTCCATATTCAAGAGCCCCAGAAGACTGTGGCGCGAAAGTAAAAATCGACTCCTTATAGGCAGGCGACTCCTCCAGCCTGACACTCTTTGTGATAACCGTCTCGAACATCTTTGCACCAAACACTCCGCGGATCTGCTCGCACACCTCGCGCGCCAAAGTTGTCCTTTTGTCATGCAGCGTTACCAACACGCCCAAGACCTGGAGGCCTGGATTCGGGCGCGCTTTGACCTTTTCGATTGTCTCCAAAAGATCATCCGTGCCCTCAAGGGCAAAATAGGAGGACTGAATGGGAATTAGAACATGTGTTGAAGCTACAAGCGCATTCACTGTTATCAACCCTAAAGTCGGCGGGGTATCAATAATCAACACATCATAAAGCGTGCGCAGGGACTCCAGCCTGTCTTTAAGCCTGAAAGGAGCATCAAAATCCCCCACCAACTTGGACTCAATTTTCGCCAAATTGATCCGAGCCGGGATGACGTCTAATCCTGCGATAGGAGTTTGGTAAATAGACTGCTCAACATTCTGCGATCCATCCATCAGCAGTTCATAAGCCGAATAATTAACTGTAATTGGGTCCAGAAAAGAGATCGTGCTATTTGCCTGTGGGTCCAGGTCCAGCAACAAAACCTTCTGCCCACGCCTTGCAAAGGCGGCGGCTAAATTAATAGCGGTAGTCGTCTTCCCTACTCCGCCTTTCTGATTTGCAATTGTAATAATCATACTTATTAGCAGGAGGGATATTCGTAAGCCATCGGGCAAACACACAATCCAGATATTTAATCAATTTTCTAAAATTTACATGGGAAGATCGCCAACTTCACCAATCACATCAGGCCATTCATCATCCTCAAATGTGCTTGCGTCGTCTACTCCCTCCGTCTCGCTTGTTACCGTATTACGTGAAGCCCGAATGACCTCCATGTCAACAAAGATCGGACAGTCGGCTCGAAGCGCCAGCGCTATTGCATCTGAGGGCCGTGAATCCAGCATCAAGAGCGTCCCATCAACCGAGCTCATCTCGATAACAGCAAAAAAAGTGTTATCCCGTAACTCAGTTACCACGACGCGATTAACGCGCGCGCCCATTTCAACAATTAAATTCCTCAGCAGATCATGCGTCATAGGGCGCTGCGGAGCAACCTTCTCGATCTCTAGAGCTATAGCATTGGCTTCGTATGCCCCAACCCAAATTGGCAGCATGGTTTCGCTATTAACATCCTTAAGAATAATAATAGGTGTGCCGCTATTAGGATCCATCATTAAAGCGCGAATTTTAACTTCAATCTCCATTTCAGCACCTCCCCTTTAGCCTTAAGACGCTAAACCAATGCCGTAAAGGCTATTTTCTTTAGCCGCAGTGATTAACACCTTAACTACTTTTCCAATTTGTGAAGGGTGCCCCGGGAAATTCACTACTTTATGGCAGGTGGAATGCCCCGTCAGGTCTAGCCTGGACCTGGCGCTCTCCCCCTCAACCAGCACTTGAACCTCACGCCCAACATATTCCCCCAAGACCCTCTTCTGGATCTTATGCTGGAGACTCTCTAAAGCTAAGAACCGTTCGGCCTTCTCCTGTTTCGACACGCTATCAGCGAAATTTGCCGCTGCAGTCCCAGGCCTCTCGGAATACTTGAAGATATAAAGGCTATCATATTGACAATTCTCAGCTAGATGCAATGTCTCAGCGAATTCTTCTGCTGTCTCATTCGGGAACCCAACAATGATATCACTGGTCAAAGCGACCCTGCGTCGCGCGCTCTTTATAAAAGCAACTTTTTCCAAATAATCTTTTATTTTATAGCCCCTACGCATTGCGCGGAGCACTCTGTCGCTTCCGGACTGGACAGGCAAGTGCACCCAGTCACAAAGATTCTCGTTCTCGTCAATTGCTGTCATAATATCTTTATGAAAATCACGTGGGAAGGAGGTTGTAAACTTAATCCGCTCCATATCTGTCTTCGCAACAGCCCGCAATAGCCTTGAAAACGGGGTCGCTCCGGCAATCCCTTCAAGACCAGCATCAGTTCCAGGCCTGTAGCTATTAACGTTCTGCCCGATTAAATGTATCTCCCGAAATCCCTCACTGCGCAATCTAAGCACTTCTTCTATAATTTCCGCCGCAGGGCGGCTCTTTTCCCTGCCCCTGGAAAAAGGCACAATACAGTAAGAGCAGAACTTATTACAGCCCTCTATTATTGGGACGAACGCAACCAAAGGCGAATGGCGCGCAACCGCAGATACGCTCCAAGCCCCTTCCACAGCCCTTTCACCCAAATCCAGCACCCTTTTCCGCCCTTCAAGGGCCTTCTCGACGATCCCGGAGAGGCGATCAGTTGCGCCTGTACCAACTACAAAATCAATTTTGGCCGTACCGTCAAATAAGGCTTCACCTTCAAGCTGCGCAACACACCCCATAACGCCAATCAGGGGTCTATTTCCTTGTCTGTCTTTCAACACCTCTCCGATACGTGTAAAGACCTTCTGTGCGGCGCGCGCGCGTACCGAACAAGTGTTAAAAATCACAACGTCTGCCGATTTAGAGGACGCGGTCGGGTCATGTCCAGCTTCACATAACCGCGTAAAAGCACGCTCCGTGTCAACTACATTCATCTGACATCCAAGAGTTTCAATATAAATATTTGCTTTCATCATTTCACGATCCAATTCAATTACCTTTGCGCCGAGTGTATCAGATTTCTCCAGTCTTGGGTGACAGATATTCCTTGGCGAAACCTATATTGAGAAGACACATTTAACGCACAAGATCAACAGGGCTGAGAGAAAAGTATTTAATTCTTGACCACTCTATTCTGTCCGGGTACTATCTGTTAAATGCCTTTTCAGTTTCAAAGAATTTGGAGAATCTCAGTATGTCGTTCAATAAAATCATAATTGTCGGAAATCTTGGTCGCGACCCGGAATTACGCTATACACCACAAGGCACTCCGGTTTGCAGCTTTACTGTTGCCACAAATGAGCGGCGGAAGGACCGCGCCGGCGAAACACAGGATGTCACCACCTGGTTCCGGGTAACTCTCTGGGGAAGACAGGCCGAGACCGCCTCACAATATCTAACCAAGGGGCGACCAGTCTACATCGAAGGCCGCATTCGTCTTGATGAATACACCGATAGAGACGGTAACAAGCGCCAAAGCCTAGAAGTCAACGCCACGGATTTACACTTTATTGGCAGCAGCCGAGGCGAAGAACCCTCTGGAGGCCCTAAAGGACAGCCCTCTTCAACAGCAAATGAACCAGACATCTCAGATGATGACATCCCATTCTAAACTGTTACATTAAGGGTCAGACCGTCGACATCTAAAGTAATACCATAACCCCACCCAATCTCATCTCAAGTCGAGTTCGTCCACTTTCCGAACTTCTGTAGCCGAACATGGCGCTCGGCTAGCCGCTGACCTGTGGGCTTATCAACCAATTTTGCCAGCGATTTTTGTAGCGCGGCGCCGAGTATCTCTGCGGATCTATCATGATCCAGATGCGCCCCACCTGGTGGTTCTTCAACTAGTACATCAACTATTCCTTCATCAAATAATTCCTTTGCCGTAAGTCGAAGACTCTCAGCAGCCCTGTCAGCCATGGAAGAATCTTTCCAAAGAATCGCCGCACACCCTTCTGGTGTAATCACGGAATAAATCGAATTTTCAAGCATTAACAAATGATCGCCGACACCTATTGCAAGCGCACCGCCCGACCCCCCTTCCCCGATTATTACCACAATCACAGGAACCCGCAGCTTTGCCATCTCCCTCAGATTATTAGCGATGGCTTCAGCCTGCCCGCGCTCTTCAGCATCGATCCCGGGATAAGCGCCTGGAGTATCCACGAATGACATTATCGGACGCCCAAACTTCTCGGCCAGCCGCATCAGGCGTAACGCTTTGCGATATCCCTCTGGTTTTGGCATCCCAAAATTTCTAAATTGACGCTGCTTCATGTCCCGCCCTTTTTGGTGACCGATGACAGCAACGGGGACCTCATTAAAAGTAGCGAAACCGCAGATTATTGCTGGATCATTCGCAAATCGACGATCTCCATAGATCTCTACAAAATCCTTAAACAATCTTTCAACGAAATCCAAAGTATAGGGCCTCTCTCCATGTCGTGCTAGCTGCACATGCTCGAAGGCAGTTTTCGGAGTATCTTTTGCAGAGAGCAAAGAATCGTTTATCATCTTACTTACCTTATCTTCGGACATCATAATTCCTCAAAAGCCAAAGTTTCATGGAAGAGACATAACTTCAGACGATAGATCTTAGCCACTTAACTTCGCAACCTTGCTTCTGCAGAAGCACTTCCAAGTCTAAACTCCCCTGAATCCTAAGCGAATTATGCGGGCGTGTGCGAACAATCAACTCTTCATTTAAAACTAATTCCAGGAAAACATCACAATCACCGCGCCGTTTATCTAATAAGCTAAAGAGAATTTCCCAGAAATTGTCAAGAACGACTTTTGAAGGAATTCGAATGATTAATGTGTGGGATTTACGTTGAAGTATATCTTCAAGCCGAGCGACTTCTTCTGCAATAAGTGTCACAGCGCCCTCAGCAGAGGTTTCCAGCTTACAACTGACAAGGACCGGCAAATCATTTTGAAGTAAATCCCCATGCTTACTATAGATCTCAGGCCAACAGACGCATTTCACCCCTCCCATCCGGTCTTCCAAACGCAAGAGCGCAAAACGGCTGCCGTTTTTTGTCGTTCTTATTTGAAGGTCAGTTACCACCCCTCCCACAGTAGCTTTACTTCCGGAAGAAAAACCGCCGAGACTACTAATTGGGGTAGCGCGCAATTCAGTCAAAACTTCGGAGTAATTTTCAAGGGGATGGGAGGTTATATAAAACCCGATCGCATTTTTCTCGGCGGCAAGTAGCTCAGATTGTGTCCAAGAGGCGGCTTTCGCTAATGGTTCATCAAATGATTCTGAATTTACCTGCCCAAAAAGCGCACTTTGGCCTCTAGACCTGTCCCGCTGTAGACGAACTGTTCTGGCAAAAGCAGAGTCTATGGATTGATAAAGAGAGGCCCGCCACTGGGCGGTAGACTGTGAGCTATTAATAAGTGAATCAAAGGCTCCGGCACAGATGAGTCCTTCCAAAACTTTTTTATTAAGAGAGCCCTGCCCTACGCGCTCCACGAAATCATATAGTGATAAAAATTTCCCGGCCTTTCGCGCGTTAATGATCGCGCTGACACTTGCTTGGCCGATTCCCTTAATGGCGGCTAACCCATATCTAATTGCGCCTTTAAGTGGGGTAAATCCCGCCATGCTTTCATTAACGTCAGGAGGTAATAGAACAATCCCATTACCACGTAATTCATTTGAATATTTAAAGACCTTGGCCGTATCTTGAATCTCATGTGAAAGGACTGCAGCATAGAAGTGCTCAGGGAAATGGGCCTTAAGATAAGCCGTTTGGAATGCCAAATAAGCATAGGCAACGCTGTGGCTTCTATTGAACCCATAGTCAGCGAATTGAGACATCAAGGAGAAAATTTGCTGTGCCTTTTCTTTTTTGATGCCATTTTTTATAGCTCCATCAATAAATTTCTGCTCATGCAGCGCCATCTCCTCTCGCTTCTTTTTACCCATGGCACGTCGCATTAGGTCAGCTTCGCCTAAATTATATCCGGCAAGTTTCTGTGCCAATTGCATGATCTGCTCTTGATAGACCAAGATCCCATAAGTATTACTTAAGATCTCTTTCATCTCTGGGATAATATAGCGAACAGATTTATGGCCATGGTGTCTCTCAATAAAATCATCTACCATGCCACCATCAAGCGGGCCCGGTCTATAAAGCGCATTCAGGGCCGCGAGATCTTCTAAGCCTTTAGGTTTAAGTTTCCTACAAATCTCCTGCATCCCCGAGGATTCAAACTGGAAAACAGCTTCTGTACGGCCTTCTGCGAACAGATCCATCGTCCCCTGATCATTAAGGGACACATCAGCCCAATCAATTCCGACGCCAAGCGATTGCTTAATCGCTTTTAAACAATCGCTTATAACAGTCAGCGCGGTCAGCGCCAAAAAATCCATCTTAAGCATTCCCGTCTTCTCAAGATCAGCCATAGGATATTGAGTGGTCAACTCGTCTTTTGACGAAATCGCGACGGGTATAAGCTCTTGTAACGGCTTTGGCGAAATAACCACTCCAGCGGCATGCACCGAGGTGTGCCGCGCACAGCCCTCTAAACGCCTGGCCAAGTCTATCAACTTCCTTATCTGGGAATCACCTTCCATCGCCAGTTTCAGTTCCGGCACTTGATCCAGAGCCTGACCGATGCTTACGTTACGCCCCCTTACGGGCGGGGGGATTAATTTTGCAATCTTATCGACTTCAGAGTACGGCATATCTAATGCCCGCCCAACGTCTTTGATAGCAGCTTTTGACGCCATGGTTCCGAAAGTAATAATCTGACAGACCGAATCCCGACCGTAGAGACTCGCCACGTGATTAATCACAGCCCCACGCCCCCGAACACAGAAATCTATATCAATATCGGGCATGGAAACACGCTCAGGATTAAGGAATCGCTCGAAAAGCAGATCGTATTCCAACGGATCTACGTCTGTAATATTCATGCAGTAGGCGACCAAAGAGCCTGCGGCAGATCCGCGCCCAGGCCCAACGGGGATGCAATTCTGCCTTGCATAACGAATAAAATCCCAGACGATAAGAAAATACCCGGCGAACCCCATGCGTTTTATCATTGCGATCTCTTTCGAAACTCGCTCTTGATAATCCGATAGGGAATGGCTCAACGCTCCACGGGACAATAGGCGATCCCATACCTGCGCCCTGCGATTCTCATAACCTTCTCTAACAACTTTTTCAAAATAATCATCTAAAGACAGATCAGAATCTTCCGCGGGAATGGGAAAATTCGGCAAATAATTTACCCCCTCCGGTAAATTGAGCTCGCACATTTCGGCAATTTCAATTGTTCGGGTTAAAGATTCCGGGAGATCCTTTCCGAATATCTCCCACATTTCCGCGGGTGTGCGAACATAAAAGGTTGGGGCGCCGTAGCGTAAACGGTTTGGGTCCTTAATAGTTTTACCTGAACCGATACAAAGCAAGACATCATGAGCTTCGGCGTCATCTGGAGACAAATAATGTGCGTCATTAGTGGCAACAAGAGGAATACCGGTTCGTTTTGAAAGATCGATCAGCGGTTTCCTAATGCGGTTTTGCGCCTCAAGCCCGTGCTCTTGAATTTCCAAATAATAATTTTCCCGCCCCATTATGTCGCGAAACTCAATTGCAGCCTCCGCAGCCTCATCGAAAGCCCCTCGGGCAAGCATCGCAGACGGAACTCCGGACAAACAACCAGAAAGCGCAATCAGCCCCTTGCTGTGCTGTGAAAGTAATTCTCGATCAATCCGGGGCTTGTAATAAAAGCCTTCTGTAAAGGCTTTTGAAGTCAAACGCACCAGATTCTGATATCCTTCCAGATTCTTAGCCAAGAGCACCAAATGATAATTTGTTTTTTCTCCAGTCGCGTCAGCGCTAATTCGGTCTTTACGGTTTTTTCGTGCAATATACACCTCACAACCTATTATGGGCTTCACACCATGAGCCTTCATAGTATTATAGAAAGAGATTGCGCCAAACATATTGCCATGATCCGTCAGAGCACAAGCTTTCATATCCAGTTCAACCAGGCGGCGAGCCAGGGGCTTGATTTGTATGGCGCCATCCAAGAGACTGTAATCAGTGTGCAGATGCAAATGCACGAATTTCTTATCCATTTATTACGACAATCCTTCAAAGAATAAACAAAACCATTCCTACTATATCACGTATACAAAGATTTGACGGGTTCTATATATAGACCCGGTACCGACCAGATAAGAACTTTTAGGGTAAATATTTTAGGAAAGTTGAGCTAAAAAAAAGCTTAAAGCTTTCATGTGAAACTTCAGCCCCAACCCGACCGCATTTACAGTACCTGATTCACTCCCACTCAATAGTGCTTGGAGGCTTTGAGCTAATATCGAAAACGACACGGTTAATGCCTCTAACCTCCGCAACCAACCTAGTGGAAATACGCGCCAGAATATCATGTGGAAGGCGCGCCCAATCTGCTGTCATTCCGTCCAAACTTGTGACCGCACGGATAGCCAGCACACGCTCATAAGTTCGCTCGTCCCCCATGACACCAACAGTTGAAATAGGCAATAGAACTGGAAAAGCCTGCCAAACGGAATGATACAAATCAGCGAACCTCAGCTCTTCTTCGAGGATGCGGTCCGCGGCTCTTAGAAGCTGAAGCCGATCTTCCGTCACCTCACCCAAAATTCGTACAGCCAGACCGGGACCTGGGAACGGATGTCGATTTAAAATCTCCTCTGGCACCCCTAGCTCACGCCCGATCATCCGAACCTCATCTTTGAAAAGTTCCCGCAAAGGCTCAATTAATCTTAACTCCATTTTTTCCGGGAGGCCCCCAACATTATGATGACTTTTGATTACCACGGAAGGCCCCCGGACAGAAACGGACTCAATCACATCAGGATAAAGAGTCCCTTGCACTAGAAACTGCGCTTTTCCCAATTCTCTGGCCTTTTTTTCAAAAACATCTATAAAGGTACGCCCGATGGCTTTACGCTTTTGCTCCGGATCTGTAACACCTTTTAGGGCCTGCAAAAAACTCTCTTCCGCATGGACCCCAATCAGATTCAAATCCATGCTTTGCCCTAATAAGGCTGAGGTTAGCTCGAACTCCCCCTCCCTCAAAAGTCCAGTATTAACAAAAACACATATTTGTCGATCTCCAATGGCACGGTTCACCAGTGCGGCGGCAACTGCCGAATCCACGCCACCGGATATTCCGCAAATTGCCCTATCGAATTCTCCAACTTTTTTCCGTATTTTCTCAACCTGTTCCTCAATAATAGCAAGCGGGGTCCACTCTCCACGACACCCACAAACGCGTAACAAAAAATTCCTTAACACCTGGGAGCCGAGCGGTGTATGAACAACTTCGGGATGGAATTGAAGTCCGTATAAGCGTCTGCTTAAATCTTCAAAGGCGTTAAGCGCCTCTTCCGTTCGCGCAGTTACAGTAAATCCCGGCGGCGGAACCGTAACATGGTCGCCATGACTCATCCACACATCCAGCTCAGGAGGTAAACCTGCGAACAAGGGGCTGTCTTGTTTGAGTATTTTCAATCTTGCATACCCATATTCCCGACTTGCAGAGGGTCTCACTTCTCCTCCCAAATCCGCGGCGAGTATCTGGAGTCCGTAGCAGATGCCAAGAACCGGACAACTGAGGGTCTCTAACAAAGCCGGGTCTGGGCGGGGCGCATCATCGTTATAGACAGAAGCAGGACTTCCTGAGAGAATCAACCCGGACGGATTCATTGAGCAGATGCTTTTAATTGGCGTGTTGAAAGGCAGAATCTCACAATAGACCCCTGCCTCACGCACCCTTCGAGCAATTAATTGCGTATATTGTGAGCCGAAATCTAAGATCAGGACAACTTCCTGTCCGTTTTTTTTAGGCAAAATAGTAAACCCCCGGAAGTATTTAAACGTCTGACAAAACTCGCTCTGGCTTAGGCGTGAAAATTATACGAGGGAATTAGATTACTAACAATCCGTAATACCAAATATCGTAGTTGATTTAATACTCAATTATACTATAGACCTGTTGCGTGATAAGGCAGTCTAAACATAGACAAAGCTGCCCCTCGATTTATTTGAGTTACAGTTGCAAACCTGTTCTTTGAAAGATTCTCTCGTAAGCTCGTAAGTTCACCAGACCA
>Ga0182000_10000053_pt1 | contig 43353 bp, 32 predicted proteins | sample BulsoiMagMametaG_FD_120484 | JGI IMG/M metagenome (GOLD analysis project Ga0182000, IMG submission 120484) | Bulk soil microbial communities from Mexico - Magueyal (Ma) metaG | ecosystem: Environmental > Terrestrial > Soil > Agricultural land | place: Mexico: Magueyal, Guanajuato | collected...
CTTAGGAAAAACGGATCGAACAAATTCAGGTCTGATCTTTGCTGCGCTCTGGTCACTTTCCCAAGTAGTCAGAAATCCTAAGAAAAATGGAGGTTTCTGACTTGTGTAGATACTAATGGCTCATGCCCCGGGCTACTGATATATCGCCGCTGCCGGGGCTCACTATTGCGGCTGCGACAGCTTTCTTTTCCCCTCGACCGCTTTACTGTAGGCCTCGCACGACGGGACGTTAATCCGGATCGCGGCCTCGAACTCCTTCAACGCCTCGTCCCTCTGCTCCTGAAACTCCAGAATGCGTCCCATCGCCTCGTGCGCTCGTAAGACGAGGCAGCGGTCCGTCTCAGGAGTCGCCGAATGGACGGCCCTGCGATAGTTGGCGAGCGCCTTGTTCAACCTCTGGCTCTGGACATCCTCGTCCGTCGCGTCGCTGGCGGAACGACTCGCTATTTCGGCGAGCCCGAAGAAGATTCGCGGCTCGTTCGGGAATTCACCGGAGAGCGCGAGCAGGCGCTCCTCGGCTGCGTCGTAATTTTTCAACCGGACGAGATTATCAACCTCCAGAAGTTTATCAACAAGCGGCGCGTTGGGAATCGCGCCCGCGCGCGCCGCCTCGTTCCCGCGCGCCGCACGCGCCTTACGCGCTTCGAGCGCCCGCTTCCGGGCCGCGTCGTTCTCTTCAAGGCGACGCGTCTCGCGCGCCACGTCAAAGGACGCGATCATGTCCGTCAGCGAGTTGGCGACGTCAAAGCCTGACGACTCGACCCCGCGCAACTGCTCCGCGAAGAAGAAGTCCAGGACCGCCCCGTTCTCGTAGCTTTCGGCGAGCTGCGCAATCGCTTCGTCCGTGACTTCCGCGCGCGCCGTCTCCAACTCCTTGATGATCTCCGCGCGCCGTTGTGCGTCAGCCGTTTGATCCAGGCGGGCGCGCGCCTCGCGCGTCATCCGGTCGAGGCGCGATGCCTCTTCCAGGCGGGCGTCGGCTGCCGCGGTCAGCGAGCGTGCGATCATCAGAACCATGTCCGGCGAGACGCTGGCCCCCGCTTTCGTTCGCGCGTCGAGCAGGAGCTTGATCTGTTCCCGGCGCGCGGTGATGTCGCGGTTGAAGCGTACGGCGAGAGGGTCAACGACGTACTGGATGTAGGCGCGCCGCAGCTCCGGCGAAGCTGGGTTGTTGCCGCGCCCGGCGCAGTAACGACGAGTCTCGTCGCAATAAGGCACGGTGACGAAATAGTCGTCGGCGATGACGCGGAAGTTGATCGTGCCGGGGGCGGCCAGCAGGTCCGGGACGATGATGAAACGCCGCTCGTGCTCGCGCGTCTGGTAGGTCGTCTGTGCCTCTTTCTTCTTGGCTGTCGGGGTTTTGACGGGAATGCGCTCTATCGTCGTCGTGATGGGGCGCGTGTTGAGATAGGAGAGCACGCTGCGAATCATCTCCGTGGTCGAGCGGCGCAGACCGTCTCCTTCCGCCTGGTAGGCCCTGAGGTAAAGAGGCATCCGTTCGTCAATCCCGGACTTACGGTAGAACTCGCGCACGAGCGGCGCAAAATCCAGGACTTCGAGCAAGCCGCCCGGAAGATCGTCCGAGCGCGCAGGTTCTTCAAAAGTGGGCGCCGGTCCGATGGCGTAAGCGAGCGAGACGTAGCGCGCGGCCTGCTCTGCGGCCGACGGCTCACGGCCCTGCGCGCCGCGCGGCAGCTTATTGCGCTCGTAGAAACCTTTGAGGCGCGCGCGCAGGTCCGGGTCTAAATTCGCCAGGTCTTTGCGCAGTTGAGCGCGGAAGGCGTTAGGCTCTTCACCCTTCGGCGTCGGGTCGAAACCCGCCGCGTCCAGGGCCGCCATCATGACGATCAGGCGCGGCTCGGGCCTGATCGTGACGCCTGCTTCCGAAAGGTCTAAGACCGATTGGCGGGGGGGTTGCGCCTGCTGCGCGCCTGAAGCTGGCGGTCCGGGGCGCGGTGTCGGGGCCGGGGCCGTCTGGTTCTGCGCTTGTGCGGCTGTGATTGAGGCCGCGAGCGCGAGGATAATTAATTTAATGTTCTTCATAAAACTGGAGTAACTTACAAAGGGATTTCGCGGGCACAATCTTTCTTGACGGCTGTCGGGGGAGACCGAATAGAGATGCCGCGCACACTCTAACAGATGCCACCCGAGCAGAGGCGGAGTTCGGAAAGCCTGGCCGCTTTGCGGACCACAGAAATTCATCTATTCCGGATTCCGAATTTCGGATGCCGGAGGCTTCTCCTTCTTCCTACGCCTCGCTCGCAGAAAGCGTAATGTTAATGGATAGGAGGCCAGCGAACAAATGACGGAGAGCACCATGCCTCCGATGAAGAAGGGCAGGAGAAGTTCGCCGCTGTTCATAAAAAGTTTGCCCCACCACTCGGCCGTGAGCAGGTGCGGGTGCTTGAACAGCTCCAGAGTGTCCGGAGGCAGAGCGAGCGGTCTCCCCATCAGCAGCGCGCCCGTGGCGTAAGAGGCCAAAACTATCGGGACGAGCGTCAGGAAAGGGTTATTGACGAAGGTCCCTGCATAGATGGCGATCTTATTGAAGCGGAACGCGAAGGCGATGGCAGTCGCGGCCAGCGTGTGGAGTCCGAGAAAAGGGGAGAAAGCGATGAAGACGCCGATGGAAAAGGCGAGCGCCGTCCGCTCCGGCGGATCATCAATCGCGAGCAGACGGCGAACTGTGGCGCGAAACATGAGCAGGGGTCAGGGGTCAGGGGTCAGGGGTCGGCAAAAGCTTTCACTGGCCCCTGGCCCCCGACACCCGGCCCCCTATTTAAAGCTGCCGAGCGCGTCGGACTCGTTGTCGTAGACGTCGAAGACGGTCAGAAGCTTGGTGATGCCCAGCAGGTCTTGCAGCTTTTGCGTCAGGTTGAGCAGCTTCAGCTGGCCGCCCTCTTTATTGATCGCCGTGTAGCTGGAAACGAGCTCGCCGATGCCGCTCGAATCAATGTAGCCGACGCCGCCGAGGTTCAGGAGAATCTTCTTCTTCCCCTCTTCGAGCAGGCGTCGAATCGCAACGCGCAACGCGACCGAGCCCTCGCCGATAGTGATCTTGCCGTCCATGTCTAGGACGGTGATGTCTCCGGCCTGACGCTCTCTGATATTAAGTTCAGCCATTACAGAATCTCCTTAGGTAATTATGAATTTTGAATGTTGAATTATGAATTGAGGCCAAAAGCATTTAATTCAAAATTCAAAACTCAAAATTCATAATTATTCTTTTACTCTCTTCTTAACCATTCGCACCACCGTGCCGCCCTCGGGGTGGCGCGACCATTCGACTTCGTCCATGAAAGTGCGCATGAACAGGATGCCGCGCCCCGAAGTCTTCATAATGTTCTGCGGGTCGGTCGGGTCCGGGACGCTTCCCGGGTCGAATCCTTCGCCCATGTCGCGAATCGTGATTTCAATGGCCGACGGCGAATCCTTAAACTCGACCTCGACCGTTTTCGTCTCATCCTGGCGGTTGCCGTGCAGCACCGCGTTGGTCACGGCCTCGCGGACGGCCATGTCAACTCCGTACGCCGCGTCATCGCCCAGGCCCGAACGCTTAACGAAATCTGCGGCGGCTGAGGCGGCATCGTTGATGGCCTCTATGCTGCTCGGCAGTTTGAGTTCAGTCGTCTCCTCGGTCAATGAGGCGTGGCCTTTCCAAAAGCCGCCCGGGTACGGCTGCTGATACAAGATACACTAAAGCTTGCCGGAAGACTTGACGGTGTAACACGCCCCTTGCCCGCATGTCAAGAAAGCAGTGGTCGGTGGTCGGTGGTCGGTGGTCAGTGGTCAGTGTGCGAGCCAAAGATAGTTTGGTTTTTAACTGACCACTGACCACCGACCACTGACAACTTTGATATGATTCCCCGTATGAGAATTGTGCCCGCACGAAGAGTCCGCGGCGAGTTGCAGATGCCCGGAGACAAATCCATCTCGCACCGGGCCGCCATCCTCAACGCCCTGGCGCGCGGGCGGGCGCGAATCCGGAACTTCTCGACCAGCGAGGATTGCGCCGCGACGCTCCGCTGCCTGGGCCAGCTCGGCGTCCGCGTCGAGCACACGGGATCGGACGTGACCATTGAGGGCGTCGGCCTACAGGGTCTGCGCGCCCCCTCGGCTGCGCTCGACTGCGGCAACAGCGGCACGACGATGCGTCTGCTGGCGGGCGTTCTGGCCGGGCAGGCTTTCGTTTCGACACTCGCGGGCGACCGTTCCCTGCACTCGCGCCCGATGAAGAGAATCATCGAGCCGCTTGAGCTGATGGGCGCGCGCCTCTCATCCGAAAACGGCCATGCGCCGCTCGTGGTCGAAGGCCGCTCTCCGCTCGAAGTGATTAACTACGAGATGCCGCTCGCGAGCGCTCAGGTCAAATCCTGCATCCTGCTCGCGGGCCTGAATGCGGAGGGGAGCACCGTCGTCCTCGAAAAGCAGGGCTCGACGCGCGACCACACGGAGCGCATGTTGCGCTGGCTCGGAGTCTCTGTCGGTAATCGTGCTTTTGAGAACGAGGGCGCACAGATGGAAGCGGTCTCGGTCGAAGGCCGCACAGAGTTCAACGCACGCGATGGGATCATTCCGGGCGACATCTCTGCGGCGGCCTTCTTCATCGCGGCCGCGGCGCTGCTGCCGGGGTCGAAGTTGAAGCTGGATCAGGTCGGTCTGAACCCGACGCGCAGGCAGTTGATCAAGGTTCTGCGCTCGCTGGGCGTCGAAGCGCACCTTAAATTCACGGAGCGCGACGGCGACTGGTGGCAGGAGGATTTCAACGAACCGTTCGGAGAAGTGAGCGTCAGGGGCGGGGCCGGCCTGGCGCCTTTCGTTCCGGGGCGGTCCAATCTCTTGCGCGGGCCGCTCGTCTCGCAGTTGATTGACGAGTTGCCGGTGCTCGCCGTCCTCGGCTCGCAGGTCCTGGGCGGCATCTCGATTCGTGACGCCTCGGAGCTGCGCGTCAAAGAATCTGACCGGATCAGCGCCGTAGTGGAGAACCTGCGAGCGATGGGGGCGGAGGTCATAGAGCACGAGGACGGGTTGACCATCCCTGAGCGCGAACAGCTGCGCGGCGCGAAGCTGGACGCGCGCGGGGACCACCGCATCGCCATGGCTTTCACCATAGCGGCGCTGATCGCCGAAGGCGACTCAGAGATCGTCGGCGCGGAGGAGTGCGTCGGCGTCTCCTTCCCGGAATTTTTCCGGCTGCTGGATTCAGTGGTTGAAAGATGAGCGCACCGAAGCAGCCCATCATCATCACGGGCTTTATGGCGGCAGGCAAGACTGCGGTCGCGCAGGCGCTCGCCGAACGGCTCGGATGCCTCATGATTGATCTGGACCAGCTAATCGCAGAGCGCGAGGGTCGCACCGCGCAGGCGATAATTGACGAAGAGGGCGAGCAGCGCTTTCGTGAGCTTGAGAGCCAGGCCCTCAGCGAGGCTCTGGAGAGAACTGCTGCGTGCGTTATCGCGCTCGGCGGCGGCACCTGGACAATCGAGCGTAACCGCGCGCTGATAGCTGAGCATACACGCCACACCATATGGCTCGACGCGCCTTTTGAGTTATGCTGGGAGAGAATCGAAAGCGAGAACAATGTGCGACCGCTGGCGCGTGAGAGAGAACGAGCGCGCCAGCTTTACGAGGAACGGCGTCGGACCTACAGCCAGGCAGGTCTGCGCGTCAAAGTTGACGAGAGCGCAAGCGCACGAACAGTTGCCGAAACGATAGTCCGCGCGCTGGCGCTCCAGACAGGGGGACATGATGAATAATCACTCGGAAGATGCAAAAGGGTTAAAAGTAGCAAAGACGCTGAAGAATGCAGATAATTGGAAACACTTAGCTCGCTGGCACGGGGACGGCTACTACAATCTTCAGACAGATGATACAGGAAACATCCCCGTGCGCCTGTTTCTCACGCCGTCACTTCTTAACAATACTGAGGACATACTTTACCGCCAGATCGTCAACGCCACGCGCTTTCCGGGCGTGAAGCTGGTTGTCATCACTCCAGACGCGCATTACGGCTACGGCGTGCCCGTCGGTTGTGTGATAGTCACAGATGCGGAATCAGGCGCAGTAGCGATGGGTCCCGTTGGATATGACATATCCTGTGGGATGGTTAGCGCGAAGTCGGATATACCCGTTGATGCGGCAACGCCGGAGAAGCGTCTGGAGTTCAACCGTGCTGTGATGAAGCGCGTCAATATGGGCGCGGGCGGAAAGAGTATCAAGCTCGGTAATGTGGGCGAAGGTGAGTTCAACAACCTTATCCGCGGCGGTGCTGAATATTATGTCGAAAAGTACGGGGCCGCTTTTGATCGCAGCCGCGCCGAACGTCATCGGATGCCCGTTGATGACGACTGGCAGATTCCCTGGGGAGGTAAAGGCAAACCCGAGCGCGGTTTGTATCAATTGGGTTCGCTCGGTGGAGGTGAAAACGATTGCCTCCCAGCTATAGCAATATAGCTGCAAAAAACTCGTGCATATCGGGGGACGCCTGAGATGGTCACCCCGAGGGAAGGTTTTAATACCCCCGTAGAGAGCGTAGGCACTTGGGCATCCCACAGGGATGAAGATGCGCTCCGAACTACGCCGAATCAGGAAGGCGTAGAGCCAGGCGGAAACGACTTGGCCGCTATGCAAAATGAAGAAGAGATTGTGGAGACTGCATAGTAGTAACAAATAGAATCACTTTATCGAACTGCAAAAATCGGAAGAGACCGAGACTCTTTTCGTGCAGGCGCACACGGGCAGTCGCGGGTTCGGGCACGGGCTTGCCACGAACTACTTCGAGATGGCGAAGGCCGAAAAGCCGGACGTGATTACGGACATTGACCTGGGCTATTTCACGCCGGACTCGAAGCACTATCGCGATTACCTGAACGCCGTCGCCGCCGGAGGAAACTACGCGATCATCAACCGCCTGATTATCTTCGAGCAGGTCGCGGAGGCTTTTCGCCAGACCTTCGGCGCGGAGCTGGAGTTGATCTACGAGATCAGCCATAACCTTGTGCAGCGCGAGTGGCATCCCGAATACAAAGAGGTCTGGGTCCATCGCAAGGGGGCGACGCGCGCTTTTCCAGCGGGCCATCCGGGCTTGAAGGGCACGTTCTGGGAAGAGACAGGGCATCCGGTCCTGATTCCGGGCTCGAATAAAGACTGGAGCTACATCCTCAGGCCCGCCGCGGGCGCGGTCAACAGCGGCTTCTCGGTCAATCACGGCGCGGGCCGTCGCATCTCTCGCGGCGAAGCGACGCGCAGTCTCAATCAGCGACAGATTGACGACGAGTACAAAGCTGCTGGCATTCTGGTTAATGTTGACGGGCGAGTGCCGCTGGACGAAGCAGCGCCCTGCTACAAATCCTCGGCAGAGGTGATTGCGGCCGTGGTCGGGGCAGGACTCGCGACCGTGGAATATAAACTGTGGCCGCTCGCTTCATTGAAAGGAACAGAGGAGCGCAGGTCGAAGAGAAAGAGGAAGGGCAAGAAGCCTGAGAAGACGCGCGCCCACTTTTAGAGAGGCGGAAGTGGAGTTTGGCGCGGACTCTTCGCCGATTAATCAAGGGACTGACGACCAGAGTCAGCGCTCCTGCCTTTGAGGAGATGATTTTCCGGGTTTCCGTCTATCAGGATGTTATGCGGAATTTTTTCCGCTCGTACTACAGTAGTTAGGCTGTCGAAACCTATGCCGGTTTATTCTTCTGGAGAGAGGTTGAAGGATATGAAGCTATACAGCTACTGCTTACGTTGGGATGATGGAGCCGCGCCTAATCCTTTTTGGGGCATTTGTACTCTGGCTATCTGCAAACCTGCTATCCGAAGAACTGCCAAAGTTGAAGATTGGGTTGTGGGACTTGGTTCCGCTAATTCTCCAATCGGAAATATTTCCGACTGTGTCGTGTACGCGATGCGAATTACTGACATAAGAAGCTTGTGGGGATACGATATTCTGTGTCAGTCGAAGTATCTGGGTAAAATCCCTGATTGGAGTAGCACTGATTTCAGAAAGCGCATGGGCGATTGTATCTACGATTACAGTCAGGGTTCTCCGCCTAAATTGCGGGATAGCGTTCACAGTGAGCGTAATCGTGAGACTGACTTGGGGGGAGTAAATGCGTTAATTTCAAATCACTTCTATTACTTCGGCGATAGTCCCATCCAGCTACCTGAAAACCTAAAGTCCTTGGCCCACAAGCAGCAAGGTCATAAGGTGAAAGCAAATCAATCTTATGCAGGGCAGTTCGTGCAGTGGATTGAGGATTCATCGTATGAACCTAATAAGTTATACGGCGAGCCTCAACTAAAGTCCGAGTTTGAACTGAGCACCGATATACGTGGTAAATGCGCCGAGCGGGACTTGGAAGATGATGACCACGAAATTTGTTAGAGGTACGACGACAGCCTAATAATGGCATGCGCCCGACGCCCCGTCACGTTGCCTTTCATGTAAATTGAATAGGGGCGCGGGTGATGCCGGGCGTTATCCCGTCGCGAATCTTGTCAGTGTTTGAGGAAAACACTAATATTGCTTGCCGAAAGAATTTATTGAAAGAAGGCTTATGACCATGGCTAAAAAGGTATCTGGTAAGCGAGTTTCCAGGAACGCAACAACCGGAAGATTTGTTAAGAGTCCTGCTAAAGCTGGCAGCGTTAAATATCGCCAGGTTGATAGAGCGGTGAAAACAGTTGCCCGTCGTAGAAATGGCACAACAAATTCCCGTTCCGCTCATCAGGTTAAAACACGAGCATAGGATGAGGAATGAGCACCTCAAGATACAATGAAAATGTCTTCATCAATTGCCCGTTTGACGCCACCTACAAACTGTTATTTGATGCCATCGTCTTCGCCGTCTTCGATTGTGGTTTTGTCGCCCGCTGTGCTTTAGAAGAAGACGATGGCAGTCAAATCAGGGTACAGAAAATCTTTGATATCATCTCTCAATGCCGTCTAAGTATTCACGACTTATCTCGCGTTGAAATTGATAGAAGCACAAAGCTTCCGAGATTCAACATGCCCCTCGAACTCGGAGCGTTTTTAGGAGCCAAACATTTTGGAGGAGGAACACAGAAGAAAAAGGCTTGCCTCATCCTCGATAGTGAAAAGTACCGCTACCAGAAATTCATCTCCGATATTGCCGGTCAAGATATAAAAGCGCATGAAAGCAATCCCAGGATTGTAATCAGAGTTGTGCGCGACTGGCTCAGAACCTATTCTCAAGTCTCAATCCCCAGTGGAAGCGTGATCTGGTCTCGGTACCAAGTCTTTGAAAGTGACTTGCCGTTATTGTGCAAAGAACTGAATTTGAATCTCAAGGAACTCATCTTTAACGATTATGTTCTCCTCGTATCAAGATGGCTGAAAATCAATGCCTAAAGGTTCTATAAAACCCGCGGCAGAACACTTAAGAATATTACGCGGGATTAATCCCGCATAACATGCCAAATCCGGGTGTTATGCGGAATTTTTCCGCTCATACAAATTTGGGCGTTCGGCGCTCACTTTGACAAAATATGAAGAGCCAATTCCCATCATCATTTAAAGACCGCCGAAGACACCCGCGCGTTAAGTATTCTCTTGAGGTGGATTGGGGGCCGACGCCCGCATGCGTTCATAAGGGGCAGGTGACGACGCTCAGCGTTGGTGGGTGCTTCCTCCAGACTTTGGAAGTGATCGCTAAAGAAGGTTTGATCTTCATCCGCCTTTTATTGGCGCCGAAGAGCGAGACCGTAATGGAAGGGATAGTATGGGGGCGGGTTGCGTATCATTTGCCAGGGGAAGGGTTGGGAGTCGAGTTTAAGAAGTTGCCGCCGGGTTACGCTGAGCACATCAAAGACATAGTAGAGTTTCAATTAGAGATCGATGGGGACAGCTAAAGGCGCACCTTACAACTCATTGAACTGGAGCGCGAGTCAGCGAGCTTCTCATACTAGACCTGCTCATATTCACGGCTCATCGCGCCCGGTTAATGCGGGCGTCGCTCGGCCATTATTCGACGCTCCATCATGGAACCAAGCATCATGGGGAGAGTCCTGTCGCGACCCTCGATTGCCCGCGCGGGTTCGGCGGTCACTCGTTTCATCCTGTCGAAGGGAGAGCCGACGCCCGCGCGAAGTCGTTCCATTTAGTTAAGCCCCAAGCGCCCACAAAGGAGATATGAGTAGAAAAATCAGAAGACGCGACTTCCTGCGCGGAAGCGCCGCAGCCGGCGCGCTCCTCGCCTCGGCGAAAGCCTTTCAGGGCGAAGCGCCCGCCGTAATCATTCAGGGCGTCAGGCCCGTGATCGTCTCTTCTTCCAACGGCAACCGTTTCAAGAACGGCGGCGACGAGACGTGCGTCGAGCGCGCCTTCCGCCTGATGACCGCTGGCACAGACGTGCTCGACGCTTGTATCGCGGGCGTCAACATAGTCGAATTGGACCCAAAGGACGACAGCGTCGGCTATGGCGGCCTCCCGAACGCTGACGGAGTCGTGCAGCTCGACTCCTCCTGCATGCACGGCCCACGCAGGCGCGCGGGCGCGGTCGCCGCGCTCGAAGGCGTGCGCACGCCCTCGCTCGTAGCCCGCGCCGTGATGGAGAACACGGACCATCTCCTCATCGTCGGCCACGGCGCGCAAACGTTTGCGCGCAATATGGGCTTTAAGATCGAGGATGACCTGAACACGGAGCATTCGCGCCGACTCTGGCTCGAATGGAAACGGCGCACGGACCCGTCGCGCTACCCGGACCCTAAGTCCCGCGCCGAGGCCGGGCGGCGCGAGACGCTGAAGATGGTGCGCGAAGGTCTTCTCAGCGAGGACCACTTCTACGGCACGATCAACTGCGAAGGCGTCAACGCGAAGGGCGAAGTCTGCGGCGTGACGACGACGAGCGGGCTCGCGTGGAAGATACCGGGGCGCGTCGGCGACTCGCCTATCCTGGGCGCGGGCCTCTATGTTGACGGCGCGGTCGGCGCGGCTGGCTCGACCGGAAGAGGCGAGGCGAACCTCTACAACCTTTGCTCGTTCCTCATCGTAGAGGAGATGCGCCGCGGCAAGAGCCCGAAGGACGCGGGCCTTGAGGCCCTGCGCCGCATCAAGGCCAACACGGTCGAGAAGCGGCTGCTCAACAAGGATGGCAACCCTGACTTCGGCATTGACTTCTACATCCTCAACGCGCGCGGCGAGCACGCGGGCGTCACGATGTATGAGGGCGCGAAGTACGCCGTCTGCACGGAGAAGGGGCCGCAGACGTTCAACTGCGAGCCGCTATTGCCGAAGGCGAAAGCGTAGTTCTCAGACACGAGATGACGGTCTCTCTTTTGAATAACGATGCTGCTTGCCTTTTATAGTAGCTCAAGTTGCCAGTTATCAATTGCCACTAGCTTCAGCTAGTGGACACAGATGGTTAAAAAGAGTTGGCTTTAGCCGAACCGTTAGGCTAAAGCAATAAGGAACCGGATTTTATTTGTCATTCGGCTCAAGCCGAAAGAACTAGAGCATCCTGAACCACTAGCTGAAGCTAGTGGCAATTGAAATGTTTCCCAAACAGCTATAACTAGCCATTTGAATTAGCAGGTGAATCATGGAATCAAAGGTCCGTCCGAGGCCGATCTTCGGGAAAGAGACGAGCGAGTTGGAGCTTGCCGACTTCAGGTTGGTCGAGAGCCTGTACAATGCAAGCTCTACGATGCCTCGCCACACGCACGACCTGGCGCACATCAGCATCATCCTCCAGGGCGCTTACACGGAACATTACGGTCGCAAGCAGAGGTCGGGCGAGCCTAATGTCCTGGTGCTCCACCCGCCCGGCGAAGACCACCTGGTGAGGTTTCATCAAGCGGGCGCGCGCGTCTTCAGCATCCACATCAAGTCGCGCTGGCTGGAGCGCGTGCGCGATTACTCGAAGGTGTTGGACCGACCCGGGGATTTCCGTGGCGGCGTTCCCGCGTGGCTCGCCGTCCGTCTTTATCGTGAATTTCGGCAGACGGATGAGGTCTCGCCTTTGATTTTCGAGAGCCTGGTCCTCGAAATAATCGCGACGACCTCGCGGGCCGCGCGCCTGTCGGAACGCAAAGTCCCGCGCTGGCTCGAACAGGTCAGGGAGATGCTTCACGCACGGCTTTCCGAGGACGCCACTTTCGCCCGCATTGCCGACGCGGTCGGCGTCCACCCGGTCTATCTCGCACGCCAGTTTCGCAAACATTATCGCTGCACGATGGGGGAATATGTCCGCAGGCTTAGCGTCGAGGCCGCCTGTCGTGAAATCCTCGCGTCGGACGCTCCGCTCTGCGAGATCGCTTCTCAGACGGGCTTTTACGACCAGAGCCATTTGACGAACACCTTCAAACGACTGACGGGCATGACTCCGGGAGAGTACCGCCGGGCCTTCAGGCAGAGTTAATTTGATCCAAAAGTTTTCTTCCGTCCAAGACCGGGAAATAGCGAGCCGATATAATCCAGGTAGTCAGTGGCAGTCGGAGGCTTTGGATGTTATGAATTCATTTAGACTATACGGGCGGCGAAACAGTTTCGCGCGGCGGCTCAGCTCCGCGTTAATCGCCATTCTGTTTCTCACAGGATTCGGGCACATGCGACTTTCACATGCGTCGCCTCAAAAGCAGAACGATTCTCTTCAAAACCTCGATCAATACGTCGCGGAGCTGATGAAGAGAATTCCAGTAACGCCGGGCCTGGCGGTCGCGGTCGTACGCGGAGACAAAATCATTTACGCGCGAGGCTTCGGTTACCGCAACGTCAAAGGAAAGTTGCCGGTCACGCCTCAGACGCAGTTTTATATCGCCTCGACCACCAAGTCTTTCACGGCCACGGCAGCCAGACTGCTCGCCGACGAGGGGAAGGTGGACCTTGACGCGCCTCTTAAAAAATACTTTCCCGATCTCGTCCTGAAAGCCCCCCTGTCGGCGGAGCAGATCAGCCTGCGCGATCTTTTGACTCACCGCTCGGGTATCAGTAACGAGCCGATAAACTTTCGCACGGCTTACACAGGACAATACGACGCCGGAGTCATCCTCAACCTGCTGAGCAACTACAGCAAACCCGTCTCGCCGGAATTCAGGTACTCGAACATAGGCTACATCATCACCTCTTACGCGATGCAGAAGGCTACGGGCGAGACCTGGCAGCAGATTATCGAGCGCAAGATTCTCGCGCCGATGGGACTGAAGAACACGTCCACTTTCGCGTCGAAGGCCAAGGCGAGCGGGGATTTCGCCCTTCCATACCTTTCGGAGAACGGCCAGTTCGTCGAGCTTCCTTACAAACAGGACAACACGATGCACGCGGCGGGCGGGATGGTTTCGAGCGCGGAGGACTTGGCGAAGTGGCTGATCGTGAACATGAACCAGGGCCGCCTTGAGGGCAAGCAGATCATCCCCGCCGCCTCTCTGGAGGAGATTCTCTCCCCGCAGATCAATCAGAAGCGGACCTTTTACAAGTTCAAGAGGTACGCCTACAGCCTGGGCTGGAACATCGCCACCTTCAACGGGAAAAAGCTGATTCACTGCTTCGGGGAGTTCTTCGGCTTCCGACCCCACGTCTCGTTCATGCCCGAACATAACGTCGGCGTCGTCGTTCTCGCCAACGAGAGTGCGGAGAGCATTTACCTGCCTGATTTAATCGCCTGCGACATCTACGACTATCTGGTAAATCAGAAGCCGCTGCGGGCGGACCCGAGCGTGAGGGTTGACGAGTACCTCGCCAACATGAAAAAGCAGAGGGAAGAGAGAGCTAAGAAGGCTGTTGAAGGAAGGAACGCGAAAGAAAAAGAGACTAATCCGACGCTCGCTTTAGGAGCTTATGCAGGGGTTTACGAAAATCCCGAAGGGGGAAGAATCGTTATCACTTCGGACGGGAAGTCACTCTCCTTTGCGTTCGGCAACATCTCTTCGCCGCTCGTGCATCTGGCGGGGGACGCCTTTCAGGTCACGCTCCTGCCCGGTAATACGCCCCGGCTGACCTTCAAGATCGAGTCGAATACGGTCACCGGGCTGTCCATTCTGGGTCTGACCTTTGCGAAAGTCCAACCCGGCGACATAGCGAGAGAATGAATCATCCACTAAACCACACGAAACGACACGAAGAGAACTGGATGTTTCGTGTCGTTTCGTGAGATTTCGTGGATCGCCTGCGCGCTTTTACTGCGACGCCTGCTGACGCCCGGACTGTATGAGGCGCTGGCGGGCGGTGTTGCCGGGTACGGCGACGTGAGTCGCCGGGTCATATTCCTTGCCGACCGATGGGCTGCCCTGCGGCACCCAGATCTCCACGCGTGTGGAACTGTAGCCGCTCGGGATGTAGCGCACGTAGTAGCCGTCAGGGTGAAGCGACCAGCGACCGGAGGGCACGTCGCGGCTGCCCTCGCCGAGCGGGGCCGCGCCCGAAAGGACGGCCACGCGCTCCATCTCTGCGAAGGACGTCCCCGGCGTGGTCAGCATCTGCCGGAGCTGCGCCTCGGCCTGTGCGATCTGCCGGAGCGGTTCGGGGACGCCGCCGAGTGCGTCAGTCAGCGCGTTGCCCTGGAGCACGTCTAAGGCGCTGCGGTTGAGTGAAGCGAGCTGGCGCGGCGTGAGCAACTGCGAGGCCGTAGCCTTCAGCTCCGGCGACAAGTCCTCGAACTTCGCGCGCGCGATGATGGCCCAGAGCAGCTGCTGTATGCTGTGCTGGTGAATCTCCGGGCGGTTGACGGAGTTGCGCACGATGGTCATGACCGCATCCTCCGCAGGGCCTTTGGGCGGCGCGTACAGGTAGCCGTCGCCCCCGCCGGGCCCATGCGTGCCCGCCTTGAGACAATAGCTCTGCGTCTGCATAGAGTAGTAGCCGGGCTGGAGTACGAACCCGCCGTTGGGGGTCCGTTGCAGCGTCATGAGTGACCGCTCGGCCTCGCGCGGCGTGAAGCCGTCCTTTGAGGCGTCGCCCCACTTTGCGTCGGGCAGGCTGGTGGTAATCGGTGGCTTCCCGCCGAGAAGGTTGGGCGTCTTCTTCTTCAGCTTGTCGCCGAGGCCGCCCAAGCCGCCCAGCTGCGCCAACGAGGTGGAGGCGCTGGCTGCGGCCAACAGAAAGGCGCAAACCGCCATAAAGACATAACGTTTAAAATTCGAATTGTGCATTGAATCTCCCTGGTGGTTGTAAAAATCGAAGGTTCATAGATGTCCGCGCGCCTTAAAAGGTTGGCAAGCATCCGGCGGGAGAATCGTGTCCGCGCAAGCCTGCTGGATGATGGGTGCTCGACGGACTTCTTTTCACGATATGCCTTCGCCCGGACGCGCCGCCCCGTGTTTAAGATTTCCCGTTCGGCTGTGAGCGCAGCATCTTCAGCAGCGCTGCCTCTTCGGCCTCATATTCCGGCTGGATGCGCCTAATCGAGCGCTCGACCCGCCGCCGAAACTCTTCGAGCGTGACGCCGGCCAGATAACTCTCAAGCACTTTCGGGTGAATGTAGCAGCCGCGGCAGACGGTCGGCGTGTTGCCTAGGTGCTCGGCCACGCGCTTGACGGCCCTGGTCAGATTCTTCTTAGCTTGCTTCTCGTCCTCCGCCTTGCCTATCTCGGCCAATTCGACGGCAGCGCGCAGTGTCCCGCCCCAGGTGCGAAAGTCTTTCGCGGAAAACTCCGGCGCGGTCGCCGCTTTGATGTACTCGTTAACGTCGCGCGGGGTGACGGCGCGCACGCGCCCCTCCACGTCCGTATATTCGAAGAGTTTTGCGCCACCGATCTTCTTGATGTCGTTGATGAGCGCGGCGAGTTCTTCGTCAACGTGTATCATGCGATGGCGAATGTGATGCTTGCCGACGAAGTTGAACGAGAGGCGACCCCCGCGCTTGATCTCCAGGTGACGGTTCCGCAGGGTCGTCACGCCGTAGGTGCGATAACGCCTGACGCTCTTCTCAGAGCCGATGCGGAAATAGAGATCGTTGATGAGGCGCACGACGACTGCCAGAACTTTCTCGCGCGGGAGACCTTCGAGGTTGATGTCTTCGTTCGTACGTCGCCTGAGCTGCGGCAAGTATTCGCCGAAGCGCTCGATCTTCTCGTACTTCTTGCGCTGCTGGCGCGCCGCGAATTGCGGGTGATAGATGTACTGCACGCGCCCGCCCGTATCAATCCCTATGGCCTGCAAGCGGCTGCGCGGCGAAGGCGAGATGCGAACGTGTGTCCACGCGGGGGGAATCGCGAGCGAGCGGATACGCTCTAATTCCGCTTCATCCGTGACGGGTCGGTCGTCGGTCGTCTGATAGAGGAATCCCCTGCGCTTCGAGCCGCGCCGCAGCCACCAGCGTGCGCGCGCCCCGCGCTCCACCATTTCGATTGCGCTCCGCTCAGTTTTCGGGAGGACTGTCTCTTCCGTGCTCGCCATTTACTGCCCCTGCTTGGTCGTCTTAAAGTGCGCGCATGTTAAGCCTTAGTTTTGAAGAAACTGTTACAGGCTGATTCCGGGACTACTCCCAATGGACGAGATAACGCTTAAGCGTCTGGTACATCTCCTCAAACGAATCCGCGCAGAAAAGAATCGGCTGAAAGGCGGTCGGATCGAAATCCAGACGTGACGCCGCTTCTAAATCCAGAGGTCTCAGTTCCGCTTTGTGCATGGCCTCCAGTTCTCCCGCTGACGACAGGAGACCCGTGCCGTAGGCTTTCACTCGTCCTTCTTCGCGTAAAACGCCGAACTCGATGGTAAACCAATAGACCCGGGCGAGGCGTTCGAGGGCTTCCGCTGACACAGTGCGTTTGACAGCCAGGCCGACCAGGCGATTGAGTTCCGCCAAGCGCTCGCTCGCCAGGGTCACGGCGTGCCCGATGATCTCGTGCGCGACGTCTGGCTCGGGCGTGTAGAGCGGGGTCGAGTGGTGGCGTATGTACTGCGTGGAGAGAAAGACGCCGCCCGAGAGGGATTCCAAAAAGACGCGCGGCTCGACCAGTCCGGCGACGGGCTCAAGACGAAAGCCGCTGATGCTCGCGACCTTCCGGGAGACTTCGCGCAGTTGCGGAATGCGCTCCTGCGGTAGCTTCAAACGCCCGACGCATTCCAGATACTCCGCGCAGGCGTGCTCACGGTGTGCCTGCGCGAGCGCCTCACAGATCGTGCGCCAGACCGAGTGCTCTTCCGGCGTGTAAGGCGCGTCCGGCACAATCGTGCCCGGCCGGTATTCGAGAGCGATCTGAGCGATCCGGTTGCGCCGCGCGCGGTATTCTGCGTCCCGAAAGCCCGGATGATCCGGGTCCAGTTGAACGATTGAGTTACGATCCGCCGCTGCATCGTTCGCATCCGTTGCCAGGATGCGCGCGTCAACGTGGTCGCGCAATAACGTGCCTTCTGTTTGCATTGTCATGATGAAAAACCTCACACAAGCTTTCGCTTGAAAATCTCGAACATAAAAAGAACCGGCCACCCCGCTTCTCCCAGTGCTGGAAGGAAAAGGTGGCCGGTTCTCTTGAACCTTGTCTTCTGTGTGCTGCTAGACGATCATCGCACTCAGACAACCCCTCGCCGCCTCGTCCCTCCATTCAGGGTTCGAGCCGTAATAGTAGTAATAGCGATAAAGGCTGTAAGTTTGCTTACTCATCTCAGTCCTAACGGGCAATCCGCCCCACACCGTACTTTCGGTGTGCCTTTCTAAAATAGAAGAATCCCGGCCGGTTAGTCAACGGGATCAGGCCCGCAACGATTCCTCTGAAGCTGGGCGGAGGGTTTTAGAATCACCCTGCCTTAACTTTTCCGGGGAAGCCTTTTGTAACCGTCTGGTCCGGGGAAGCGTCTTGCATGTTGAAGCCGGAACAAGCGGGGTTAGGTAACGAGCAAGGGGAGGCTTCGAATCATTCCTCCTGTTTGGTGGACGCTTTCGCGTCCACCTTTTTTTATCGGCACGCGATCTTTCGCTGACGGGCGCGCCGAAAACAGACGCGACAAACAGGCTCTAAGCTCGGGCTTCAATGTATAATGGTCCGAGCATGAAATCCCCGACGAACAGGGCGGCTAACCGCCGCCGCTCTCCGCGCTTCAAAGCGCAATTGAGAGCACGACTTCTTTTCAGCGTCGTGCTCTCCGGCGCATCTTTTTCGAGACGCGCTTCCGGTAGACTCCATCTTGTGGGTTACACCAAAGACATCAGTGAGATCGGCCTGGCCTTAGTCGTTCCCATCGCCGAGATTGACGAGCGCTATCTGGCCGGCGAGGGCAGCAAGATGCAGATCGAGCTCTATCTGCCGAAGGGCGCGATCAAGATAACGGCCCGCCCCGTACACTACAAGCCGATTGACGAGGGCTCAAGCGAAACGGTCTTCAACGAAGGCTACCTGATCGGCGCTGAGATCACGAAAGTGAGCGACCGCGCTCTCTTTAGAGGATACCTCAGCACCCTGGAAGAAATTGATTAGGTTCAGTTGACATTTGGGTTTTCGTTTCAATTGCCACTAGCTTGAGCTAGTGGGGTGGAGCGCACAAGAAAAGGCGGCTTGAGCCGAACTCTATGTTTTCAACTCTCCTTTCGGCTTCAGCCAAAATTAGGCTGAAGCCGAAAGGAAGGTAGTTTGTCCTCAAATTCGGCTCAAGCCTGCGCCCTCCCATTAAACCCATCCACTAGCTAAAGCTAGTGGCAATTGACAAACCAAATGTCAACACAACCTAGCGATGCGAGCGGTCTTATCGCTAGTCTTCGTCAATGGCGTTCAGATCGCGATTGGCTGGCCCTTGAAAGACCTTGCCGTAGGCGTCGTAGCGCGAGCCGTGACAGGGACAGTCCCAGGTCTTCTCCTTCGAGTTCCAGTCCACAACGCAGCCCAGGTGGACGCAGATCGCAGAGCGCTCGTGCAGCGCGCCCGCCTCGTCCCTGTAAACCGCCACTTTCTTCAAGCCGTGGCGGATGATTGCGCCCTCGCCCGCCTTTATCTCGTCCGCGGAATCAACGTCGCCCGGCGTCACCAGGTCCACGTACTGCGCTGCGACGTTCAGGTTTTCGCTCGCAAACTCCGGCAGGGCCTTCAAGGTCTTACGCGTCGGCTCGTACAGCTCAGCCCACTCGTTATCGCGCCCCATGATGAGGTCGGTCAGCAGGATTCCGGCGATGGTGCCGTGCGTCATGCCGTTGCCGGAATCCCCTGTGGCGATAAAGACGTTCTCCTCGTCCAGAGGGTTTCGCCCGATAAAGGCCAGGCCGTCAACCGGCTCCATCACCTGCCCTGACCATTGAAACTCTATCTCCTCGATCATAGGGAAACGCGTTCGCGTCCACCTTTCGAGCGCTGCATAACGGCGTCCGGCATCATCCTTCTGCCCTGTCTTGTGGTCCTCGCCCCCGACAATCAGGAGGTCATACTCTTCCGTCTCGCCAGTCTCTTTGTACCTCGCTCTGATGTTCTCGACCCTGACGTAGTGATAAGGGTCGGGCGTGTCCCAGAAGAGCGCCTTCTCGACGGAGCCGGAGGGCACACGCGCGCCTATGACGTAGGTGATGTACGGGCCCTGTTTGGTGTGAATCGCCACGCGGTCGTTGACAGGGGTGTTGGTGGCGACGACTACAACGCGGGCTTTGACGACGTGGCCATCGCTCGTCTCAACGCGCGCGCCCTCGCCGCCTTCGATCTTGCCGGCGTGCGTTTCGGTGAAAATACGCCCTCGGTCGCGGCGGATGGCGGAGGCGAGTCCGGCCAGATATTTCAGAGGGTGAAACTGCGCCTGACGCGGGAAGCGCAAGGCTTTGCCCGTGTCGAAATCTTTGATCGGCGCTCTCTCGACCATCTCGATCTGTGTGAGGCCCGCTCGATGCGCCGCTTCCAGCTCATCATGTAGCTGCTCTTTTGATTCATCGGGCGGGGTGAAAAGATAGCCGTCGAGCCGCTCGAACTCGCAATCAATGCCTTCTTCCCTGACGATCGCTTCCACGCGGTCAATAGCCGCCGAATGGCTCTCGGCGGCGAGGCGCGAGCCGCGCTCTCCGTGAAGGCGCTCAAGCTCGTAGAAGCGGTCGTCGAGCGCGTTGACCAGATGCGCTGTGGTGCGCGCGGTCATCCCGCCGCCGATTGGCCCGTCATCGAGCACGATCACCTTCTGGCCTTCGCGCGCGAGCAGGTACGCGGTGGTCATCCCGGCTATTCCAGCGCCGACGATGCAGACATCCGCCTGCGCGTCCTCTCTTAGTTTCCCGTCAGACGGAATCTCCTCGGCGGTCGCCATCCAAATAGAGGTCGTCTGTCCTGAATCACTCTCCATAACCCTTTGCCCTCTCTTCCTTGATTCCGCGCCAGACTCCGCCGCGACAAAGATCAAAGCTCTTTACATTTCAACTCTTCGGGAGTAGTTTGGCGCTGTTTAGGTGAAATCCTAATACTGTTTTCCAAAGTAGTCCAACCTCGACAACATTGTCCGCTCGCGGGCGATAATGAGGAGGCAGCTATGTCGAGTCCTGCAAGCATCGCCGGGCACCCCATTCATCCGATGCTCATCCCCTTTCCGATAGCTCTCTGGGTCTTTTCCCTTGTGGCTGACCTTATCTACCTCTGGCGCGGCAATGAAGGCTGGTTATGGATGGCCCGCTGGACGCTTCTGGCCGGATGCATCGGCGCGATTGCCGCAGCCATCTTCGGCCTCATTGATTACTTTTCAATCAAGGACAAAGAGGTGGTGAAAGTCGCCAACTGGCACGCGCGCCTGAACATTCTGGCGCTGCTCCTTTTTGCCGCGAGCTGGTACTTGAGAACAGACAGAGGCTCCGATCTGGTCAACGATAGCTTGATCATTCCGATTGCCCTCTCGGTCACAGGCGTCATCGCGATAACGGTCTCGGGCTGGCTCGGGGGCGAGCTGGTCTTCAAGCATGGCGTGGCCGTCAACCCTCAGCGCGACACGAGCGCTGAGGAGGAGGCAAAGGCGCGCATCTCTTGATGATCGTTCAGCGAGGGTAAAGCTCAGGGTTGATTTATGAACGAAAGCTTGCGCGCTCTGTTTCCGTTAACAGAGCGCGTTGTCTATTTGAATCACGCCGCGGCTTCGCCCCCGCCCACCCCGACCATAGAAGCCGTCACGGCCCAACTCGAAGACGTGGCCGCAAGCGGCGTCCTTCATTACCGCAAGTGGGTGGCGGTCCGTGAGCGTGCGCGCAAACTCGCGGCGGAAATGCTCGGAGCGCGCCCAGAACAGCTCGCCTTCATGCGCAATACTTCCGATGGGCTCTCCGCGATTGCCAACGGCTTGCGCTGGCGCGAGGGCGATAACGTCGTCACTTTCAGTCGTGAGTTTCCGTCAAACATCTACCCGTGGCTTCGCCTGCGTGATGCTCACAACGTGGAGGTGCGCTTCTGCGAAGAGCGCGACGGGCGCATTGATTTAGAAGAACTGATCGGGCTGATTGATGATAGAACGCGCGTCGTCGCCATTAGCCAGGTGCAGTACGGCTCAGGCTTTCGCGCGGACCTGGAGCGCATCGGGCGGGCGGCACGCGCTCATGACGCGCTCTTTGTCGTTGACGTGATTCAGGGCATGGGCGTCGTGCCGATTGACGTCGAAGCGGAGCTGATAGATGCCGCCGCCGGAGGGTGTCACAAGTGGCTGCTGACGCCCGAAGGCGTCGGACTGCTCTATCTGTCGGACCGAGCGCGCCAGCGAATCGAGCCCACGCTTGTCGGATGGATGAGCGTGCCGGACCCTGACGACTACAGTAACTTCGAACAGGGATGGGCGCGGGGCACGCTGGCCTGGGAGACCGGCACTCTTCCGACCGCTTTAATACACGGGCTTGATGTAAGCCTCGGTCTGCTGAAAGAGGTCGGCGTTGGACGCATCCACGATTACCTGTCTGAATTGACCGATTACCTGTGCGAGCGTGCCCTGAGTCGCGATTACAGGGTCGTCAGCTCAAGACGTGCCGGGGAGAAATCACAGATCGTCTGCCTGGAGCCCAAAGAGGGGTGGACGCCCCTTGCCCTCTATGCTCATCTTAAACGGCAGGAGATTCTGGCCGCGCCGCGCGGGAGCCGCCTGCGTATTTCCCCACATTTTTACAACACAATCGAAGATATAGACGGTTTAATCGAGGCTTTACCCTGAGACGAGGGCAATATAGAGGCCCGAATTCATGACCGATTATCGGTCATACGTACACTGCGTTTGTATTGAACAGAGACAATTCTCCCCCGCCTAGCGCATTGGGATTCTGCCGCGCCTTTTGTTTGCAAGGGGTTCTAGTCCCTGTTTTAAAAGGGCGAAATGCTTATTTCAAAAAACGTGCAGCACTGAAAACCGCGTTGGCACGGTCATTGCTGAATATGGTGACGTTAAAATAGGAAGGGTACAATAAGGGTAAATCGGGTCAGGCTCGGAGACGGCAGTGAGTGAAGGCTTTGGGGGAGGCGTTCTCTCACTTTGAAAAGCAGGCGGCGGCTCTTTCGGGGGAACGGGGTTGTCGTTAAGCTTTAGCGGTCAAAGGGCACAATTGCTGGGCTGCTGGTCGGCGTCCTGCACGGGGCTTGGGGGAGCCTCACAGGAAGACCAGCAGCCCGCAACTTCTTTAGGGATTTCGAGGTCGAACAAGGGGTAAAATTTTAGCGGCGGGACGAAAATCCCGCCGCTAAAATTTTTTACCCCCCTCTTAAGCTTTCCTTAAACCGCCGATTTTCCGTCACCGCTACTGAGCAGTCTGGCGGGGTCCGTCTGCGGAGTCATCTCATCCAGATTCAGCCGCAACATGCCTCCGGCGTCGGAATAGATGTCTGCCGCCGCGCGCCGCTGCTGCGCCCGCCTGCGCAGGAAAGCGATGCCGCCAACGACGCCGCCCGCTCCCAGGCAGAGCGCGACAAAGAAGCCTATGGTTTTGGCAATGCCCAGAATGAGGCTGACAGCCTTCTGCGTGTTCTGCGTGTGCTGCTGCGCGGCGTACTGTAAGGCGAACGGGTTCTCCCCGAGCCATTGAACCTGCTGTTCGTATTTAACCTGATCAATTAACTGCCTGGCAGCAGCCTCGTCCGGCGCGTTATAGACAAAGACCGAATAGTTACCGACGCGGCGGTAAGCTGTGGGGACCGGCTGATTCCCCTCATGAAGCTGCTTGATGCGCTCCATGATACGCGCATCATTGCGCGCGGTGAGCTGCGGCGTCGTGTATTCAACGATGATTAGCCTTGAGGCGTCGTAAGTGGCCGTGACGGCCTCCGTCCCTTCGGCAAAACTGATCACATCAAGCGCGGCCTGATTTCCGACAGCGCGTTGCAAGGCATTCAGACTCAGGGCGTAGGTCGCGCGGTCCTGCGCTGTTCCCCAGTCAGGAAGGTGCTTGACGAGCACTGGAATGTCATTCTGGTAATCTTCAAGTGTCTGCGCGAAAGCGCGCGCGAACTCGATCAGGCGATCCCCACCGCCAAGTCTACCGTTGATGCTGACTAAGGTCGTTCCTTTATAGAAGACGACCCGTTCGGAGGTCGCAATCGCCGTGACTCCAATCTCACTCGGCTTTAACACTTCCTCGCGGGCCGTGCTTCTCACCTCGGCCGACAGCTCACTGAGAAGCGCATACGCGCCCGCCTGCGTGTAGGTCCTGACGACGGTCACCGTCAGCTTCTCGCCTTTCCTGGAAAGGTATGCCCTTTCACCCGCGTCCTGGACGCCATAATCTTCGGGCCGAAACTCTTTCGAAAGGGTGGAGGCGGGTCTGACAGCCTGAGCGCGAAAAGCGCCCACGGCTTTCGGGAATAGTTTGGAGATTTCCGACGGCTCAGCAGTCTGCGCCGTCGCCGTCACCAGCAGAGCGAGAAGAAGGGAAGAAACAGTAATAAGCTTTAATGAAACGAAACGCAAAACAAAACCCTCTTAAATCAAATAATCCAACAACTATACGTTTAGAAACCGCAAACGGTTGGATGTTCCCTGCAAACTGGCGGTTGCGCTCCCCGTTCGATCCTCAAAGACTCGGCCTCCCCGTGGCTCAATGGAAACGGCGCAACTCGCGCAAGAGCATGTCGGCGTACTGGCGCGGGTTGTGTATGTTGCGCAGGACGGTTTCGCCGCCGAACTCGCTCGCGTTGTCTATAACGACGTTGCCGTAGCCCAGGAGCCTTTGCGCGATGGTTGACGACACCGTCACGTCCTGGATATTACGGAGCGGGAAATTGCGCGTCGTGCGCGCGATAAAGCCTTCGTCAATCTCCAGCTTGTGATTCGTCAAAGTGTACTGAACCATGTTGCGCTTGACGTGATAATAGGCCGGAATGAGCAGGACCGCGAGCGCCAACGGGAGAGCAATCCACCAGGGGGCGGCAATATAATAGGCCAGGAGCACGATCAGGATGATTGCGCCGAGCGCCGCCAGGCCGTATCCGATTTTAATGAAGAAGAACGTCGGGCGGGTCTTGAAGATTTGACGCTCCTCGTCGCTCGTCCTCTCCTGGCGCGCCGAGTTAGACGCCGGAGGAGGCGTCGGCTGTGTCGGAGGCTGAAACGGCGGCGCAAACGGGCGCGCCTGTGTGCCCGCATACCGCGTCGCCTCCGGGTCAACGGCCGGGGCGCCGCATCCGGCGCAGAATCGCGTGCCCGGGGCGAGATAAGTTCCACAGTTAGTGCAATGCATTTTCTTCCAACCTCATTCATGACTTCCGGCCGTGCGAAGATTTTCGAGCAGCTCTGCCGGATCATAAGGGGCCACCAGGACGCTGCGCGCGCCAAGCTCAAGCGCCTCGCGCTCGGCACGTTCGTTATTCGATGACAGGAGCATGACGACCGGCAGGGAGAGCTGGCCGCCGCCCTGTTTACGCAGCCGGCGAATCGTTTCCACCCCGTCTATACCCTGTAGGTCGTAATCGAGCAAGAGCAGGTCTGGCCGCTCGATTCGGAGCAGATGAAGGGCCTGCTGCCCGTCAAAAGCCGCGCGCGCCTCGTAGCCTGCGGAGCGAATCAAAGAGTTGATCTGCGTCATCCGCCCGGCGTCGGAGATGGTCAGTAGCAACCGCCGCGGCATGACCGCTCCTTCGGCCCTCCGCTCAAGCTCGCGAGACGCAGCCTCCGTGGCGCGCGCATTAAGGTCCTCCGCGGTGGGCCTAGCGACCGCGCTCGCCCTGCCTTCGGCGCTCTCCGCAGCAACATCGGCCGTCGCTGTCGCGTACGGGGCGGTTACTATTTCCGCCTTCGCCTCACGCGCCGCGCTCTCGCTTATTGTCGGAACAGGCGTCGCCGGACCCTCTGGGACTTTAGTATCTTTCGGCGATGAAAGCCCAGGCCCTGTTCCGGCTGGAACAGCCGGGACGGGCGGCTTCGCTTTCGGCTCGTACGCGACGATCTGCTTCAAGCTTTTTCCCGAACGGGCTTCCCGGACCGATTCCTCTGCCTTTTCGATGAGGCCCTCGACGTCGCTGGTGTGGGCCGGGAAGGAGGCCAGGCCGGCAATAAAGTCATGCCTCGGGTGCTCTTCCAGAAATTCCCTGTGCAACCTTGAGAGCGCGGCGACGGCCGCACGCGCCTCCATGCGCGGCAGATAGACGAGCAGCATCGTCGGACCGTAGAAGGCCACGGCGTCAACCCGGCGCAGGTTGAGCTTCAGGAAATTGTGAGCTTCCGAAAGGGTCCGGTCGCGCGCGAGTTTGTCGAAGGACGCCTCCTTTCCGCGAGGGGCGATGGCATAGACGAGAGCCAGAGTCCCGCTCACCTTTGCGCGCACGTCCTCGCGCACGGCATCGAGCATGAACATGAAATTATCTATTTCGAGGCGACGGTCGCTCAGCACCATCGCCGAGCGGCGGTCCGCTTCGGCGCGCCAGAAGAGCGAATCAAGGCGCGCGAGGATTTCCGCCGCCGGGGTCGCCAGCGAGAAATAGTCGTCCGCCCCGATGTATTGAGCGGCGGCGCGCAGCGAATGCTCGTCAAAGTTCCAGACAAAAACCACTGGCAAAGAATAGGTCGCGGTCTCCGAGCGTAATTTGCGCGCGAGCGCGACCGTTTCGTTCTCGGCGGCGTTGGGCTCGTGGGCGACCACCATCATGACGACGTCCGGCGCGAAATCAGTGATGGCACTCAACGCCTCCGCGTTTGTCACGGTTCGCGTGACGTAGCCGTGGGCCGTCAACTGCTGTTGCAGACTCAAGCCCCCGGCGGAGGCTACGATCAAGGCGCGACGCTGGCGCGACTGAGCGCTCGCGCCTCGGGCTGAATTCATGAAAGCGTCATTTGACAAAAGCCATCTCCTCGCCTGGCGGACACTCTTCAGAGCGTCGTCAATGATACATAAAAAAGCTCGTAAATCGTAAATCGTGAATCGTGAATAGACAGAGCGTTCGTCTATTCACGATTCACGATTTACGATTTACGAGCCTTTGTTCTCTTTATTACTGGCTGACGAGTTGGAGGCGGCCGTCCGGCAGTCTCACAGCGAAAACTGCGCGCTCGTAGGTCGGGGCGGGCGCAGGCGGTTCTGCCTGTAGAGTTGCCACCTGGGCGGGCGTCAACGCGCGGGCTGCGCGGGCCATTTCACCGTCTCTTAACTTCGCGTAGCGTTGCGAGATGCGGCGGACGTACTCCTGCGTCTCGCGGTAGGGCGGGATGCGTCGGCCATATTTCATGACGGCGCCTTCACCAGCGTTGTACCCGGCCAGAGCCAGCGCCACGTCTCCGTCGAAAGCGTCGAGCAGAAAGCGCATATAACGTGCGCCGCCTTCGATGTTCTGCTTCGGATCAAAAATATTCTTGACGCCGAAACGCACCGCCGTGAAGGGCATCAACTGCATCAGGCCGCGCGCCCCCTTCGGCGAAATCGCCCCGCGCTTGAAAGAGGACTCCGTGTGCATCTGCGCATAGAGCAGCACTGGATCAACTCCGTTTCTGACGCCGGACTCGACGATGAACCCATCAACCTGCGCGTCCCCAGTCGTAAAGCCGTTAAGCGAGTTGCTCATACTCATCGTGCGCGACAATGAGGGCGACTGCGTCGGCGCGGGATTAAAGCTCGTGTTCCTGATGGTCAATCCCTTCCTGGCCGCCGGGCGCGCGGTTTTGGACTCGGGCAGCGTCGAGGTTGTCTCGACCGTCTCTATGCGGACGCCGTTGTGGACATCGAAATTATCGTAGCGATACCCGGAACTGCTCTGAGCCAGAGCGGGGACGAGACTTGCAAGCGCGATAAGACAGGCAAAGGGGAACTTTTTCATGTAACTCAACCTTGATAATGAATCGGCACGCGCCCAAACAGGTAGGGAATTTGAGCCGGGCGAGAGAAAAGGTCTGGGGAAAGAGCTTTAAAGGATGGCGACCCGAATGAAGCGCTCGCGCCACCCCTCAAACACACCGAAATAATAGCACGCTGTTGGCCGATTGCCAAACTGTTTTTACACTTCGGATTAGGAGCGCGTGTGAAACGAGGGATTGACAGAGGATGTATGATGTTCGGGCTTTTCCTTGGTACCACCCGCCATTAACTCATGCGCGCTCTTTGCCGCGCCTCACAATAAGGAGAAAAAAAGATGAGAAGATTCCTCGTGGCGGTGTTGCCGCTTCTGCTAGCGCTCTCGTTTACGGCGACAGCGCATAATACAGATTCAACCCTTTCTTTGAGCACCCAGAACGCGAATTCAACCAGGAAGCGCGGACCCGTATTCCGCGCGAACAAGGATCAGATCAAACAGGCGCAGGCGATTCTCAAGCAGCGCAATTTTTACGCAGGCGACCAGACGGGCAAGCTTGACGATGCCACGCGCGCAGGCCTGCGGCAATACCAGCAGGCCGAAGGGCTCAAGGTGACCGGCACGCTCAACAAAGGCACCCTCGAAAAGATGAACATCACGCTGACAGACAAACAGAAAGCAATGTAAGGCAAAGCTCTGGAACTACACACAGAAAGGGGGCAAGTCCGACTTCCCAAACCTGAGAGGTGAATTCGCTTCATCTCTCAGGTTTGAGAAGGAAGGCTTGCCCCCTCTCTTTGGCTATTAACTTAAAAGTTTCGCGACGACGCCGTAGCTGGCTTCCAGGGCTTCGGCCAATTTCTCAGGCTGTGTGCCGCCGCCTTCGGCCAGATCAGGCTTTCCGCCGCCTCGCCCTCCGACGATTGTTACCAACTCCTTAATCACCTGGCCCGCGGGAACGCGCTTCAAGAGATCGGGTGAAGTGCGCACGATGAGCGAGACTTTGCCGTCGCTACTGCGCCCGAGGACGACGACGCCGGACTTGATCCTGGAGAGCAACGTGTCGGAGAGTTGGCGCATACCCCCTGCGTCGAGGCCGCTCGCCTCGCGCGCCAGAACTTTGACGCCCCCGGCGACCTCGCGCGCCTCATCCCCATTTGATGAAGAAGAGCCTCCGGTCGCGAGTTTCAGACGAAGCTCATCAGCTTCGCGTCTTACTTTCTTGAGCTCCTCCTGAAGGCGTCCGACCGTCGCCGGAATGTCGTTGCGTGAAGCGCGAAGCTCCATGGCGACCTGATCCACGAGGGCCTCCGTCTCCTGAAAGCGCGTGAAAGCGTCCGCGCCCGTCACGGCGCGTATGCGGCGCGTGCCCGAAGCAATGGACTCATCTGACGTAATCTTAAAGAGTCCGATGTCGCCTGTGGCGCGCACGTGCGTGCCGCCGCAAAGCTCTTTTGAGAAGGCGTCGCCAGTGATGCCCGGCACCGTCAGCACACGGACCTTCTCGGCATACTTTTCGCCGAAGAGCGCCATCGCGCCCGTCTGCATCGCCTCGTCGAGCGAGAGGATGTCCGTCTGCACGCGCTCGTTACGCAGGATGTGATAGTTGACCAGCCGCTCCAGCTCCGCGATCTCCTCGCGCGTGAGCGGTTGATAGTGCATGAAGTCGAAGCGCAGGTAGTTCGGCGCGACAACCGAGCCCGCCTGCTTAACGTGCGAGCCCAGGACTTCGCGCAAAGCCGCGTGAAGCAGATGCGTCGCCGTGTGGTTACGGCGCGTCGCGTCGCGCTTTTCGACGTCAACCTGCGCGGACACTTCATCGCCAACGCGCAGCGAGCCTCTTTCAACCGTCACGCGATGAACAATCATTCCCCCGGCAGGCGAGACCGTGTCGTTGACAGTAACGTGCGCATTGCCGTTGACGAATGTGCCCGTGTCGCCGACCTGTCCGCCGGATTCCGCGTAGAAAGGTGTGCGTTCGAGAGCGACCTCGCCATCTTCGCCTTCGCGCAGCTCTTCCGTCACCTCTTCGCCGTTGATGAGCGCAAGAACGCGCGCGCCGTCCGTACGCGTACTCTCATAACCTGTAAACTCGCTGCGCCCCACGCGCTCCGCTACGCTTGCATAGACGGGCTTCACTTTCGTGCCCGCCGGTCCCTGCTCGCGCTCGCCCGCGTGCTGAATCTCTCTGAGCGCGGCATCAAAGGAGGAGTTGAACGTTTCCTCGTCCAGAAGAAATCCGCGCTCCTCCATGCTGACGCGAATCAGGTCGCGCGGCGTGCCGAAGGTGTCGTAGAGGCGCGCCAGCTCCTTGTAGTCCGGAAGCGCTCCGTCGTGTGTGACTGAGAAAAGCGCGTCCAGTTTTTGCAGGCCGACGGTCAGAGTCGAGCCAAAGCGTTCCTCTTCGAGCTTGACCATGCGCTCGATGAATTCACGCGCGGCTTCAAGCTCCGGATAGGCTTCCTTCATCAGCCCGACGACGAAATCCGTGACCTTGTAGAAGAAAGCATCTTCAAAACGGAGCGTGTGGCGTCCCTGGTAGATGGCCCGGCGCATGATCTTGCGTAGAACGTAGTTGCGTCCTTCGTTGCCGGGCAGGATGTTGTCCGCAATCGAAAAGGCTGTGGCCCGCGCGTGGTCCGCGATGACGCGCATCGCGAAGCCTTCCTGGCTGTCAGGCTCGTAATTTCTGTCCGCGAGCTGCGCCGTGAACTCTATGATGGGACGGATCAGGTCCGTGTCGTAGTTCGAGAGCACTCCTTGCAGGACGACCGCGAGGCGTTCGAGTCCCGCCCCGGTGTCAACCGAAGGCGCGGGCAGAGGCTCAAGCTTATACTTGCCCGGCTCAACCTCCACGCGGTTGTACTGCATGAAGACCAGGTTCCAGATCTCCATCGTCGTGTCGCCCGGTCCGTTGACCAGCTCGGCGCGATTGAAGCTTGGGTCCGACGGGTGTTCGCCCAGGTAATAGTTAATCTCTGAGTTGGGCCCGCACGGCCCCGTCTCCGCCATCTGCCAGAAGTTGTCTTTGCGCCCGAAGCGCAGCACACGCTCTGGTCGCCCACTGACCTCCACCCAGAGGCGCGCGGCCTCTTCATCCGCGGGGACTTCGTCGTCGCCCTCAAAGACCGTGAACCACAGCCTTTCTGGGTCGAGCTTCAACTCGTTGACGAGCAGGTCCCAGGCATACTCAATCGCCTCGCGCTTGAAGTAGTCGCCGAAGGAGAAGTTGCCGAGCATCTCGAAAAATGTGTGGTGGCGGGCGGTCTTGCCGACCTCGTCCAGGTCGTTGTGCTTGCCCCCGGCGCGCACGCATTTCTGCGAAGAGGCGGCGCGCATGTAATCGCGCTTCTCCAACCCCAGGAAGACATCCTTGAACTGATTCATCCCTGCGTTCGTAAAGAGCAGAGTGGGATCATTGGCAGGCAGCAAAGGGCTCGAATGCACGGGCCTGTGCCCGCGGCGCTCGAAGTACTCTAAAAATTTTTGGCGAATCTCGTTTCCAGTCATAATCAGTAGTCAGTGGCCGGTGGTCAGTGGTCAGTGAGATCAGCTTTTCAACTGATCACTGACCACCGGCCACTGACCACTTTTATGAAAGTGTAACACGCCGGGCGCGGGCGCGTCGAAGTGGCCCTGGTCTGAAATCAGGCGGGATTTGCCAGAAAAAGCGGGTTCGCGGTGTTATGTTTATGAAGGATGAGCATTGCGTACGGCGCGTCGTCGGCGTGAATCTACGGCAGAAGTCGGAGGAGCTATCTCAATGAAAACTTCACTCAAGCGAGCTTTAATCACAGGTCTGTTGATCGCCACCTTGTGCGGCGGGCAAGGGACTCTTGCGCAAGATAAATCCGCGGCGGTCCAATCCTTCGCGCCCCTGAAAATCAAGGCCAAGAAAGAGGAGCTGGCGGCTCGTCTTGAGAGAGCTATCCCGCAGCTCATGCAGGACGGTTACGTGCCCGGCCTCGCCGCCGCTCTGATACGTGACGGGCGGGTCTTCTGGCAGCGCAGCTTTGGCGTGAAGAACTCGGAGACGAAAGAGCCCGTTGACGAGAGCACAGTCTTTGAAGCCGCCTCTCTGAGCAAGCCCGTCTTCGCCTACCTCGTGCTGAAACTCGTTGACGAAGGCCGCCTCGATCTGGACACGCCGCTCACGAAGTATCTTCCGGGCGCGTACATCGAAGGCGACGAACGGCTCAAACAGATTACCGCACGCAGAGTCTTGAGCCACACGACGGGCTTCCCGAACTGGCGCCCGCGCGGCGGAGAGCTCAAGATATTTTTCGAGCCCGGCGAAAAGTTCAGCTATTCTGGCGAGGGCTTTGTCTATCTGCAAAAGGTTGTCGAGCACCTGCTGGGCGAGCGGCTGGATGCTTCGATGAAAAGATTGGTCTTCGATCCCCTGGGCATGACGAGCAGCAGCTACGTCTGGCAGTCGCGCTACAAATCCCTGAAAGCTTTCGGCCACAATCTGACGGGCGACGTCACACAGAGACGGGAGCCTGATGAGGCCAACGCCGCCGCCAGCCTGAACACCACGGCCACAGACTACGCGCGCTTTGTGATCGCCGTCATGAACGGGACCGGATTGAAGCGCGAGACGGCGCGACTCATGCTCACGCCGCAGATCAAAGTGGACGACTCGTGCACCAACTGTGCGGAGCGCGAGCCGGGGCGTCTGTCTCCTTACATCTCCTGGGGACTCGGCTGGGGCCTGCAACACACGGACGAAGGCGATTCCTTCTGGCACTGGGGCGACAGCAACAACGACGTGCAGTGCTACATCGTCGCTTTTCCGAAACAGAAGCTGGGCCTGATCGTCTTCACCAACTCGGGCAATGGTCACGCAATCATCCCGGAGATCATCAAGGAGGCAATCGGGGGGCGTCACCCGGCAATCGCGTGGCTCAAATATGAGCCTTACAACTCGCCGACACGCCTCCTGTTCAAAGAGATCATGGCGCGTGGGCTGGACGCCATAAAAGAGTACCGCGAGCGCAAGACGCGTCCTGGTTCGGCCGTCTTGAATGAGCTTCAGATGAACAGGCTCGGTTACGCGCTCTTGCAAAAGCGTAAGGTCCAGGAGGCGATTGAGATTTTCAAACTAAACGTCGAAGATTTTCCGCAGTCCTCGAATGTTTACGACAGCCTCGCGGAAGCCTACATGATCAACGGCGAGCGGGAACTCGCCATCAAGAACTACCGGAAGTCCATTGAGCTAAATCCGAAGAACCAGAACGGGATCGAGATGCTGAAGAAGCTTGAGCAACAGTAGGCGAAAGTTTTCGGCCTCTCTGTGCGGAGACAATTCATTCTCATCAGTTAAAGAGCACAATCCAAGAAGCCACACTAAGCGACACGAAACAGATTTGAGCCATTTCATGTCGTTTAGTGTGGAGCACGTAGCTCATTCGGAGGGAGCGATCTCCTCGTCAATCTCCGCGGCGGCTGCTGCGCGCACTTTCGGCGCGACCTGCTCATAGGAAAAACCCTGCCGGAGCAGATGATCGAAGAGGCTTTTGACCTCAGCGCGCGTGCTCGGCCGCCCTTTCAGGCGCAAGCGTTTCTCTATCGCACGGTCAATCAACTCTTCTTCCGGCGTCTCTTCGAAAACAAGCTTGATGGCTTCGTCTGCGGTCTCGCGGTCAACTTTCTTGAGCTGTAGGTCTCGTCTGAGGCGTCCTCGTCCGACAGGTTTCTGCCGGACCTTGTAAGAGGCGTAGCCGAAGGCGAAACGCTCGTCGTTGAGGTAGCCGTACTCGCCTAGCTTCGCGAGCACTGCCTCGACAGTCTCCGCGTTCGTCCATTGCTTTTCGAGCAGCCGCTCGCGCAGTTCGGCCACAGAGCGCGGCTTCGCGGCCAAAAGCTTGACGGCGCGCTGAAACGTGCGCGCCCGCGCTTTATCCGGATCGAGCGGACGTTGTGGACGCTCCTCGTCTCCCTGACGCTTTGCTTTTGAATCCCAACTCTTCTTTCTCACTACCGGATTAATCTAACGTAACGTGAAGATGCATGGCAAACAGTCGCAAGCATTAGGGCTAGACGCCGCTGGGAATGTCTCCGGGCGCTGCGGAAAAACGTTCGTCACGGCTGACGGAAGCGAGTCATCCCGAATGGACATGTCATCTCACTATCACAGAAAGATGAAAATCACAGACTGGATTACGGCCTCCTTTGTAATCTCCCACTCTGCCAATAATTCAGAGGGCCGATATGACTCACTATCAAACCACTACCTCCCGTGGAAAAGACATATTTCCCCAGCTCTTTGTGATCGGTGCGCTCCTACTGCTATTAAATGGCAGTGCAAATGCTCAGAATGCGCTTCAAGGGCAGACGCCGTTGGGAATGCCGCCGGGCGCTCCCGCAGGTTCATATCCGCTGAGCGGCTTCGATAACGTCAACCTCTTTAACGGCAATCTCAACTTTCGATTGCCCTTGCTCGGGGTGGCGGGACGCGGCGGCGCGCAAGCACTTTTATGCTGCCAATCGAGAAGAAGTGGAGCGTTGACTCTGTCTTTGACCCTGCATTGGGAGCCAATCGTTATTTCGCCGACGGCAATTGGTGGACGGGCCTCAAGCTCGAATATGCGACCGGCACTCTGGAAGGACGCTGGGCGGGATTTCAGACTCAGGATTGCTACTCTTACAATCCAGTATGAAGCTATTATGTTAAGACTTTAACGCGCCTGACCTTCACGACCTCCGATGGGACGGAATATGAGCTGCGCGATCAGCAAACCAATGGGCAGCCCTTGACGGCTCCGACCTGCCCTGCCTCAACTTACGGGCTGCGCGGAAAAGTATTCGTCACGGCGGACGGGACGGCGGCAATGTTCATCTCCGACACGGATATTTATGACAATCCTTTCGCCGGCGATGGCCCGCAGATATTTTACCCGTCGGGGTACTTAATGCTGCGCGACGGAACGCGCTATCGAATTGACGGCGGACAGGTCTCCTGGGTCGTTGACCGTAACGGTAACAAGCTGACTTACGCTTACAGCAGCCAGGGCGTAACCATCACGGACTCTCTCAACAGGCAGGTAACTATCGCTAACGATGTTAATGATCCGACCTATGGTTTATCGGATCGAATCACTTACAACGGCGTCGGCGCTCAGCCACGCAACATCTACGTCTCGAAGACCAGCCTGGGCAATGCCCTTCGTTCAGGTTATTCGCTGCAAACCACCCAACAACTGTTCCCGGAGCTGAACGGCAGCAACTACACGCAATATAACCCGAGCGTCATCGGCTCCGTCTGGCTGCCGGACGGGAGGCGCTACAGATTCTATTACAACAGCTACGGAGAGTTGGCGCGGGTTGAACTACCAACAGGGGGAGCTGTCGAATATGACTATGCAGCAGGTGTTGATAACGGTGCTTCCAATGACAGCGGAGTAATCGGCGGCTCATACAGTCCTTATTCCATCTACCGCAGAGTAATCGAACGGCGTCTCTACAAGGATGGCGTGACGCTGGAAAGCAGGATGACTTACAGCCGGCCTGAAAGCACGAGCGGCAATCTCGGCTACGTGGTGCTGGATCAGCGTAACTCCGGCGGGACGCTTCTCACGCGCGAGAAGCACTACTTTTACGGCAGTGCGAGCGCCTCTTTCGATCAGAAGGCTATTGACTACGCGGCGTGGAAGGACGGACGCGAGTATCAGACCGAAGCCTTTGATAGTAACGGCACGACCGTCTTGCGCAGAGTCGCTAATACGTGGGAACAGCGTGCAGCCGTCAGTTGGTGGACAGGAGCAGCCGATGCAGCGCCATCGAATGATCCGCGCCTGACTGAGACGGTGACGACACTCGTAGATACGAATCAGGTAACGCAACAAACATTCTCTTACGATCAATACAATAATCAAACAGACGTTTATGAATACAACTATGGAACGGGCGTCGTCGGCAGCCTGGCGCGGCGCACGCACACGGATTACTTGGCGACCAATCCGATTAATGGCATAAGCTACACTTCAGCCAACATACATCTGCTCAGCCTCCCCACCCAGCAGCAGGTATTCGATGCCGGGGGAGTTGAAAAGGCGCGCACCACTTATGAGTATGACAACTACGCAGACGATACATACCATAAGCCGCTCCTAGATCGTTCAGGCATTACGGGGAAGGATGCCACCTTTACTACTTTGTACCAGACACGAGGCAACGCGACGCGCGTGTCCCGCTGGCTTCTATCAAGCATGACACCTGTCCTTATTTATGCTCAATACGACGTTGCGGGCAATGCGATGAAAACCATTGACGCGCGAGGTATTATTTCGCAGGTCGCCTATTCCAGCACCTATCAGTATGCCTACCCGACCAGCACGACCTCGGCGATTCCAGACCCTACGGGGACTTACGCGACGAACACCGCCCTGACGACTTCAACCGTCTATGACTTCTCCACCGGATTAGTGACCTCAGCGACGGACGCCAACGGGAAGACCACTACCGTTCAGTATAATGATATGCTTGATAGGCCGGCTCTCGTAACGCGGCCTTCGGGCGGAGGCACAACCGCCTACACTTACAACGACGTGGCCGGGAATCTCTACGTGCGAACGCTCACCTCGCTGGACGCTACTCGATCCATTGAAGCCTACCAGTTCTTCGACAATCTGGGACGCCCCGTGCGCTCGTTCCTGAACGAAGGCGGAAGCCCCGTCAAATTTATCACGTCGGACACACAGTATGATGCTCTGGGGAGGATGTGGCGCGTCTCGAACCCGTATCGCACTAATGGCTCAAATGATCCGGTCAACCCTTCGGGCAACTGGACGACGACCCTCTATGATGCGCTCGGAAGAGTCAAGATGGTGACCACACCTGACAGCGCAGTGGTGACGACCACGTACAGCGGCAATCAAGTGACCGTTCAAGATCAGGCCGGGGAGACCAGAAGGAGCGTGACGGACGCTCTGGGCAGGCTGACGAATGTGATTGAAGACCCCATAAACGGCCTTGCTTATCAAACCAGCTATTCATATGACGTGCTGGGCAATCTCGTCGCGGTCACGCAGGACACGCAGCATCGTTATTTCATGTACGACTCCCTCTCCAGGTTGATCCGTGCGAAGAACCCTGAGCAGGATACCAATGCGAGCCTCGCCCTCTCCGACCCCGTCAGCGGCAACGGCCAGTGGTCTGTTGGATACAGTTACGATGCCAACGGTAATCTCTCGACGAAAACGGATGCGAGAGGGGTAACGGCTACCTATGCTTACGATCAGATCAACCGTAACACCACGATCACTTATTCGGATAGCACGCCCGCCGTATCGCGCTACTACGACACCGCGACGAATGGCAAAGGGCATCTGCGCACAGCTTATGCAGGCTCAGTCTCACTGACCGCAATAGACAGCTACGACGCGATGGGACGGCCATTGACTCAGCGCCAGCAGTTCTACGCCAATGGAAGCTGGGGGACAGTTTATACAACTGAGCGCACCTATAATCTGGCGGGGCAGGTGACGGGACAGACCTATCCGTCTGGTAGGACGGTCAGCTACGCATACGACGCTGCCGGGAGAACGAGCAGCTTCACGGGCAATCTCGGCGACGGAGTCAGCCGCACCTATTCGACCAATGTTCAATACGACGAATGGAGCGGCATCAGCCGTGAGCGATTCGGCACTGATACGCCGCTTTATCACAAAGAACACCGCAACGTTCGCGGGCAGCTATACGACATCCGGTTGAGCACGGTTAATGATGATCTGAACTGGAATCGCGGGGCGATTGTGAACTACTACAGTCTCGCCAACTATGGCTTCGGGACGAGCGGGACGGACAACAACGGCAACCTCTATGTCCAGCAGCATTGGGTGCCGACGGACGATGCCATCACAGGTTCCAGCTTCATGCAGCAGAACTATGGTTATGATGCGTTGAATCGTCTGAACTGGATGGGCGAGTATCAGAACGGGGCGACTAACACGGGCAGCCAGAGCTACGGCTATGATCGTTATGGAAATAGGACGATCAGCTCCGCCTCGGGCACAGGGATCAACAACAAGCAGTTCGCCGTGGATACGAACACGAACAGGCTCGGTGTGCCCACAGGACAGTCGGGAGCGATGCAATATGATGCCAACGGGAACCTGACGAACGACACCTACAGCGGGATGGGCAGCCGCGCGTATGACGCGGAGAACCGGATGGTCTCTGCCATCAACAACGCCAGCCTGCAAAGCACCTATACCTACGACGCGGACGGAAAGAGAGTCCGAAGGAGCAGCTACAATCAGGAGACATGGCAAGTCTATGGGATGGACGGAGAGCTACTGGCTGAATACGCAGCCAACTCTGCACCTTCAGCTCCACAGAAAGAGTATGGCTATCGTAACGGCGAACTGCTGGTGACGGTCGCCTCCAAGCAGAGAGCCAACGTCGCGCTCGCTTCAAACGGAGGCGCTGCCACAGCCTCTTCGACATGTTTCACGGCTTACCCAACCAGCGCCGTCAATAACGGCGACCCCAAGGGAGTGAATTGGGGCACAGGCGGCGGATGGAACGACGCTACGGTGGACGCTTACCCTGATTGGTTACAGGTGGATTTCAACGGCAGCAAGACGATTGACGAGATCGCTGTCTTCACCATTCAGGACAACCCGGCCAGCCCGGCAGAGCCTACGGAGGCTATGACCTTCTTTTTGTACGGGATTACAGCCTTCGACGTGCAGTACTGGAATGGCACAGCCTGGGTGACGGTTCAGAACGGCAGTGTGACGGGCAACAATCTGGTCTGGAGAAGGTTCACTTTCCAGAGCATTACGACCAGCAAGGTGAGGGTGCGGGTGACGGACGCGCTCTCCAACTACTGTGCGGATGTCAGGTAGGTGGTGATGGATCAATTAGATACTCCGTGCATGGTGGCGGTTCAGATTGATGATTAGCGGACATCAGCAGGCATGACTACTTGCCGTTCGGTGAAGAATTGTATGCAGGGAGTGACGGGAGAGCGACCACTCAAGGCTACAATAATAGTGAGGGGGTTAGGCAGCAGTTCATTTCTGAAGAGAGAGACAGTGAGACGGGTTTGGATTTCTTCAAGGCGCGATATTATGCGAATTCGCAAGGAAGATTTACGAGTGCTGATCCCATTAAGATAAGTGAAAAACATGTGATAAATCCCCAGAGATGGAACCTCTACATCTACGTAAACAACAATCCCTTGTCATTAATTGACCCCGACGGGCAAGAGGATCAGGGACAAGGCGGGAGCAAAGTGATAGATGTCTTCATTGCTCTTCCGTCAGTTGATGGAAGAAAAATGGAAAAAGAAGCAGAGGTGAAGCTTTGTCGTGTTGGCGACAACCAGACGAGAAGAATACATTTGAGGCAGACCGCATCCAAAGGGACAAGTATTATTCGACTTTGCTTGGTCCGCGACGCTTGCCCTCGCCCTTTTAACCTGAACGCGGTGTAGGATAGGTTATGGTTTCCTGCCAGACCCGTTTTATGGATCACGCGCGGCTTAATACAGCGCATGGCTGGAATGTAAGAAGTGAGAGTGCATTATGAAAGAAGTCCAGCGTATACCACCAGATAAGACCCCTGAATTAAAATTCGGTGGCGCACCGCCGGGGAGTTTATATGCTCAAGAGTCGGGGTCTAACAGAGAAATCTTCCGCGACTGGGCGCGGCGGGAGTCTCGCAGGGAGGGAGTGAAGTTCTACTATGAGCTTGTACTTATTTTACTCCTCTGCGCTTTCTTCGTGATCGCAATCTTCGGAAACTTCCCTCGGGAAGTGAAGATATCAGCGGCCATCGTCCTGGCAAGTGTTCTAAGCGCGCTCACTCACCACATGTTCAGCAAGAAATAGCTCATGGATGGTCTTCTAATCATAGACAAATCGGCCGGATTGACCTCGCACGACGTAGTGGCGCGTGTTCGCCGGACCTTGCGGACGAGGAGGGTCGGGCACACCGGCACGCTCGATCCGTTCGCGACGGGCGTGCTTGTCGTCGTGGTCGAGCGCGCCACGAGGCTCGCGCAGTTTTTGACGACTGCCGTCAAGGAGTACGAAGCGACGGTGCGCTTTGGCTACGCCACTGACACGGGCGACTGTACGGGCAGGAGGCTCGACGCCCCGTCCGCGCAAGACCGGGTCGGAGAGAGCGTTCTCGCCCTGCCGGAGAGCGAGATCGAATCGGCGCTTTCCAGCTTGAGAGGGGAGATAGAGCAAGTGCCCCCGATGTATTCGGCCAAAAAAGTTCAGGGGAAAAAGCTTTACGAACTGGCGCGGCGCGGGGTGGAGGTCGTGCGTGCGGCTGCCCGCGTCACAATTTATGAGTTGGAAGCAGTCCAGCGCGGCGACCACCTCTTACAATCCAACGAGGACGGGACTCAAGACCTTTCGATCCGCGTCAAGTGTTCCGCCGGGACATATGTTCGCACGCTCGCCGAATCAATCGGCGAGCGCCTGGGCGCGAGCGCGCACCTGGCGTCACTCAGGCGCACGCGCGCCGGGGATTTTGGAATCGAGGAGGCGATAGGTCTAGACGAGTTGCAGGAGCTGGCGGACGCGGGACGCGTCGAGGAACGGATTCTCTCTCCGGACGCGGCGCTCTCCGGTCTCCCTTTTCTGCATCTAACGGCCGACGAGGCGCGCAGGGCGCTTCACGGCGTCGCTCTCGGCGTGAGGGACGGGACCAATTGGCCGAAGGACCGGCCCATCAGAATGCTGGACGCAAACGGGAGCTTGATAGCCGTCGGTGTTTATGACTCGGCGAGTCACGCTTTGCGTCCGCGCATCGTCTTCTCCCCTGAAAAATAAGAGTTGACTTGCGGGCAGAGTGGCTGTGTTATACTGAGCCCCAAGAGGGAAGCGCGTTTGAGCGGGTCGCTTCCGAAAAGAGCGCCCCGTCCTACCGCTCAAATTGAAACCTCAGATCATTGAATGCAAGAAAGGTCGGAGAAAGCTCGACGATGCGCCGCACGCTTTGTCGCGCGCGTCGCGCCGCGCATATCGAGACCCTTGTCTCCCACCCCCAGAGTGGCAGCTTCTCAAATCGAGGCTGTCGCCGGAAGAACCATAGGGCGTGCTTTTCCCACACGCTGTCCACGCGCGCTTAAAGCCCGATGAGGTACTAAGAGAAGGCTATGCAAGAGCAGGATGGCAACAAATTTAATATCAGCGAACGGCTGGAAGACTTGCGCCGCGAACGCGAGGCGCTACGCTGGGAAGGTTCTTTCCGCGATTACTTCGAACTGGTCACACAGAACCCGCGCATCGCTCAACTCTCGCACGCACGTATCAACGACATGATTCATGCCGGGGGCGTCGAGAAGCTGAATGAGGGCACGCGCGACGAACTCACACGCTACAACTTTTTCGCCAACGAGCTCTTCGGCATCGAAGAGCCAATCGCACGCATCGTCGAGTACTTCAAGAGCGCCGCGCAGCGCCTCGAAGTCCGCAAGCGGATCCTCCTTTTGATGGGACCCGTCGGCGGCGGCAAGTCCACAATCGTCACGATGCTCAAGCGCGGCCTCGAAGGATGGACGCGCAGCGACGGAGGCGCGGTCTTCGCCATCAAAGACTGCCCGATGCATGAGGAGCCGCTGCATCTCATCCCGCACGAACTCCGGCTCGAAATCGAGAAGCACTACGGCATCTACATCGAAGGCGATCTCTGTCCACAGTGCCGCTACGCGCTCGAACACGAATACAACGGGCGGCACGAAGACGTGAAGGTCCACCGCGTGGTCTTCTCCGAGAAGAATCGTATCGGCATCGGCACATTTTCTCCTTCGGACCCGAAGTGCGTGACAGGAGACACACTTCTCCTGACTAATCGCGGGATGCTGCGCTTTGATGAATTGCAGCGGGAGATCGGCGCAGCTCGTGACGAATTTGCTCCCTTTAGCATTGCCATCAGCGGCTTGAACGGAGCGGAGTGGACCTCGCAATTTTATAACGGCGGCGTTCGTCCCACGCGCCGCATCCGAACGCGCCTCGGCTATGAGCTTGAAGGCTCGATGGTGCATCCCGTCCTGGTGCTCAAAGAGGGTTGTGCCCGTTGGGTTAAGCTCAGCGAGTTGAAGATCGGCGATCACGTCGCGCTGCAACGCGGCCAAAATCTATTTGGCGATGAGACACGATTGTTGCCATTCAACTACGATGGACCGCGGAGTCGCGGGCAGAACAAGTCCTTGACGCTGCCACGCGAGATGACGCCTGATTTGGCACGCCTGCTTGGTTATGTCGTCGCTGAAGGCTCGCTGACTGATACCGCGCTCTGGGTAACCAACGGCGACCCGCGCGTGGTTGATGACATCCTGAACACCTGCGAGCGCTTGTTCGACGTGCGCCCCAAAGTTTATACGAAGCAGGGCACTCACGCGCTGTCGCTTTCGATCTCATCCGTCAAGCTTGTGCGCTGGCTTGAACAGGTTTGCGGCATCACACGCGGTGCGGCACATAAGCGTATTCCACGCGTGATAGCGACAGCACCTCGTCAGATCTTCTTAAGTTTTCTCGAAGGCTGGTTCTGGGGCGATGGGACACTCGGCGCACGCAAGAGCCTGAGAAGCAACCGCTTCAAAGTCGCCACAGCATCTAGGGAATTAGCCAGGCAGGCGCAAGTCGCACTGCTCAATCTGGGTATCGTCTCGGCGCTTTATCAAGAGACTATCAAAGATCGCTTCACCGCTTATTCCGTGGTTGTGACTGGCGACGCGGTTGTTGACCTGCTCGATCTGATTCCATCGTTGCGCGACAAATGTACGGACGCGCCCGAGCATCTCGCCGCCAAGCGTGGGTGGACAAACTTCGACATTATCCCAGAGATGCAAACGGCAGTGCAGTACGCATTGCATCAGGTCGCGACCACGAGCGGCAAGGCATTACCGGGCTTTCATCGTTATGCGACGGATGCTGCCTGGGGGCGTAATTTGACGCAGGCCCGTCTGCGTTCACTTATCGAAGCCTGCGAGCGCTCGTTGCCGCACGACTCACCTGTGCTCGCCCCTTTGCGTGCGCGGCTTGACGACAAACTCCTGTGGCTTGAAGTTCAGGAAATCGCAGAGGGTCAGGCGCAGGTCTATGACCTGACCGTACCCGGCACGCACTCCTTCTGCGCCAACGGCTTTATCAATCACAACAGCCAGGACGTAACCGAGTTGACCGGATCAATTGACCTTTCGACTATCGGAGAGGTTGGCGTCGAATCAGATCCGCGCGCCTACCGTTTCGACGGCGAGCTTAACATCGCCAATCGCGGGGTCATGGAGTTCATAGAAATTTTAAAGTCAGACGAGAAGTTTCTCTATAATCTTTTGACGCTCTCTCAGGAGCAGAGCATCAAGACGGGGCGCTTCGCCATGATCTACGCGGACGAGGTGATTCTCTCGCACACGAACGAGAACGAGTACATCTCGTTCGCTGGCAACCGCAAGTCCGAGGCCCTCCAGGATCGCATCATCCTGGTGCGCGTGCCCTACAACCTGAGGGTTTCGCAGGAGGAGCGCATCTACGGCAAGCTGCTGAATCAGTCCGAAGTCTTGCGCAACGTCCACCTCGCCCCGAACACTCTGCGGGTCGCCGCGATGTTCGCCGTGATGACTCGGCTTGAAGAGCCGAAGCGCCAGAACGTTGACATCGTCAAGAAGATGAAGCTCTATGACGGCGAGGACGTCGAGGGTTACAAGTCGAAGGACGTCCGCGAACTCAAAGACGAGACGGTCCGCGAGGGCATGGACGGAATCTCCCCGCGCTACATCATCAACCGCCTTTCGAGCGCGCTCGTGCGCGACGGCGTCACCTGCATCAACCCGATTGACGCGCTGCGCGCCATCAAGGATGGGTTCGAGCAGCACACGGGCATCAGCTCGGACCAGCGCGACCGTTACCTGAATCTGATCTCGGCCGCGCGCAAAGAGTACGACGAGCTCGCCAAGATAGAGGTGCAGCGCGCTTTCGTCTACTCCTTCGAAGAGATGGCGCGCACGATGTGCAACAACTACCTGGACAACGTCGAGGCCTACTGCAACAAGGAGCGCATCAAGGACCCGATCACGGAAGAGGAGATGGACCCGGACGAGCAGCTGATGCGCTCTATCGAAGAGCAGATCGGAATCACCGAGAACGCCAAGAACACTTTCCGCCAGGAGATTCTGATTCGCATCTCTTCTTCGGTGATCGGGTCTTTGATGCGTTCCTTGTTGCAGTAAGCCTCGACATTGTCCAGGTAGTTGTTGCACATCGTGCGCGCCATCTCTTCAAAGGAGTAGACGAAGGCGCGCTGGACTTCGATCTTGGC
>Ga0182000_10000063_pt1 | contig 39410 bp, 32 predicted proteins | sample BulsoiMagMametaG_FD_120484 | JGI IMG/M metagenome (GOLD analysis project Ga0182000, IMG submission 120484) | Bulk soil microbial communities from Mexico - Magueyal (Ma) metaG | ecosystem: Environmental > Terrestrial > Soil > Agricultural land | place: Mexico: Magueyal, Guanajuato | collected...
AGGGGCTCATGATCTTTAGAGGCAGTCTCTCATGCTTTGTTACAAACAAAGGACTTATGCTCAGCAAAACCAACCCACAGCCCCATAAATGAAAAATGTGGGTAATGATAAGGGCTTACGCCCCGGGCTACTGATATGTCGCCCCTCCGGGGCTTCAAAAACTACCGCCCGTCACCGTCGAGCATCAGCTTCAGATTCTCTCTGAGCACTACAGTGTCCACCAGCAGATTCGCGCTAAACGCGCGCTCGCCCGGATTTTCAGCCTCGCAGGTCTGATAGAAGTAGTTGAAGTTCAGGGCCGAAGCCAGGGTGAAGTAGCAGTTGTTGATTCGGTCCGTACTGTTGCGCAGCTCCAGAACGTTGCCGCCCGCCTGCATAAAGAGCATGTTGGTCAGCCCCGCGCCATGACTCGAAACGATGTTCCGCGCCCGTGATGCCATCTTGACCTGCTCCTCGAACGAGTAGTTCTCGAAATGGGCGACCTCAAAATCAAACTCCCGTAAAACGTCAATCACCTCTTCTTCATTCTTCAGCCGTCGGATCGCGGCATGGCCGCGACTGATGTAGAGGCGTCCTCCGCTCGCGTGCTCCTCGGGCCGCGCTCCGTAGGCTTCGACTAACAACTGCCTGACCCCGCCGATCACCTCTTCGTTGTAGTTCCCGGAAGGGGCAGTGTGCGTCGGCACGACGAGCCTCCGGCAGTGGAGTATCTCTCTCTCCCTGATGAACTCTATGTGCTTAAAGCCGAAAGGGGCCAGAGAGGGTCGAACGAATCCCAGCTTTTCATAACGGTGGGGTAAGAGTAGGACCAGTTCGGAGGCATGGTCCCTGACTGTAAACAGCCTGGTGAGCGCGTCCGCGATCCAGTGAAAATAACCGTGACTCCAATCGTCTGCTACCCAGACCGCGTCGCGCTCAAACCTTCCGCGCTTCCTGAAGAGGTAGTTGGTGGCCAAGAATTTAAAGACGCCACGCTTCTTCCACTCCTCCAGGTTACCAGGTAAGGCGAAAGATTGCGGCAGTATCTTCCAGCCTTTGAAGAGAAAGCCGTCAGAGCTGATCCAGACGTCCTTGAGCTCCAGCAGCTCGGAGCGTGGAATCTCGCGCTCCAACTCGTGGCTGAAGATCCACAGGTCTTCCTGTCGTAGATTGACCGGGGGCTTTCGCCTGGAGACGGTTTGCGGGCAAAGCACTGCCACCTTTTTCCCCTGCCGCGAGGACTCAGAGCGTTCTGTCGAGGAGAAAATACTCATTAATCTTATCTAGAATGATTACGTTTTGCGCGCACACCTCGTAACCGTGACCTTTCATCATACTGACGATCTCAGACTTTTCAACATCCACCTGCTCGTCCTCGACGACGATGAATTTGGGCCTGAACCGCCCCCAGTCGTTCGATTCGAGGACCTGCAGGTCGTGCCCTTCGACGTCCACGTTCATGAAGTCTATGGCCCGCCCGTCCGGCAGGTGGCGCTCAAGCACCTCGGCGAGCGGCAGGACCGGCACAGGGATTTCGCGCTTCACTTCGCCGAGCATTCCTATCTGCTCCAGAAAGTCGCGTGAAAAACTGTTCATGGTCGAGTCGTCGCCGACGACGTAATAGGTCAACTCGCCGCTGTTGGCGGAAATCCCTATTTCGAGATTAGTATCCCCGGGCCTCACTTTATTGAATAACTCGCGGCTGCCGGGACGGGCCTCGATGTTGATGCCTCGCCACCCGTTCAGATAAAAGAAGTAGGTGTTGGAGAATAACGTGGGATGGTATGCGCCGACATCCACATAAAATCCATCACGCTTGTCCGGGCCGATGAGATGCCGAAGGATCATGTCCTCGCCTGCGGACGAAAACGACGGCGCGTGTGAGTGATAGCCTAAGACGATTCGTTGAACTGACTTCTTCATGTCGTGAGGTAACCACGACTTGAGCAGTGATCTCAGCCTTCCCATTAGTCCTCTTTTAGTTTAGCGCTATCGTCCGCGCGGGTCACGCGTCACACCATATTACAACGGAGGAATCCCTTCAACTTCGCCAGCGTCCGGCGCTGCCATACAGGGTCTATTCATTTTCGAGACAGAGGAAAGTAGAGAAACAGGGAACTATCCACGAAATAACACGAAACCTCACGAAATGGCTGTGGGTTGTTTCGTGTCGTTTCGTGTGGCTTCGTGGACAGTTCCCTGTTCTGCTGAAAATGAATAGACCCTAGCTGCCATATCCTCCCGGTTTACTTAGGTGTTTGTTTCTGCCACAATACCCGCCCGCTTCACATCAAATCTGTGAATCAAAAAATTAATTCCATCGGCCGGAGATGACGCGCAAAAAAGCGCGGCACTTCGCGCGCGGCGTGAGGGTCAGGCGAAAGGTCCGTAAGTTTGAAGGCAGAGTTATCCTTCATCATCGTCAATTGGAATGGCGGCGAATTGCTGAGTCGCTGCGTGGAAAGCATCGTCGAGTCGCCGCCAGGTGTTCCCTACGAAGTCGTCGTCATTGACAACGCTTCGAGCGACGAGAGCCTGAGCCGGCTTCGCGCCAGCAGCGCCGCGGCGGCTCTGGGCGAGACGGGTCTGCGTATCGTCGAGAACACGGACAATCTGGGTTTCGGCGGTGCGAACAACCAGGCGTTCGCTTTGACCGAAGCGCCGCTTCTCTTCCTGCTCAACCCGGACACGCGCGTTACTGCGGGCGCGGTTGACAGGCTGATCAAGACCGTCCGTTCTGAAGAGCGCGTCGGCGGCTGCGGGCCGCGCCTCGTCAACGAAGACGGCTCTTTGCAGGTCAGCGTCTGGCGCAACCCCCCGACCGTCTGGGCGCAACTGGTCGAGGGATTTCAACTCCACCGTCTGATGCCGCGTCGGATGCGCGGCGAACTGCTGCTGGCCGAACACTGGGAGCACAATCGGCGGCGGCGGGTCAACATGCTGAGCGGCGCGGCCATCCTCGTCAGGCGCGAGGTCATTAAAGAGGTCGGCGGTTTTGACGAGCGCTTTCACATGTACGGCGAAGACAACGAATGGTGTCTGCGGATCGTGCGTGCGGGCTGGACCCTGATGTTCGAGCCGGAATCGGTCGTCGTTCATCACGGCGCGAAGAGCTCCATGAAGCGTTGGGACTCGCTGGAGAAACGTGAGGTGCAGGCTAACGCTCATCTGCGTTCCCTGCTCTACACACTGCCGCGCTGGCGCGTGGTGGCGAATCTTTCGACCAGTTATTTTCTACTCTCATTGCAGAAGGTTTCGAGGAAGTTGCGCGGGCGTGACGCCAGCGAGGTCGAGGTCACGCGCAAGGTTTACGCGGCCGGCCTCAAGCGAGCGTTGCGGGATGGACCGGATTAGCGCGTCGCTCACGCGCTTGCAATTCTACCGCTGCGTCAACTAATGTTTCACTCTTCCAAAGTCCTAACTCTTAGCGAGGGAATCTTAATCACATGTCAGAACAAACCACGGTGCTGGTCACGGGCGCGGGCGGCTTCATCGGCCATCACCTCACGAAATATCTGGTCAACCGCGGCTACCGCGTGCGCGGCGTTGATATTAAAGAGCCCCAGTATGAGCCGACGGCCGCGCACGAATTCGCTCTGCTCGACCTGCGCTTCTGGGAGAACTGTCTGAAGGCGACCGAAGGGGTTGATGAAGTTTACGGGCTGGCCGCCAACATGGGCGGCATCGGTTTTATCGAGAGCCACAAGGCCGAGATCGTGCGCGACAGCTCGCTGATTAATCTTCACTCAATCGAAGCGGCCCGCCAGAACGGCGTCAAGCGTTATCTCTTCACTTCGAGCGCCTGCGTTTATCCGGGCTACCTCCAAAAGGAGGCGGACGTCACGCCGCTCAAAGAAGAGGACGCTTACCCGGCGGATGCCGAAGACGGTTACGGGTGGGAGAAGCTCTACATGGAGCGCGTCTGCCGCCACTACCGCGAAGACTACGGGTTGGAAACAAGAATCGTCCGCTTCCACAATATGTTCGGGCCTTGTTTTGATGAGCAAACTGAAATACTCACCGTTTACGGCTTTAAGCATTTCAGAGACATAACCTACACAGATAAGGTGGCGACGCTAAATCCCAAGACAGGGCGCATTGAGTATCATAGACCTCTGGCGATTCAACGTTATCGTTTCGATGGCGAGATGGTTAAAATCAAGCAGCAAAGGGTTAATCTGCTAATTACACCCAACCACTCCGTTTACTATGCGCCAGGCTGGGGAAGTGAATTCAAGCTTGACGAAATTCAGAATCTTCTACATCACAAGAGTCTATATTTTTCCAGACGGTGCGAGTGGAGCACAGATGCCGCCCCGGAGTTTTACACTCTGAGAGCGAGCGAATACTCGGATGGAAGGCAAATGTCAGCGAGAGGAGCCGAACGTCAAATCCCCTTAAACTTATGGCTTGTGTTTCTCGGATGGTATCTTTCGGAAGGTTGTGCGTTTAGAACGCCGTCGAATCATACTGTCGTAATCAGTCAATCGCCGGGACAATATCAAAATGAGATTGTTGAGTTGCTGCGAGAAATGGGATTTGAACCTTATGTTAATGGCAAGAACATCATCATAAGCTCAAAGCAGCTCTACAATGCCGTTACCGATTTCGGACACGCAACAGATAAGTATATTCCGCGTGAGTTTCTGATGCTTCCTAAAGATAAACTCCAAATCCTTTACGAGACGCTGATGAAAGGTGATGGTAACGCAACAGGAAGACGTTATTCGACAGTTTCAAAGCAACTGGCGGACGATTTTCAAGAATTGGCTTTGAAACTTGGCTACGGAGTTTCAATCAGGGTGGAGAATCCTCAGAACGAAAACCATTCGGTGATGTATCGGCTAAACATCAGCCGAGAGACGGTACACAGAATAGATACTGACAGAATTACGAAAGAGGAATATCACGGGACGGTTTACGATGTGACAGTCCCGAATCACATAATCCTGGTCAGGAGAAATGGGAAAGTCATTTGGTCTGGTAACTGCGGGACTTACGACGGGGGACGCGAGAAGTCTCCGGCCGCCATCTGCCGCAAAATCGCGCTCGCAGAGGACGGCGACGCCATAGAGGTCTGGGGCGACGGAGGGCAGACGCGCTCTTACTGCTACGTGGACGACTGCGTCGAAGGCATCCACCGCCTGATGCGCAGCGATTACACGGACCCGCTCAACCTGGGCCAGGACCGTATGATCTCCATCAACGAGCTGGTGGACATCGTCGCCCGTATTGCCGGAAAGACGATTCGTAAAAACTATGATCTGACCAAGCCGCAGGGGGTGCGCGGTCGCAACAGCGACAACACGCGCCTCAGAGAAGTTTTGGGATGGGAGCCGTCCGTCTCCCTCGAAGACGGGCTGGCGCGCACTTATCAATGGATCGCCGGTGAGCTGAAGAAGAAGGGAACGGTCCCGACCACCCTGTCCACTGTTGGCGGGTGAGGGACGCGTTTGCCGAGTAGATGAAACCCCGCATCAGCGTCGTTATTCCGACCTACAATTACGGGCATTACCTGCCTGCCGCCGTCGAAAGTGTGCGCGCGCAAGGGTGGCCCGACCTTGAAATCATCGTCGTTGACGATGGTTCGACGGACGATACGCCGCGCGTGATGAAGGAACTGGCGGGAGACGATCTGCGCTACATCAGGCAGGAGAACGCCGGGCCAGCAGCCGCGCGCAATCGCGGTATCCGCGAGAGCAGCGGCGAATGGATCGCTTTCCTGGACGCGGACGACCTGTGGATGCCGGAGAAGCTCGCGGTCCAGATGGACGAGCTCCAAAAGCACCCGGACGCCAGCTTCTCGTACACGGATACGCGCGTCAGATTCCCGGACGGGACAGAGCGCGATGTGAAGTGTGAACCCGCCGGGAATAATCTCCTCCTGAAGCTTCTGACAGGCAATCAATTCAGCACACCCACGGTCGTCGTGCGCCGCCAGTGCTTCCTTAAGGTCGGCCAGTTCGAGGCAGAGCTCCGCACCGGAGAGGACTGGGACATGTGGCTGCGCCTGGCCGCGCACTTCGAGGGCGTTTATGTTGCGCGGCCCCTGGCCCTGGTGCGCAGGGAATTCAATCCGGCGAAATATCCGCTCCCGGTGCTGGAACAGTGCACGATGCGCGTCATGAAACGGCTCTTTGCCTGTACGTATATCCGGCAGCACCGGCCCGAGGTGTTGAGCAAAAAGAGGCGGGCCTATGCCTGGCAGTATTCGGTGCTCGCCAAATCGTATCTCAAGAGCAGATGCATTGGGGCCTTCTGCCGCCTTGCCTTCAAATCCGTCGCAGCGCACCCGGCCGCGCTCGGCTACCTGATAGGGCGGCGCGCGCAACTGTCGGACGGTTGAAGGTTCGTGCTACATTTGACAAAAATTGTTTCCGTAAAAGATTCGCGTTGTGAACGATTCGATGAAGGCCAGCGAGCTTTGCCAGTACCTTGAGTGGGACTCTGAATTTTTCGGTCGCCGCATTGCGCGCGTGGCGGGGGACAGCCTGAACGCGTTGGCCGCCGGAAAAATCTTCAACTGGTGCGAAGAGCATTCCATAGAGTGTCTATATTTTCTGGCAGACGCTTCCGACAGAGCCTCCTCCGTCGTGGCCGGGGATAATTGTTTCCGCTTCGTGGATGCGCGCGTCACGTATGAAAGGCAGGTCGGGGACGGGGAAGGTCTCTTTGAAAAAGCGTCGGAGATACGTTTGTCCGGGCCGGAAGATGTTCCAGCGCTCCGCGCTCTGGCTGCTCGTAACCACCACGATTCACGCTTCTACTTCGACCCAGGTTTCCCGCAACCTGTTTGCGACGCGCTTTACGCGACATGGATAGAGAAAAGCTGCCACGGCTATGCGGACGTTGTGTTCGTGGCAGAGGCCGGGGGGCGTGCGGCTGGTTACGTTACGTGTCACCTGCGCGATGATGGCGAAAGAGGAGAGATCGGTTTAATCGGCGTCCGCGAGGAGGCGCAGGGCAAGGGGTTGGGACGGAAATTGGTAAATGAAGCTCTGCGTTGGTTCGCTCTGAAAGGCGCGCATCGCGTGACCGTAGCCACGCAGGGGCGCAATCTCGCGGCCCAGCGGCTTTATCTCAAGTGTGGGTTTCGCCCCGCGTCCGTTCAATTCTGGTATCATAAATGGTTTTCCAGTTGAGGCAAGAGAGCAGCGGCATGACGGCCTATCGCATTCCTTTCAATAAGCCGGGCCACGTCGGCACGGAGTCCGGTTATATCGCCGAAGCCATCGCGCGCGGGCATCTCTCCGGGGACGGGCACTTTACGCGCAAATGCCACGCGCTGCTCGAAGAGCAGTTGGGCGTGCCGAAAGCTTTACTGACCACTTCCTGCACGCACGCCCTTGAGATGGCCGCGCTGCTTCTGGAGTTCGAGCCGGGCGATGAGGTCATCATCCCATCATTCACCTTCGTCTCCTCCGTCAATGCTTTTGTCCTGCGCGGCGCGCGCCCACGCTTCATAGACGTGCGCCCCGACACGCTCAATCTGGACGAAGCTCTGGTTGAGAGCGCCATCACTCCGCGCACGAAAGCGATTGTCGTCGTGCATTACGCCGGGGTCGGCTGCGAGATGAACAGTATTATGGAGACGGCCGCGCGCCACAACGTCGCCGTCGTTGAGGACAACGCGCATGGACTCTTCGGCAGATACAGAGGCAAGCTGCTCGGAACTTTCGGCCAACTGACAACGCAGAGTTTCCACGAGACCAAAAATTTCAACTGCGGCGAAGGCGGCGCGCTCCTGATTAATGACCCGCGATACATCGAGCGCGCGGAGATCATCCGCGAGAAGGGTACGAACCGCAGCCGCTTCTTCCGTGGTCAGGTTGATAAATACACCTGGGTGGATGTCGGCTCAAGCTATCTCCCTTCCGAGCTTTTGGCCGCCTATCTCTACGCGCAGCTCGAAGCGAGAGAGCGGATTCAACAAAGGCGTCGTGAAATCTGGGAGTATTACTACGAGCACCTGCACGGCTGGGCGAAGGACCACGGCGCGACGTTTCCGACCATCCCGGAACATTGCGAGCAGGCGTATCACATGTTCTACGTGCTGATGCGCTCGCTCGACGAGCGCCAGGCGCTGATCGCGCACCTGAAAGCGCGCGGCATTCTGAGCGTCTTTCACTACCTGCCGCTGCACCTTTCCGAGATGGGGCAAAAACTCGGCGGAAGAGAGGGGGACTGCCCCGTCACCGAAGATATCAGCGACCGCCTGCTACGCCTGCCGTTCTACAATGAGTTGACCGAAGCCGAGCAGGAGCAGGTGGTGGCCGCAATCAACGACTTCGGGAGGTAACGGCTTTCCGATTCGCCCAGGGACGTCCGCCCAATTCTTATATGCCCCAAGCTTCATCCGTCAGCGTCATCATTCGCACCTATAATCAGCACGCCCTGCTGAAAGAGGCCATTGAGAGCGCGCTCAACCAAACGCTCCGCCCGGCGGAGATCATCGTCGTGGACGACGCCTCCACAGACGAGACGCCGCTGATGATGCGCGACTACGAGGATGAGGCGACGATTCAGTACGTGCGGCTCGAAGAGAACCAGGGAATGCTCCGGACCGGACAGATCGGGTTGGAGAGAAGCGCAGGCGATCTCATAGCCTTTCTCGATAACGACGACCTCTGGCTGCCCGCGCATCTCGAAAAGTGCGTCGCGGCGATTGAAAGCAAAGCGGGCGCGGCGCTGGCTTTCAGCCGGTACGGCCTGATTGATTTACAGGGACACATGTTGGTCGAGCAGGTCCGGGAAAAGCCTTTGAGCGTGCCGCCGTTGAAGACGCTTCTTTTTAAGAAAGTCATCGCGACTCCGACGCGCTCCGTTTACCCGAGGCGCGTGCTTCTGGAGCTGGGCGGCATCCGCCCAATTCTCTGGGACTGGGTTTATCCGGTCCTCATCGCCGCCAAGTACCCGAAAGGCATCGTTCAGTTGCCGGAGTGCACGGCGCTCTTTCGCTTGCACGGGGGGCAAAGTTACAGCAACCCGGAGAAGCTCTTGAATTCTCTGCTCGAATCCACCGAATACATTTTCAATGAATTGCCGGCCGAGTATCAGCATCTCAAGCCGCGTGTGGTGGCGATGAACCTGCTCCACTCGGCTGTCTTCTACTGGCAGGCGGAGAAGAATCGTGAGGCCTGGGAATGCTTGCGGCGGGCTGTCAGGACGGATTCGCGCTGCACTACGACGAAGGACTTTCGTGTCGCCTTCACGCGGTTGCTGATTCCTCCCAGGCTGGGCCGGCTGGCGCGCAATTGGAAGCGCAAGACTCAACAAAAGCGAAGCGCAAGCTCTCTGCATCTCTCTCAGGCAATACGCGACAAAGAGGCGGACCGGAGCGCGCCGCCGAAGCGCCCGTCAGGCGAGCAGTGATGAAGACTCTTTACATCTGTTACTTCGGCCTGCGCGAGCCCCTCGTCCGAACACAGGTCCTGCCTTACCTGCGCGAGCTCGCCAGGGGCGGGATCGAGGTCAGCCTGCTGAGCTTCGAGCCTGATGCGAAGAAAAGCTGGACCGAGGAACAGGCCGCGGACTGGCGCGCGCGTCTTCTCGAAGACGGCATCCGCTGGTTCTCTCTACCCTACCACAAGCGCCCGTCCGCGCCCGCCACGCTCTACGACATTCTCGCGGGAGCCCGCTTCGCCGCGCGATTGGCGCGGCGCGAAAAGATTGATGTCCTGCACGCGCGCGCGCACATACCGATGGCGATGGCGATGCTGGCGGCGCGGATGGGCGCTCGCTCGCGGCTCGTCTTCGACATCCGTGGACTGATGGCCGAAGAGTATGCGGACGCTGGAATCTGGGCGGAGAATTCTGCGCCCTTTCGCGCGATTAAAAGAATAGAGCGCGCCGGCATCAAGCGGGCGGACCAGATAGTAGTGCTGACGCGCGCCTTCCGCGATTGGCTCGTCGAACGGAGGCTCAAGAGCGCGGAGCGGATCGAGGTGATCCCGTGTTGCGTTGATTTCAGCCTCTTCGAGAGTGTTGAGAATAATGATGAAGGGGCGCGTTTTGAAGTAATCTATGCCGGGTCCGTGACTGGTCTCTATCTGCTCGAAGAGATGGGCCGTTTCTTCCTGGAGTTGCGCAAGCGGCGCCCTGATGCCTTTTTTCGCATCCTGACGGTCTCTTCTCCGACTGCCGCCGCCCATGTGCTTGAAGGCATTGGCCTAGATTCAGAAGATTTCTGGATCGGCGCTGTCGCGCCCGCTGATGTCCCGAAATTTCTCGGACGGGCGCGGCTCGGGCTCTCTTTTCGTAAGCAGACGTTTTCACAGATTGCCGCCTCGCCGACTAAGATTCCGGAATACCTGGCGGCGGGGCTCACAGTCGTCTGCAACGCCGGGATCGGAGACACGGACGACGTCGTCGCGGGCCAAAGGGTCGGCGTCGTGTTGAGGGATTTGGACGAAGCCTCTTACAGGGCGGCGGTTGAGAGCGCGCTCGCCTTAGCCGGTGATCCGCAATCGCGTGTGCGCGCCGAGCGCGTTGCGCGCGAACGTTTTGATCTGGTCAAGGTCGGCGGAGTCGGTTATGGTAATGTTTACCGGCGCATCCGAGAGGGGCAGGCTGTAGTCGAGACTGCTGGTGAAGTCTCCGCGTAAACGTACAGTCCACTGGCGCGGACGAGTTGACCGCGCTCGAAGCCGACTTAAATCTGGTGCGGCGCGTGTCCGGCGTGGTGGTCCGGTACTCTGCGATTGAATCCCACATGAGCCAAACTATCAAACCCGAAATTACCCTGGCATGAAAGTTCTGGCGCTGGCCTCATATCCGGTTGAAGCTGCCGCGACTCGGTATCGTCTGGAGCAGTTTATCGCCCCGCTCGCCGAGCGCGGAATCACGCTGAAGGTCTCCCCGTTTCTCAATTCGCGCCAGTTCGCCTCGCTCTACAATCGCAAGCGGTTGCCGCGCACTGCGCTCGGGCTGGTGGGCTCCACCTTGCGTCGCTTCGGCAATGTCATCCAGGCGCAGAACGCCGACGTGGTCTTGGTGCAGCGCGAGGCCATGCTGTTCGGGCCGCCCTTTTTCGAATGGCTGACGGGCAGGCTCGGCAAACGCCCGCTCGTTCTCGATTTGGACGATGCGACGTATGTCTCATATACTAGCCCTACCTACGGGCGCCTCGGCAGTTTATTGAAGTGGTTTAGTAAGACGGATGAGCTGATTCGCTGGGCGCGCGTCGTCACTTGCGGCAATCGCGCAATCGCCGAATATGTGTCTGGTAAAGGGGGGCGGGCGCGCGTCATTCCGACCGTAGTGGACCTTGAGCGTTTCCGCCCCCGTGCGGCCGCGGCCGGGTCCGGCCCGCCGGTGCTCGGCTGGGTCGGCACGCACTCGACCTTCAAGTATCTGGCGATGATCTTTCCGGCGTTGCGGGAGCTGGCGCGCACGGTCCCCTTCCGGCTCAAAATCGTCGGCGCGGGCGTCGAAAAAATAGAGCTGCCCGGGGTCGAGGTGGAGAACCTGAGCTGGAACATGGAGCGCGAGATAGAGGATTTTCGGTCCTTAGACATCGGGCTTTACCCGATTGATGCGAAGCTCTACGCGGATAACTGGGCGGCGGGTAAGTCCGGTTTCAAGGCGATTCAATACATGGCTGTCGGCATCCCTTACGTGGTCTCACCCGTCGGCGCGTGCGTCGAGATCGGCGAGGCGGGATTAACGCACCTGTTCGCTTCGACGCCCACGGAATGGACCGCGGCGCTCAAAGATTTATTGACGGACGAGGCGAAACGCAGGCGCATGGGGGAGGCCGGACGCCGCCACGCCGAAGAGCATTACAACGTGCCGCTCCAGGCCGATAAACTTGCCGCCGCGCTCGGCGAAGCGGCGGGCAACGCGGGCGCGTGAGGGACAGGGGATGGAAGAGTATCAGGAAGAGAGTGCTCCATTCGTCGCTTCGCGCGCGCCCGGCTACGCTTTCTCCGCGGCCCGTCAGCCGGAGGCCTCGTACCGGATAAGCAAGCTGCGCCTTCTGGACCTGGCGATCATCGCGCTTCTCCCCTCTTTTCTCAAACGCATCTGCTATCGCCTCTTCTTCCGCTACCGGATCGGCAAGCGCGTCCGTATCGGCTTGAGCATTATTGACGCGCGCGAGTGCGCTATCGAAGACGACGTCCAGATAGGACATTTTAACGTCGTCATCGGCGTCAAGAAATTTCACGCCGCGGATCACACGCGCATCGGTCATCTGAATATTTTTCGCGGCGGGGACGAGATACGCCTGGGGCGCTACTGCGAGATTCTCAGGATGAACGAGATCAACTCGATTCCGGACCCGGAGGTGGTCAACCCGGTCGAGCCGCGCCTGCTCGTCGGCGACGGGAGCATTATTACGACCGGGCACAAGATAGATTTTACGGACCGCGTCGAGATCGGGCGGCGTACGATTCTGGGAGGGCGCAACTCCAGCCTGTGGACGCATAACAGGCAGCGGACGCTCCCCATCAAAATCGGCTCGTTCGCTTACATCGGTTCCGAAATTCGCATGGCCCCGGGCAGCGCCGTGCCTTCGCGCTGTATCGTCGGCATCGGCGCGGTGATTACAAAAGCGTTGACGGCCGAGCTGCACCTGATCGGCGGAGTCCCTGCGAAACCGATCAAACCATTAAGTCAGGAGGACAGGTTTTTAATCGAGCGGAAGACGCGGATTGATCTGCCCGACGACATTTGAGAAACAGGAGTCAGAAGTCAGAAGTCAGGAGCCAGGAGAAAAGAAAAACTAAAGACGGTTTCCGCTTGACCCATTTTGGACTCTGAATTCTGGATTTTGTATTCCGTTTTTATTCTGACTTCTGACTCCTGACTTCTGACTCCTGCTTTTAAAGATGAACGCATTACTGGCACTTCTGGCGCTCGCCTTGAGCGTCACCATCATTCAGATTACGCCCGACACGGCGCTCGCCGCGCAGGCTGTCTTAACGTGCGCGGTATTGGCCGGGGGTGTCGGGTTCCTGATTTCTCAGTCCCGGCTCGAAAAAGTATTTCTGCTGCGGCTGTTCGTGGCCGGGGTGCTGATCCGAATGCTGGTCGGATTTCTCATCTACCGCTTCAACCTACAGGAATTCTTCGGCGGCGATGCTCTCACCTACGACGCGATGGGCCTTTCCCAGCTACAGGCCTGGCAGGGCGATAAGTTCCATCAGATGCTTGTCAAGACCTTCGGTCAGGGGGGGGCCGGCGGCTGGGGAATGGTCTACCTCGTCGCCTTCATCTATAGCATTATTGGCCGCAACCTGCTCGCCATTCAGTTCATCAACGGCGTCCTCGGGGCGGCGACCGCCACCGTGATCTTTTTCAGCGCTCACCACATCTTTAAGAACATCAGGGTGGCGCGAATCGCCGCTATCTTTGCGGCCTTTTTCCCTTCGCTCGTCCTCTGGTCTTCGCAGGGTTTGAAAGACGGGCCCATCGTCTTTTTTCTCTCCCTCGCGATGTTCGCCACGCTCAAACTCGGAGAGAGATTCAGCCCCAAGTATGTGGCCGTCCTGGCAGGCGCGCTCTTCGGATTGCTCAGCATGAGGTTCTATATCTTCTACATCGCGCTGGCCGCCATCGGCATCTCTTTCATTATCGGGATGCGGGCCGTCACCGCGCAGAGTTTTCTGCGCCAGATCGTCGTCCTCGTGACGCTCATCACCTCTTTGACTTTTCTCGGCGTGACGCGATTCGCGGGCGGTCAGCTTGAGAGGTTCACGGACCTGAGCCGGATTCAGGTCAGCCGCTCGGACGCGGCCATTTCGGCGCAGTCGGGTTTCGGAAAAGATATAGACGTCTCGACGGCCTCCGGCGCGCTCAGCGCGTTGCCCATCGGGATAACTTATCTTCTTTTCGCCCCCTTCCCCTGGCAACTGGCTTCGCTCAGGCAAAGCATCACTCTGCCGGAGATGCTCGTCTGGTGGGCCGCTTTCCCGACGCTGCTTCTGGGACTCTGGTTCACAATTAGATATCGTTTCCGGCAGGTGCTGCCCATCCTGATCTTCACGACGATGCTGACGTTCGCCTACGCCCTCTTCCAGGGAAACATCGGGACGGCCTACCGCCAGCGCGCGCAGCTTCTGGTCTTCTACTTTATCTTTGTCGCGGTCGGGTTCGTGCTTTTGAAAGAGAAAAGAGAGAGTAAGAAAAAGGCGCTGGCCCTGGCACAGCCCGTCGGGATGATGACACGTCCTTCATCCAGGGTGATTACGCGTCCTACATCATCGAATATCTGATATGTGTGGCATCGTAGGAATTGTTCGTCCCCCCGAAGCGGGCCCGGTTGATCGAGAGCTGCTCTCGCGCATGTGCGAGGCGATTCGGCATCGCGGGCCGGACGAGGACGGCTACTACCTCAACGGCCCGACGGGCCTCGCCATGCGTCGTCTCGCGATCATTGACCTCAAGGGCGGTCAACAACCGATTCATAACGAGGGCCGCACGGCCTGGATCGTCTTCAACGGCGAAATCTACAACTACCCGGAGCTGCGCGAGAAGTTAGAAAAACTCGGCCACAAGTTCTACACCAACTGCGATACGGAAGCCATCATCCACGCCTACGACCGTTACGGTTCGGAATGCCCTAAGCATTTGCGGGGCATGTTCGCCTTCGCCATCTGGGACGAGAGCCGGCAGGAGCTTTTTCTGGCGCGCGACCGCGTGGGCAAAAAGCCTCTGCTGTATGCTCAAGTGAACGGGCAACTCCTGTTTGCTTCGGAGTTCAGCGCGCTCCTGCTGCACCCGGACGTCAGCCGCGAGATCGAAACGGACGCCATCCACTACTACCTCTCCTTCATGTGCGTGCCCGCGCCCCTGACGGCCTACCGCGCCATCAGGAAACTTGAGCCGGGGCACACCTTGCGTTGGAAGGATGGCGAGATCAAGATCGAGCGCTACTGGCAGCCGGACTTCTCCAAAAAAATCAAGGTCAGCGAGGAGGAGGCGGGCGAACGCGCCGTCGCAGAGTTGCGCGAGGCCGTGCGCGTGCGCCTGATGGCGGACGTCCCCCTGGGAGCGTTTCTTTCGGGCGGCATAGACTCTTCGGCCGTCGTCGCCCTGATGAGCGAGGAGTCTAGCGAGCCCGTCAAGACCTTCTCGATAGGCTTTGAGGAACAGGATTTTAGCGAGCTGCATCACGCGCGGCGCGTGGCAGAGCACGTCGGGGCGGACCATCATGAGTTCATCGTCCGGCCGGACGCGCTTGAGGTCTTACCCACGCTCGTCGAGCATTACGGCGAGCCCTACGCAGACTCTTCCGCGATTCCGACCTATTACGTCTCGCGGGAAACGCGCCAGCACGTTACGGTCGCCCTCAACGGCGACGGCGGCGACGAGTGTTTCGCGGGCTACGAACGCTACGCGGCAATGCAACTGGCAGAGAAATATCACCGCCTGCCCAATCTTCTGCGTAAAGGGCTGGTCGAGCGCCCTATCGGGTGGCTGCCAGGCGCGGAGAATGCGCGGAACCGTGTCGCGCGCGTCAAGCGATTCATGCGCGCGGCGAGTTTGCCGAAAGTGGAGCGCTATCTGCGCTGGGTCAGCGTCTTTGACCATGAGGCGAAGCAGGCGCTTTACTCGGATAGCTTCCAACATCAGACCAGCGGTTTGAGCGCGGCGAGTTTTCTGGAACCCTGGTTCGCGCGCGCCAATGGTGCGGGCGTGGTTGATGCGACGCTTCTGGCTGACACGATGACATACTTGCCCAACGACCTGCTGGTCAAAGTGGACATCGCCAGCATGGCCGTCTCTCTGGAAGCGCGCTCGCCTTTTTTGGATCATCATGTGATAGAGTTTGCCGCGAGCTTACCGGAAAAGATGAAGCTGCGGGGTCTGACGACGAAGTATCTCCTGAAGCGCGTGCTCAAGCGGCTGCTGCCGGCGGAGAACCTGGGGCGGCGCAAGATGGGCTTCGGCGTTCCCATCGGCCACTGGTTCCGCAACGAGATGCAGGGATTCGTGCGCGAAACGCTGCTCTCGGAAAAGGCCGCCAGGCGTGGCTTCTTCAAGCCGGAAAGCGTGCGGCGCATGGTCGAAGGGCACATCGACGGGAAACAGGACTTCGCGCACCAGCTCTGGACGCTGCTCATGCTTGAACTCTGGTTTCAGAGATTCATAGATTGATAGGGGCACGGGCGAGCACGGCTCTCGACCGGGGCGGACTACAAGTACGCCGCCCGTAGTTTTCGCTAAAGCGACATGACTCAGCATGACGAGCAACACAAGCAACGCTGTCCGGCCTGCGACTCCGGCACCGGGACACAGGTCGGGCAGAAAAATGGCGTCTCGATGCTCCGCTGCCAGAATTGCGCGACGCTCTACGCTATGAATTATCCCGAGTCGTCAAGCTCCGATAACTACGAGGGCTACTATGATGAGCACAACCTGACCGTGCCTGCCTTCGTTCACCGGCAGTTGCGGACCATCATCGCCCGCTTCGACCCCTTCCGGCAGACGAACCGTCTGCTGGACATCGGCTGCGGCTCCGGTGTGTTGCTCAAAGCCGCCTGCGCGGCAGGCTGGGAAGCCGAGGGGCTGGAAGTCTCCGGCCCTGCCGTCAAACATATCCGCGGGATGGGGTTTACTGTCTTTCACGGAGAGCTTGCCGACGCCCTGTACCCGACCGCGCATTTCGACGTGGTGACAGCCAGCGAGCTTCTGGAGCACGTGCCGGACCCGCAGGCGCTGGTGGCGGAAGTCGTCCGCATCTTGCGCCCCGGAGGACTGTTCTGGGCGACCACGCCGCACGGCAGGGGCGCGTCGGCCCGGCTGCTCGGGACGAGATGGAGCGTCGTCTGCCCGCCCGAGCATCTCCATCTCTTTTCCCTGAGCGGCATGAGGGGCTTATTGAAGACTGCCGGTTTTAGCCACCCGCGGATCTTAACTCACGGAGTGAACCCGTTCGAGATTTGGAGCGCCGTGCGAAACCGGCGGCAGCCAGCGGAGAACGGCGCGGGCGGTGAAGGCGAGCATGATCGCGTCGCCTCGTCCTACCAGCTTAACGAGATGTTCACAAAGAATCAGCTGACCCGGGCGCTGAAGGCGACGTTCAACGGAGTGTTGGGACTGACGAGGATGGGCGATTCGCTGAAGATATGGGCAGTGAAATAATTTTTGATGGAGGGAATTAAATGAAAGGTATTGTCTTGGCTGGCGGGCTGGGCACGCGTCTGCGGCCGTTGACGATTGTCACGAACAAGCACTTGCTGCCCGTTTATAACCAGCCGATGATCTATTACCCGATTCAGACGCTCGTCAACGCGGGGATCACAGACATTATGATCGTGACGGGCGGGAACTCCGCGGGCGATTTCCTGAAACTCCTGGGCAACGGCAAGGCTTTCGGCCTCAAGCATCTCAACTACACTTACCAGGAAGGCGAAGGCGGCATCGCCGACGCGCTCTCTCTGGTCGAGCACTTCGCCGGGGGCGATCCGGTCTGCGTCGTGCTCGGCGACAATATCATCCAGGGCAACATCCGCTCGGCCGTGCGCGGATTTCGCCACCAGGGCGGCGGCGCGAAAATCATTCTCAAGAAAGTCCAGGACCCGCAGCGCTTCGGCGTGCCGGAACTAGACGACCGCCGCGTCCTCAGAATCGAGGAGAAGCCGTCCGCGCCGAAGTCCGATTACGCAGTCATCGGCATTTACCTCTACGACTCGGACGTCTTCGACATCATTCGGACGCTGAAGCCGTCGGGTCGCGGCGAGTTGGAGATTACGGACGTCAACAACGCTTACATCGAGCGCGACGAGATGACCTGGGACGAACTCGAAGGCTGGTGGACCGACGCGGGGACTTTCGAGAGCCTGCTGCGCGCGTCCAATCTTGTGGCCGAGACGGGCGCGAACAATCTGGAGCTACAACATGCTGCCGAAGCAAGCGCAATCAGGTAAACAGTTCAAACGAGGAAAGATCAACGGCGTCATCGTCCGCCCCCTGCGTAAATTCGTGGACGAGCGCGGCTGGCTCTCGGAGCTCTTCCGCACGGACGAGCTGGAGGAGGAGTTTTACCCGGCGATGACCTACATCTCTTCGACCGAGCCGGGCGTCACGCGCGGGCCGCACGAGCATGTGGAGCAGGCGGACCTCTTCTGCTTCATCGGTCCGTCGAACTTCAAGTTGCGGATGTGGGACAACCGTGAGGACTCGGAGACCTACGACCACGTCATGACCCTTTTCGTCGGCGAAGATAACCCGCAGGCAGTGCTCGTACCCAAAGGGGTCGTTCATGCCTACCGCAACGTCGGGCGCAAACAGGGCGTCGTCATCAACTGCCCCAATCGCCTTTACATGGGCGAGAACAAGCGCGAAGAGATTGACGAAATCAGGCATGAGGACGACCCCGACACGATTTTCAGGATAGACGATTGAAAGTCTGGAGTCTGGAGTCTAGAGAGTCTGGAGTCAGAAGCCAAAGAGCTTTTGTCTTTTGACTCCAGACTCCAAGACTCCAGACTCCAGACTTATGAAGGTTGTTCGTATCATTGCCCGGCTCAACGTCGGCGGTCCGGCGCGCCACGTCATCTGGCTCACGGCCGGATTACGTGGCGAGGAGTGCGAGACATTGCTCGTGGCGGGCGTCGTCCCGCCGGGCGAGGACGACATGGGCTACTTCGCGGAAGCGGCCGGGGTCAGGCCCATCATCATTCCTCAGATGAGCCGCGAGATTTCTCCGAAAGATGCGCTGACGGTCTGGAAGCTCTACCGCCTCTTGAAGCGCGAGCGGCCCGACATCGTGCACACGCATACGGCGAAGGCAGGGACGGTCGGGCGGCTCGCCGGAATTCTCTACCGCTGGCTGACATGGGGCACGCTCGTGGGCAGGCCGCGCCGCTGCCGCTTCGTGCATACCTATCACGGGCACATCTTTCACAGCTACTACGGCCGGCTGAAGACGCGCGTCTTCCTGCTGATCGAAAAGACCCTGGCGCGAATCGCTACGGACAAAATCGTCGTCATCAGCCCGCAGCAGCGCCGCGAGATTCACGAAGAGTTCGGAGTGGGACGCGCCGCGCAATTCGAGGTCATCCCGCTCGGGCTCGACACTAAGGTTTTCGCTGGCTGGCAGGACCGTAGGCGGTTGATGCGCGAGGAGCTGGGCGTAGGCGACCGGGACTTGTTGGTCGGAATCGTCGGGCGGCTGACGGAGATCAAGAACCACGCGCTCTTTCTGGAAGCCGCCGCGCGCTTCCAGAAAGAGGCAGGAGAAAACGGCGCGCCGCGCGTCTCTTTCGTCGTCATCGGGGACGGGCACCTGCGCGAGGAGTTGGAAGAGCGTGCGCGCGAGCTGGGGCTCACGCACGATGTCAGATTCACGGGGACGCGCGACGATCCCGAAAACTTCTATCCGGCGCTCGACATCGTCGCCCTGACTTCGCTCAACGAAGGCACGCCGCTGACTCTGATCGAGGCGATGGCGAACGCGCGCGCGGTGGTGGCGACGGCGGTCGGCGGCGTCGTTGATCTTCTGGGCGAGAAGCTGGACCTCACGGGCGGGAATGGCAACGGGGACGAGACCGGCTGGGCTGTGCATGAGCGCGGCGTGCTGGTTCACGCGGCGGACGCAGGAGCTTTCAGTCGGGGGCTCATGCAGCTTGCGGCAAACGAGGGGTTGCGGCGGGAAATGGGCGAGCGCGGGCTTCGCTTCATCGAGCAGAACTATTCTAAGGAGCGCCTGCTGGCGGACGTGATGACGCTTTACCGCGGGCTGGCAGAAAAAAGTCCAGAGAGTCTGGAGTCTGGAGTCTGGAGTCGAAAAGAAAAACCTGCTTCTGACTCCAGACTCCAGACTCCAGACTCCAGACTTTAAAAAAGGGGACATAAAACTTGCGAGTCTTGATCACAGGCGGGGCGGGGTTCATCGGGTCGCACCTGGCGGACGCCTATTTGCTGCGCGACGACGAGGTCTATGCGATTGACGATCTTTCGACCGGCAGCATCGAGAACATCCAGCACCTGAAGAATAATCCGCGCTTCCATTACACGATTGACACGGTCCACAACCAGCCGCTCCTGGCCGAACTCGTTGACCAGTGCGACGTCATCTTTCACCTGGCGGCGGCGGTCGGCGTCAAATTGATCGTCGAAAGCCCCGTGCGCACGATTGAGACCAACGTCAAGGGCACCGAAGTTGTGCTCAATCTGGCGAACAAGAAGAAGAAGAAGGTGCTGGTCGCTTCGACTTCGGAGGTCTACGGATTGAGCGAGCAGGTGCCTTTCCGCGAGGACGGGAACCTCGTCATGGGCGCGACGACCAAGGGGCGCTGGTCCTACGCCTGCTCGAAAGCCATTGACGAGTTTCTGGCGCTGGCTTACTGGCGCGAGAAAAAACTGCCGACCATCATCGTCCGCCTCTTCAACACGGTCGGGCCGCGCCAGACGGGCCAGTACGGGATGGTCATTCCCACCTTCGTCAAGCAGGCGCTTTCGGGCCGCCCCCTGACGGTTTACGGCGACGGGAACCAGACGCGCTGTTTCGGCTACGTCGGCGACATCGTGGATGCCCTCATCAAGTTGATGGATAACCCGCAGGCCGTGGGCCAGGTCTTCAATATCGGCTCCAACGAAGAGGTCACGATTCTGGAGTTGGCCGAGCGCGTCAAGGAGTTGACGAAATCCGATTCGGAGATTACGTTTGTGCCCTATTCGGAGGCTTACGAAGAGGGTTTCGAAGATATGCCGCGCCGCGTGCCCGACATCTCAAAGGTGGGCGCGCTCGTCGGTTTCCGCCCGCGCATGTCGCTCGACGGGATTCTTCAAAGCGTGATTGAGTTTCATAGCGGACGACCTTAAGTCGTAAATCGTGAATCGTAAATCGTAAATCGTCGAACGGGTTTTTCTATTTACGATTTACGATTCACGATTTACGAGTTCTCGTCTTGATTTGTCGTAGTCAATAGGCTAGGGTTTTCATCAAGTTCTCAGAGTAAAACCAGCTTTTCAGCCGCAGTGAGTGATGACTTTCCAATTGTCATATCTCATCCCTGTTATCGGGTCGTTTGCGCTGGCGCTCGTTCTGACCCCGGTCGTGCGCGCCTACGCGCGGCGCTGGGGGATGGTCGCCAAGCCCAAGACTGATCGCTGGCACAAGAAACCGACGGCGATGCTCGGCGGCGTCGCCATCTTCCTGCCGGTCGTCATCGTCATCGTTCTCTACCTCTTCGCAGTTCCGCCGCGCCCTGACGAGATTCTGAATCACGACAGAGACTACATCTGGGTCGTGCTCGGGGCGAGCTCCTTTCTCTTCGCGGTCGGGCTGGCCGACGACATCTTTCACGCCAAGCCTTACCAGAAACTGATCGGACAGGTGATGGGCGCGGCCTTCATCATCTACTACGGGCTTTATCTGCCCTGGACCAGCTCCGCGCCGGTCAACATGGCGATCACCATCTTCTGGCTGATCGGGATCACCAACGCCGTCAACCTGCTAGACAACATGGACGGGCTGGCCGCAGGGATAGCGGCGATCTCCTCTGTTTTTCTGGCGCTCGGTTTTATCGCCACCGGGCAAATGACTGAAGCCTTGATGCTCGGAGTTTTCGCCGCCGCCCTCATCGGGTTTCTCGTTTACAATTCGCACCCGGCATCCATCTTCATGGGCGACTGCGGCTCCATGTTCATAGGTTTCTTTCTCGCCAGCACCTCTTTGATGTCGGCCACCGGCGGGCGCTCGCGCAGCTTCCTGCCGGTGCTCGCCGTGCCCATCTTGATTCTCTTCATCCCGATCTTCGATACGACCTTCGTCACCATCCTGAGAAAACTCTCTGGCCGCGCGGCCTCGCAGGGCGGGCGCGATCATACATCGCACCGCCTGGTCGCGCTGGGCATGTCGGAGCGGCGCGCCGTCTGGATGCTCTACGGGTTCGCGGGGCTCTCGGGAATTCTGGCGATGCTCGTGCGCGAGATGAAGCTGGACGTGAGCCTCGCCTTAATCGGGGGCTTTACGGTCCTGCTCACGCTGCTCGGGGTTTATCTGGCGGGGGTGAAAGTTTACGACGAGGACGAGGTTAAGGCCGCGCGCGACAAGCCGCTCTTCGCGTTCCTGATAGACCTCTCTTATAAGCGACGCATCTTCGAGGTCCTGCTCGACGTCACTTTGATAATCCTCGCCTACTACGGGGCTTACGTGCTCCGTTTCGGCTCGCTGGAAGCGAGCGGGGCGTGGCGGATCTTCCTGCGGACCTTGCCCGTGCTCGTCTTCGTCAAGATGGCGGCGTTTCTGGTCATGGGCGTCTATCGAGGCATCTGGCGTTACACGAGCGTTGACGACCTGGTGGTCTTCGCCAAAGCGAATATCCTGGGCGAAATCGCGAGCACGCTGGCGATTCTCTTCGCGTTCCGCTTCGAAGGCGTCTCGCGCACAGTCTTTATCGTTGACGCGCTCCTGATGTTCATGCTGCTGGCTGGAAGCCGTATGGCATTCAGGTTGTTCCGCAGGCTGTTGCCGGCGCAGACCAAAAGTGAAGGTTGCCGCGTCCTGATCTACGGGGCCGGCGACGGCGGGGAGCTGCTCCTGCGCGAGCTGACCAATAATCGCGAGTTGCAGTACACGCCCGTTGGCTTCGTGGACGACGATCCGAACAAGAAGGGCAAGGTCATCCACGGCCTGAGAGTCTTCGGAGGCAACGGCTCGCTCAAGAGCGTTTGCAGCGAGCACCAGATTAACGAGGTCCTGATTTCAAGCTCGCGTTTTTCGGACGAGCGCATCGCCGAAATCCGCCAGAGTTGCGAAGATGCCCACGTCGCACTCAAACGCATGAGAATCAGAATCGAAACTATAAGTGATGAGTGACGAGCGAATAATTATGAGTTTTGAATTTTGAGTTTTGAATTGAAAACAGAAATTCAAAATTCAAAACTTAAAATTCATAATTTCTTTCACCGTGTCCCAATCAACCGACCAGCTAAAGCTCATCAGCCTGCGCGCGCCCGCGTTGCGCGTGCTGCTCGTCGTGCCGGTTGTGCTGGCGCTCGTTTATTCCTGGTTCGCGACGCGCTGGTACGTCGGCAACCTGGTGGCGGAGTTCGCGCCGCAAATCAGAGATGAGCAACTGCCGGAAGAGACTGTTGAGGCGATGCGTCTGGACGCCGCGCAGGCCGCGATGCGACTGTCGCCCGGCGACCCACTGCCCCATCGAATCATCGCCGGCCTCAAGAAAGCCAGCTTCGCGCCAGACGATCTCGACGAGGCGCTGAGGCAGTACGAGGAGGCCGTGCGCCTTTCGCCGAACGACTATCGCCTCTGGATGGACCTGGGACGGACGCGCGAGCAGGCCGGTGACGCTGAAGGCGGCGAGCGCGCTCTGCGCCGCTCGGTCGAGCTCGCCCCGTTTTACACCTACCCGCGCTGGTATCTGGGCAATCTGCTGCTGCGCAACGGGCGCGGCGACGAGGCTTTCTCGGAATTGAGGCGTGCGGCCGATTCATATCCGGAGCTGCGCCCCCAAATCTTTAACGCCGCGTGGTCCTTCTATAACGAGGACGTTGACGCGATCAACAGGGCCGCCGGGGGCTCCCCGGCCGTGCGCGGGGAGCTGGCCGTTTATGTCGCCAGGCGTAACCGCTTTGAAGACGCGCTGCGCCTCTGGGGGAGCCTGACTCCGGCAGAGAAAAAAGGACAGGGGGCGGCGGGCGGACAATTGATAAGCGAAGCGCTTAAAACCAATCGCTTCCGGACCGCGCTCGATATTTCTCGTGACCTGATCACGGACGCTCTCGAATCCCCGAAGGCCGAGCAGGTTCTGAACGCAGGATTCGAGCTGGACGTCGAGGGCACGGGCACGAATATCTTCGGCTGGAAAGTAACTCCCATCACGGAAGCACAGGTCGCCGTTGATCCGATACACAAGCATGGCGGCGAGCGCAGCCTCCGCATCGTCTTCAAAGCGCTCAAGACCTTCGACTTCAATAACAGGATTTCGCAGCTCATCGTGGTCGAGCCGGGCGCACAGTATCGCCTGGAGTTCTATGTGCGCACGGAAACTTTGAAGAGCGGGGCCACCCCGTTCGTCGCCGTCACCAATAGCGTAGATGGAGCCGTGCTCAAAACTTCGCAGCCGCTGCCTGTGGGAACGAACGACTGGCAGGCAGTAGCCATTGATTTTCAGGTGCCTCCGGGCACGGAGGCGATAACGATCCGCATCTTTCGCGGGGTGTGCACTACGGAAACCATCTGCCCGATTTCCGGCATTGTCTGGTATGACGACTTCAATCTCCAACGCACCGGCGGAAGTGCCGCTGGCGGCGCAAGAGGAAACGGAAAGACCAACGCAGCCGAGCCAGCCCGCTGAGCTGGTGCGGACGCTGGCGAGCCGCCTCATCATCGTGCTCCTGTGTGTCGCGATGGTGCTGTCGGCGCTCGCTTACGGCACGGTCCATTACTGGTCGCTCGCCATCTTCGAGATCGGCGCGTGCGGCATCGTTATCCTGTGGGCGGTTGATGCGTGGCGCAGTCGCACGCTGCGCTTCAGCAGGAATCTGCTGCAATGGCCTCTGGTCGGGCTCGCCCTCGTCGGCGCCATACAGCTTCTCCCGCTCAGGAGCCACGTGGGCGCGGGCCTGCTTTCGGCCCCGCCCGTCAGCAGCCTCTCGCTCGACCCGCATTCAACGCGCCTCGCCATCGTCCAGATACTCGCGCTTTTCATCTACTTCGCAGCGGCGCTGGCGTTCATAGATAATCCGAAGCGGATGCGCCTGATCGTCAGGGTCGTGACCATCTTCGGTTTCGCGCTCGCGCTCTTCGGGCTGATGCAGTATTTCACCAGCCCGAACAAAATTTACTGGCTGAAAGAGCTCCCGCAGAGCCAGCCCTTTGGCCCCTTCTACAATCGTCACCATTTCGCTGGCTACATGGAACTGGCGCTCGCCCTGCCGCTCGGCATCGCTTTTGCGGGCGGGGTCGAGCGCGATAAGCGCCCGCTCTACATCTTCGCGGCTGCGATCATGGCCGTCGCCCTGATTGTGACGAACTCGCGCGGCGGGATGATCAGTCTCGTGGCCGAAATCGTCTTTCTCGTCGCTGTCGCGGGATTCAGGCGCAGGGATGAAGAGGATTACCGTGGAGAGAAAGGCGGCCGCGTTAAGGGGGCGCTCATGCGCGTCGGCCTCGCGCTGGCGCTCGTCTTCGCGCTTTTCGGAGGGGCGTTGATGCTCGGCGGCGAGGAGGCCATGAGCAGACTGCTCGGGACCGTCAACTCGAACGACCCGACAACCGGGCGCGTGCATTTCTGGGGCGTAACGATTGACATCATCCGCGCCCACCCGGTCCTCGGCACGGGGCTCGGCTCTTACGGGCTGGCTTACACGCAGTTCGACTCGCGCAATGGCCTGTACCGGCTTGAGCAGGCGCACAACGATTACTTGCAGTTGATGTCCGACGCCGGAATAGTCGGCGTCATCTTGGGCCTCTTCTTTGTCGCAGTGCTCTTCCGCAACGGTTTTGCGCGCAGGGAGAGCGACGACCGCTTCCGTCGCGGCGTGGCTACGGGGGCGCTCGCGGGGTGTTTCGCCGTGCTGGTTCACAGCTTCTTTGATTTCACGCTGCACACGACCTCGAACGCGCTCCTGTTTCTGGTGCTGGCTGCGCTGGCGACCGCCGACGCGCGCGTCGAAGAGCCCGGGCAGCAGCGCCGCCGCCGCCGTCGCCGCAGGTCCGTGAGGCAGCCGAGCATCCCTGTCGCACACACCGGGGCGCGCGGCGGCGCGAGCCTGCCGCCGTCGGCGGACCATGAAGTTCTTGAAAGCAATCTGAGCGCCCTGCGACGTGCGGGCCGAGCGGAGTGAAGATGACTTTACTTGAGATGATGCGCCGCGGCGCGAAACAGACTGTGCTGGACACGCTCAACATCAGCGTCGAAGCGGCTGAGCCCGAAAGAGTGCTGCTTTCGATGCCTGTGGATGAGCGCGTGCATCAATACTCGGGCCTGCTGCACGGGGGCGTGTCGGTCGTCCTGGCCGAAACGGCTGCGGCCATCGGCGCGGCCCTCAACACGGACCTCGAACGCTACGTGCCGGTCGGCGTCGAGATCAACGCCAATCATGTGCGCTCCGTCAGCCGCGGCAAGGTCTTCGCGGAGGCGAAGCCCGTTTACCAGGGCAGGCAGATGAGCGTCTGGGCAATCGAGATCCGCGACGAGCGCGAGCGCCTCGTTTGCATTTCCCGCTGCACGCTGGCGCTCAAACCCGGTAACGCATTATCATCTGCGGAGTAAAACCGAAGTGTCTCTATTTTTTTGGCGACTTTGCGTCTTGGCGTGAGAAAATCTCACGCAAAGACGCAAAGTCGCAAAGAAAAGCCTGACTCATGACCGACTCAAACAGCGAACAGGATCGCAGTCTCAACACGGTCCCGAAACTCTGCCTCGCGGCTATCCTGAGGCATGGGAAGCAGGACGCGCTTAACACGAAGCGCGGGGACGAGTGGCTGCACATCTCCGCCGAAGCTTTCGTCAAGCGCGTCCGTCACGTCGCCCTCGGCCTCTCCGAGCTGGGCGTCAAAGCCGGGGACCGCGTCTCGCTTCTTTCGGAAAACCGCCCCGAGTGGTCAATCGTTGACCTGGCGATCCTCAGCCTCGGCGCCATCAACGTCCCCATCTACACCACGCAGGCCGTCGAGCAGGTCCGCTACATCCTGGAGGATTCAGGAGCGCGCCTGCTGTTCATCTCGGGGCGCAAAATCTTCAAACACGCGCGGCCCGGAATCGAAGGCGTGGCGTCGCTCGAAAATGTAATCTTCTTTGACGAAGACGCGGTCGGCCAGGTCGAGGGCGCGATCAGCCTTGAGAGTCTGGAAGAGATGGGACGCGTGCGCGAGCTTGAAGAGCCTTACGCTTACGACGCTCTTTCCAGTCCGGGCCGCAGTGACGAGCTGGCGACGATCATCTACACCTCTGGCACGACGGGCGAGCCCAAAGGCGTGATGCTGACGCACTCGAACTTCATCTCCAACGTGCTCTCGATTTCGAGCGCGCTCCCCATCTCGCACGAAGACACTGCGCTCTCGGTCCTCCCGCTCTCACACATCTTCGAGCGGACCTGTTTTTATGTCTTCTGCTGGACGGGAGTCTCCGTCTATTACGCCGCGTCGTTCGACCAGGTCGGAGAGCACCTGCGCGAAGTGCGCCCGACGATCATGACTGCCGTCCCAAGGCTTTTCGAGAAGGTCTATCAACGCATCGTCAAGAAGGGAATGTCCGCCGGCGGGTTCAAGACCAAACTGTTCGCATGGGCGCTCAAGGTCGGCGGGCGCTACGCAGAGCTGAAGGACCGGCGCGAGCCTGTGCCACCGCTGCTTGAACTCAAGCATGAGGTCGCAAGCCGCCTCGTCTTCTCGAAATGGCGCGCGGGCATTGGGGGCCGCCTGCGCTACTTCGTCTCGGGCGGCGCGCCGCTCTCGCCCACGCTCTCTTATGCCTTCTGGGCCGCGGGCATCCCGATTCTACAGGGCTACGGCATGACCGAAACCTGCATCGTCTCTGCCAATCGTCCGGACAATAATAAGACCGGCTCGGTCGGTCTCATCTTCCCAGGAATCGAAGTGCGGATCGCCGAGGACGGAGAGATTCTCGTGCGCGGGCCGAACGTGATGAAAGGTTATTACAACCACCCGGAGGCGACCAAAGCTGTGATTGACGAGGACGGGTGGTTCCAGACCGGCGACGTCGGACGGATGGACGATGAGGGCCATCTCTACATCACGGACCGCAAGAAAGATCTGTTCAAGCTCTCGAACGGGAAATACGTCGCGCCGCAGCTCGTCGAGAGCCTGATCGCGCAGAGCGAGTTCGTCATACAGGTGATAGTCATCGGCGCGGGGCGCAAGCAGCCCGCCGCGCTGGTGGTCCCGGATTGGGAGGCGCTCGGAAACGCTATGTCTGAGGCAGGCGGGTCCAGGCCGGCGACGCGCATGGAATGGAGCCGCGACCCTGCGGCCGTCAAGATCGTGCAGCGCGAAGTCGCGCAACTCACGAAAGAGTTGGCCGACTACGAGCGCGTCCGCCGCGTCGCCCTCCTTCCGGAGGAGTTCTCGATTGACAGCGGAGAACTCACCCCAACGCTCAAGATCAAACGCCGCGTCGTGGATGAAAAGTACGGAGAGCTAATAGAAGAGCTTTACGGTGGAGAATAGGTAAACGCAAAGTGAAAATGCAAAAGTGTGAGGAGCTATATTTGAAAGCGCCCTATTTTTAGCCGCTAAAAATGGTGGGGTTTGAGAGGGGCCGCTAACGCCGATTAAGTAGCAAATACAAGTGAACCGCGCGCAAGGACTTCACAACCTCGCGTGCGGTTCACTGTTCTCGCCTCAGATTATCGCTGATGGCTGCAATGCCTCACGGTGCGCCAACCAGAAACACGTCCCAGGCCCAACGCCCGACCTTCGCTCTCCTCGCATCCTCAACTTTCGCGCGATACCGAAACCGATTGCCGTGCTGGTCAACCCGCTTCGACTCCTTGTAGTCGAGAGCAAGGCTCGCAACGTCCAACTCCGACAGTGTCTTCAACTCGCCCGGCTCCGATAGTGGAAGCTGACTTCGATGACTCAGGGATAAAAAAATTTGCCAGCAGAAAACTTGCTGGCAAAATATCCGCCGAGAATGTCGCAGGCCAGTTGCCTGATATTGTTCGCCTACCCTCAATTGCTTTTGGAGCGCCCTTGTTTTGCTCTTGTTCGCAACGTCCTAAGCTGGACCTTTCCTTTGGCGGTTCGGGAACAGGGAGCCCACCAGTTGACTCGAACCCCGTTCCATCACCAAAGCTTAATATCTGAAATCTAAAGATAAGCTTCTTTGGCTGGGGTTTGTTATGATTCCGCCTAAAAAGGTCCCAGCCACGCACGTTGCCGTCATAAGCCTTTAGGACATAAGTCTCGCCGGGCTTGATCGGAACATCGTCCGGCGTAGCCTTATTTTCGATGTTCCCTAGCTCAGCTCTCCCATACATCAGCGGGAAAGCTATGTTAGTTCCGTTCGGGGCAGTTGTATCCGACAGAGTCACGACAAAGTAAAGGAAATAGATCGGCTTGTTTCCCGTGTTCGTGACCTCAAGCTCAAAGTCACGCATCCACTTCTCATTCTTCAAGTCCTTAAACGCCTTCTCCTTCTCCTTCTTAACCTTAACCTTGATCGGTAGGTGCTTCGGCGTCGTGTCCTCAAACACTCTCTCCTCGTTCGTCTGGGCGATGCTCGAAGGCAGCACACTAATTATTGAGAATAAGGTGAGACCGAAAAAGGAGAAGAGGAGCGCAATCCGGGTAAGTGCGGTAAAGGTCTTTCGTGGGGGATGCATGAGGGCTCTCCTGGTAAAAATCTTTGGGTGAGCGGGGCTAATTGCTACGGCATCGCTTGATGCTGGCAGAGGGGCCTTCAGATAAACCTGCTTATACGCCCGTGCCTCAGGTGAGTCAAGAACTTTTCAAATGACTACTAAAATGCAAAATGGAAGACAAGGAGCAAGCCTCTCGTCTTCCATTTTGCATTTTACACTTTTAATTTTGCATTCTTACTCCGGTCCGCGCAAGGATGATTCCTGCGTCTGCGGGTCGCGCGGGTTGAAGGGCGTGGCTAAGAACTTCTTGGCCGCGGCCTGCGATTGGTCATAGTTGATGCCGGTCTGGATGGCCTTGTTGTATTCGCTGACGGCGCGCGCGCGCTCGCCACGCGCATCATAAGCGTTGCCGCGTTTGATGCGCGCCCACGCCTCTATCCAGGAAGGCCTCAGGTTGCCGGCTAACGCCGCGTCGAAGGCGTCGAGCGCGAGTTGCCAGTTGCGCTGTTCGAGGAAGAGAAGGCCCAGGTTGTAGTTGACCCAGGAATTCGACTTGTCCATCTTGAGCGCAGCTTCGAACTGCTGCTGGGCTTCAGCGTACTGCCCCTCGCGGACCTGCTCTATCCCGCGCCGTGCGACCACGGCGACGCGCAAATCGTCCGACATCCGCAGGATTCTGTTGTTCGGATCAACGACCACCTCGACGGGCTGGCCCGTAGATTCGAAATCGAAGTCCTCGCTCTTCTCTTCCAAGCGGAGCGTAATCATCGGATTGTCGCCGCCCTCGGAGCGGAGCATGACCTCGACGGGCATCTTCAGGTTCGAGATGTTCTGCTTGAGAGTCCCGCGCGTGCGGAACTTGCCCGAGCGCGTGCGGATGATCTGGTAGTCGTAGGTGAATTCCGGCACGCCCGTCCCCTCGACCCATTGGGCGAAGAAGTAGCGCATGTTCTGCCCCGTGACCTGCGTCGTCAGTTTCTCGAAATCATCAATCGAAGCAAGCTTTCCGCGATACTGTTCGAGGAACGCGCGCAGGAGCTCGTTGAACTTCTCTTTGCCTATCGTCTCGCGCAGCATGCGAAAGACCATTGCCCCCTTGTAGAAGACTATGGATTGATAGGCGGCCGACTGATCGTCGAGCGTGGAAGGCGCGCGCGCAATCGAGGCCGTCTGCTCGAAAGTCAGAGCGCGCTCCTGTTCGTCGCGCTGGGCGGCGTCGAGCGCCCCGCCCTGTAGGGTCGCCTCGCGCAGAGCGAACGCGCTCCACTCGGCCAGGCCCTGCGAAATCCACGCGTCGTCAAACGACTTCAGGCCGACCGTCTGTCCCCACCACTGGTACGCGACCTCGCGCTGCAACTTCTCTTCCGGCACGGGGCGCGACGGGTCGAAGAGCTTGGAGGCCAGAAAGAGCATGCCGAGGCCGCTGTAGGTGTCCAGGCTCTCGTCATCAATCTGCGCGACGACGAGGCGCGAGCCGAAAGCCGGCCTGCCGTAGGTTTGCGTGTACGTTTGCAGGGCCGTGCCCATCAGCTCCGCGTAACGCTCGATGCGGTTCTCGCTTCCGACCTTCGCGTAAAACTGTATATCGTAGTTGCCGAAGCGCAGATTTTTGGTGATGTACTGCCCGGCGACGAAATTGCCGGGGAGCACCTGCTGGCGCTGAACGAAGCGAAAGCGCGTGTTGCCGTCTTTGCCGACCTGCGGCGTAACGGGGTCGTCGCTCGTTCCGGCGACCTGCAGGCCCGTCGGGATGATGATCGTGATATCTGAAGTCGCAGGGTCCGCGGCGTAGTCGTGGAAAGGAAACCAGCGCGCGGCATACATCAGGTAAGAGCCTTCGGTGCCGATGTAGGCCAGCCGTTTCGTGGCGAGCGGCCCGCCTTCCGGCGAGGCGAGGCCACCGCTCCAGCGAAAGCGCAGGGTGACGGGCGTGCCCGCCGGGACGACTTCGCCGAGATCAACGCGGACGTTGGGGCCGATGGAAGCGTCTGCGCCCGCAGCGTCCTGGACGAAATTGGTTAAAGGCTTGCCCCCACGCTCGATGGCTTCAACCTTGAGCGAGCCGTTCAGTTCGAAGACTACGGAACGCGTCGGGTCAAGCGGCGTGAAAGTCACGTCCGCGGCGGCGCGCAGGAGGTGCTGGTCTGGAATCAACTGCGCCTCAATGCGGTAGTTCGTGACGTCGAAGCGTGCGCGACCCGATTGCTGCGCCAGCGCGGTGGCGGACCAGATCAGGCAGAGGAGAGTGGCGGCAAAGAGCGCTGGAGCGCGTCGGGCGCCAAGACCAAAATTCTTCATAAACTTTAGTTCCGTCGGAAACAAATTATCTGTTATTTACGTTAATTATACACGCAGCCCGCTGCTCTGAGCGAGAGACCGCAAACGTCTCTCCTGACTTCATCCCAAACCGCAAGCGCCGCCTGAGACCTGATTATAACGGTGCGCGAGACCGGGCGAGGACCTTTACCTATCTTCCTGTGCGGTCGGGTTTTTGATGTCGTCGGCGGGCCAGCGGTTGGCTGTCTGAGGGGCCATGCGCCTCCCCATGCTTCGGGGGGCGGCTTGACAGTCCCCGAGGCTGCGGAATAGAGTTCAAACATACATATGGCGCGGGGCGAGGGGCTTCCCCTGGGAATTTCAGGACTTCGGCCACGCGAACATCTTTAATCCGAGCCATCAAACTGTTTTCGTCTGAGACCCGTCTCCCCTTTGTTCGGGCGCAGTAGGAAATCGCCCGGGCATCTTTCTGCGTTCCGGCGGGAGGGGCCACGCCCACGCCGCCGAGGCGCCGAGAGAAAAGAAGCTTTTGCATCCGGCAACCAAATCCAACTCTTTTTATCCGATAAGGAGTCAGCTTTATGAGATTGAAACAGAGGTTTTTAACCGGCCTGCTTTTGTTCGCGCTCGCCCTCACGGGAAGCGCGCTCGCGGTGCCGAAAGAGCGCAAGGTCGGCGTCAATTTCAAAGAGACGAAATTGAAGAACGGCCTGCGCGTCATCACGGTCGAGGACCACTCTGCTCCCGTCATCGCCATCTCGATCACCTACAACGTCGGCTCGCGCAACGAGCGTCAGGGCCGCACGGGCTTCGCACACCTCTTCGAGCACATGATGTTCAAGGGGTCGCAGAACGTCGGCACGGGCGAGCATTTCTACCTGATCTTCAATAATGGCGGCACCATGAACGGGACGACCAACGAGGACCGCACCAACTACTTCGAGGCGCTGCCCGCAAACCAGCTCGATCTGGCGCTCTTTTTGGAAGCGGACCGCATGCGCAGCCTCGTGATTAGCAAAGAGAACCTGGACAACCAGCGCAACGCCGTGCAGGAGGAGCGCCGCCTCGGCGTTGATAACCAGCCTTACGGCCAGAGCGGCGAAGTGCAGCAGGCGCTGATTTACGACAACTTCGCTTACAAACACTCAGTCATCGGCTCGATGGAAGACCTGAACGCCGCGAGCGTCGAGGACGTCTCGGAGTTCTTCAAGATGTATTACGCGCCCAACAACGCCGTGCTCACGCTCGTCGGCGATTTCAAGACGGCGGATGCGCTCAAGAAGATCAAGCAGCAGTTCGAGTCAATTCCGCGCCAATCGGACCCGCCGCCCGTGGACATGGCCGAGCCGCAGCAGACGGCCGAGCGCCGCGCCAACGTGGACGACGCGCTCGCGCGCCTGCCGCAGGTGGACATCGCTTTCAAGGCCGTGCCTGGAAACACTGCGGACTTCTACGCGCTGCAGGTCCTCTCGGCGGCCCTTCAGGGTGGGCAGAGCTCGCGTCTCTACCAGGCGCTCGTCAAGGACAAGCAGCTCGTCACAAACGTCTTCGGCTTCATGGACGAGAAGCGTGGACCGGGCGCGCTCTACACCTCCGCGACCGTCCGTCAGGGCATCAAGCCGGCAGACGTCGAGGCGGCCATCTACCAGGAGATCGAGCGTCTGAAGAAGGAAGGCATCGCCGATTGGGAGCTTCAGAAAGCCAAGAACTCCACGCGACGCGCTTTCATCAACAACCTTCAGAGTTCGCTCTCTCGCGCCATCAGCATCGGCCAGTACACGGTTTATTACAACGAGCCGGGGCTGATTAACACGCGGCTGGATAAAGTTTCCGCCGTCACCAAGGCGGACGTCGAGCGCGTGGCGAATAAATATCTGGCGCCGACGAACCGCACGGTCGTCGTCACCATGCCCAAAGCCAAAGGCCCGGCGGCAGCCGCAGCCAAGTAGTAAAGGAGACCTTTCATCATGAGGAATTTTACAGAGTTTAGAAGAGGCGCGCTCGCGGCATTGCTGCTCTCCGCGCTGCTTTCCACGCCCGTTCTGGCGCAGCGCCCGGGCGGTCCGCCGCCGTCAGGACCTGCGGGCCAGTCAGTCACCGGCGCAGACATCAAAGGTCGCGCGCCCGTCAACAAAGAGATTCTCAAAGTCAGTCTGCCGAAAGCGCAGGAGGCCACGCTCTCGAACGGCCTGCGCGTCGTCCTGCTCGAAAGCCACCGCGTCCCGACCTTCTCGATGCAGATGGTCGTCATGAGCGGCGGTCTTTCGGACCCGTCGAACCATCACGGGCTGGCGGCGTTTACCGCCACACTGCTGCGCGAGGGAACGCAGAAGCGCACGAGCAAGGACATCGCCGAACAGATCGACACGCTTGGCGGAACGCTCACAGCCAACGCCGGCGTTTCGTCGTTCACGAGCACCGTGACTACTTCCGGTCTGGTCGAAAATCTTGACCAAACCCTGGACCTCTTCGCGGACGTCGTGCGCAACCCGAAGTTCCCGCAGGAAGAGGTCGAAAAGTACAAGGCGCGGCAGCTCCAGCAGCTTCAATTCCAGCGCTCGATTCCGCAGTTCCTCGCCGCCGAGCGCTTCCAGCGCGCCATCTACGGCGACCACCCGGCGGGAATGATCGTCGCGCCGGCCGAGTCAATCAAGAAAACGACTTCAGCCGACCTGGCGAAATTCCACTCGACCTACTACCGCCCGAACAACTCCATGCTGACGATTGTCGGCGACGTCACGTTGCGGGAGATCATGCCGAAACTGGAGCGCGTCTTCGGCGACTGGCAGAAGGCTGACGTGCCGCAGACGAAGATTCCGTCCGCTCCCGAACAGGGCGCGATGCGCATTCAGTTGATTGATCGTCCGGGCTCCGTCCAGACGGTCCTCCAACTCGGCAACCTGGGCATTGAGCGCACGAACGAAGACTACTTCGCCGTGCTCGTGATGAACCAGATCCTCGGCGGCGGACCGGCCGCGCGCCTCTTCCTGAACCTGCGCGAGGCCAAAGGCTACACCTACGGCGCGTACAGCAACTTCGGCGGCTCGAAGTTTCGCGGGACCGTCATCTCAAGCTCTGAGGTGAGGACCGACGTGACCGAAGGCGCGATGAAGGAGTTCATGTACGAGCTGAAGCGCATCCGCGACGAGAAAGCCTCGCCGGTCGAACTGGAAAACGCCAAGCGCGCCCTGGTGGGCAGCTTCGCGCTCTCGCTTGAGCAGCCGAACGCCCTGCTCCAGAACATCGTCACGCAGAAGCTCTACGACATGCCTGCCGATTACTGGGACACCTACCCGCAGAAAGTCTCGGCCATCACAGCCGAAGACATTCAGCGCGTCGCGCAAAAGTACGTTGACCTCGGTCGCCTGCAGGTCGTCGCCGTCGGCGACGCCTCGAAGGCGCGCGACGTGCTGGCGAAATACGGCACCGTCGAAGTCTACGACGCCGAAGGCCAGCCCGTGACAGAGAAGAAGCCGACGCAGTAAGGCAAAAGGAAAAAGGTATAAGGCAAAAGTGAGGATGAAGAGCACGCTTCTCATCTTTCACTTTTGCCTTTTTACTTGCCCTTTGATCGGGGCGATTTTAGCGCAGCTCATTTTTGTCCCTTCGGCAAAGTTTGTTATCTTCATCGCGGAATACCTGTGAAACGGGGCCAGTCCTTTGTATCCGGCGGGAAACTGCAACAATGTCACTCGGGGTCGAACAGCAGATAACTTTCATGGGGGACGAAGCTAAACCATCCTCACCGGCGGTGAGCGTCGTGATGCCTGTTCACAATGCCTTGCCGTACCTGGACGAGAGCATCCGGAGCATTCTCGGACAAACCTTCGATGACTTCGAGTTCGTCATCCTGGATGACGCCTCGACCGACGGCACGACCGAGAAGCTGCGCGAGTGGGCGCAAAAGGACGCGCGCATCCGGCTCTACAGGAGCGAGCGCAAACTCGGCCTCTCCGGCAGCTCCAACGCGGTCGTCGCGCTGGCCCGCGCCGCGCTCGTCGCGCGGATGGACGCGGACGATATCTCCCACCCCGAGAGGCTGGCGCGGCAATGGGAGGTGATGCGGGACCTGCCGGACGTGGCGCTCGTCGGGACGCTCTTCAGAGGGATTGATGCGGCGGGGCGTCTGGTCCGCCCGCGCGACCGCTGGCGGCTGCTCCGCCGCTCCCCCCTGCCACCCTTCCCGCACGGCTCGGTCATGTTGCGCCGCGCGGCTTTCGACAAGACCGGCGGCTACAGCGAAGAGTGCACGGGCGGGGAGGATCAGGACCTGTTTCTGAGAATGGCCCGCAGCGCACGCGTGGTCGTCTTAACAGACGTCCTCTATCACTACCGTTTTCATGCGGGGTGCACGTCCCTGGATTTTCTCCTGGCGAGGGCCGCAGGCTCTAACGGTTTGCAGCCGCAAGCGTCGTCCGCCGCGATCTCCCAACAGAATGGCGGGGCGAACGGCTCGCACAGCAGCCCGAACCTGCGTGCCCTGCGCTCGGCCTGTTCCCTTAAATTGTGGGCGGGCCAACGGCCTGACGCCTTACGCATGCTGCTCAAGAGCGGCGCGCTCGGGTTGAATGTGGAGGCGATTTACACTCTGCTCTGGGCGGTCTGGGGACGGCTCAGTCCCGGGAGCCTGAAGACTTGCCTGCGCTGCCTGATACGCGCGCGCGATCTGCTGGCGGGCCGACGGCTGCGAGACGGGGGTGTTTACGAATGGCGATTCGAGTAGCGGTCGCGGGGCTCGGGTCGCGCGGCCGGGACTGGGTTCGCGAGGTGCGGTCCGACCCGGCATACGAATTGGCTGCCTGCGTTGACAGCGACACCAGGGTGCTCGAACGCGCGGCGGCCGCCCTCGACCTCCCTCAAAATCAGCGTTTCGCGGAGTTGCCGGACGCGCTCGACCGTGCGGCCTGCGACGCTGTCATCGTCGCAACACCCGCGGACCAGCACACAGAGGTCTGCGAGACGGCGCTCGCGCGCGGCACGGCCCTGATGGTGGAGAAGCCTTTCACGCTCCGTCTCGGCGAAGCGGTCAGACTCGTCAAACTTGCCGAACAGCAGAGAGCGCCGATTGTCGTCGCGCAGAATTACCGCTACATGCGTTCGTTCAGGACCGTGCGGAGGCTCATACGGGAAGGCGCCCTCGGTGATGTTGGAGTGGTCGCCTGCCAGTACTTTCGCGTCCCGCACGAGATGCCGCAGTCGCTCTCCAGGCTCACGCACAGCGTCCTTTATGGGATGGGCGTTCACCACCTGGACTCGCTGCGCTACGTCCTGGGACAAAGGGTCGTGGGGGTTTCGTGCGAGAGCTTCACGCTGCCAGAGGGGCAATTGCCGCCGGGAGCCTCTATGCAGGCGCTGCTCGCCTTCGAAGGTGATACGCGCGCCATCTACACTGCCTCTTACGAGTCCAGCGGCCACGAGTTTTTCGAGCGTGGTCAGGAATTCTACGCGCGCTTTACGGGGCGTCTCGCCACGCTGCACGTCTTTCAACGCTGGCTCTTTCTGTGCGGTCGTGGCCGCTGGCCCCGCCCTGTGAGGCGCGGCGCGCGCCGCCTGACGGAGGAGCGTGTTCTCCTGGGGCAGCTTGAGCGCGCGCTCATTCACGGTGAAGAGCCGGAGTCGAGCGGATTTGACAACTTGCAGACGATGGCTGTCGTCGAGGCGTGCGTGCGCTCGGCGCAGGAGAGAAGGTGGATCAACCCGCAGGAGCTTCTGGATGAAGAACTCAACGCAAGTCTTAGCCATCGGCATTGACGCGGCCGAACCATCGCTCGCCCGGCGATTGATTGACCGCGGCGAGATGCCTGCGCTCAAACGTCTGGAAGAGCGCGGAGCCTGGAAGCGCGTCGAGTCGCCCGCACACGTCGGGAGCGGCGCGGTGTGGCCGACTTTCATCACCGGGAAAGATGCGCGCGAGCACGGAGTTTACGGCGAGTGGTGCTGGCAGCCCCGCACGATGGGCATCGAGCGCTACAGCGGTCATGGTCTGACGCCGTTCTGGAAATCACTCGCGCGAGAGGAGGGGATGACGGTCGGGATTTTCGACGTCCCTTTCTTTCCGGTCCTCGGATTGCCCGCAGGTTTCGAAATCTCGGAGTGGGGGGCGCACGACATTCTCGAAGGGCGCACGGAGATTCAACCCGCGCGGCTCTCAGAGTTCATCTCGCAAACTACATCGCACCCGTTTCAACTGGAGTATTTCGACGCCGCCGGACCGGACGACGACGCGAGGCTGGCGAAGATGCATGCGGCGTGTCTCGACGGCGTAAGGCTGAGGGGTGAGCTGGCGGGCCGCTTGATTGTTGAGACTCGGCCGGACCTCGCCGTCGTCGTCTTCCCGGAAATACACCACGCGGGACATTATTTCTGGCCCACGGTCGCACCCCGTCACCCTCTCTACGCGGACGACAGGTTTCGCCGCCTGCGTGCCACAAACGAGCTCGAAGAGATTTACAGCGAGGTGGACAGGCAAATCGGTAAGCTCATAGAGGTCGCCGGGGAGGAGGCTTTCGTGATGGTCTTCTCGCTGCACGGAATGCGCCCGACGCTTGGCGTTCCGGCGTTTCTAGACCGCCTCATGCTTGAGACTGGTTGGGCGCGGCTCGCCGGTTGGGCTTCGCAATCCTGGCGCGAGCGCGCGCGGTCACTGTTCGCAGCCGTCAAGCGGCACACACCGGCCGCGCTGAAGAAGCTCTACTACAAAAGCGTGTCCCGGACGACGGCTCACCAACTGGCGCAATCAACGATGATCCCTGCTTACGATTGGACCCGGACGCGCGCCTTCTCCTTGCCTACGGACCAGCACGGATGGCTCCGCATCAATCTCATTGGCCGCGAGGCGAAGGGAATCGTCGAGCCGCAAAAGTATGAGGAGACCTGCCGGGAGCTGCGGCAAATGTTAGAGGGCCTGCGCGCTGGAGATGGAAGGCGACTCGTGCGCGACTGCCTCATCACTTCGAGCGATGTCGAAGAGGCGCTCGCGCAGCCTTTGCCGGACCTGATCATCCACTACGAAGAGGCAGCGCACGAGGCGTCTTTGAGAATCAGCGGCTTGAAGCTTGAGACCCAGAGCGTGGGGAAGAAATTCACAGGGCAGCACGCGCCCGACGGCTTCCTTGTGGCGGCGGGCGATCCCGGTGTCGTCCCCAACGAGCCGACGATCTCCGCGAAAGACCTGCACCGACTGATCGTCAACGCTCTCGTGGCGCGCCGGGTTACACATTAATCGGCACAACATCATGACTGATGCTTCAGCAGGCAGAAATAGTTCAGGCCACCTTTTCTTTTATTCCCGCTTCCAGCGCTACCTTCCTTCAAAGCGGTTTCCGCGTCAAGGTCATGCTGCGCTGCGTAGTCGCGCACCTCCTGCGTAATCTTCATCGAGCATAAAGTGTGCCGTGCGTCGAGCGGAGAATTCTTATTTTGATAGCTCAACATCTAATTCTGATTTGTAATTGGTGTGAGGCATAAATCTCTTCATGACGCCTTTTAAGCAAACAGATCACGGATTCTCGCGCGAACCTCCTGTGGTTTTGAGCTTGTGACCTTCGCCGGCTACAGGCTTGCCCATGCCTCGTCTTCCTTCGGCGTGTCCCAGTCCTCGCGCAGCGCGGACTCGCTTAGCAGCAGGCCGTTGAACGATTCTTCCTCGGATTTCATCCTGAGGAACCTCGCGAAGTCGTAAACTTCACGCTGCAACGGCTCGGGCAGGCGATCCACCTCTTCGTTAATCAATTCTCTTGTACTCATAGAACCATTGATCGCAGAATTATGATAGAGAGTAAACCTCTTCCCCAGGGTCTATTCATTCTCGACGGAAAGAGAACGATCCACGAAGCCACACGAAACGACACGAAATTGCTGTGGTTTGTTTCGTGTGGTTTCGTGTGGTTTCGTGGACAGTGCTGTTTCTCTAC
>Ga0182000_10000071_pt1 | contig 34710 bp, 34 predicted proteins | sample BulsoiMagMametaG_FD_120484 | JGI IMG/M metagenome (GOLD analysis project Ga0182000, IMG submission 120484) | Bulk soil microbial communities from Mexico - Magueyal (Ma) metaG | ecosystem: Environmental > Terrestrial > Soil > Agricultural land | place: Mexico: Magueyal, Guanajuato | collected...
AGAGACTAAGAATGAACCTCGACAACCTATAACTCATTCAACCCGACCCCGCGATAGTATGGCTTTTATCATCTCTCCTGTCGGTGTAGATTGAAGGCTGCTCGCGCGGGGCGGGTTAATTCGAGCGTTAGGCGCAGAGTCGCGAGAAGTTCAGCAAAATCTGCTATTGCTTTTCGAGTGAAGATGACACAGCATTAGCTGTAGAAGGAGGATGTCGGATGAAGCTCGCAACATTCAATATTTATTGGCTGGGCAATGACAGGTTCCTCGAAATGTCAAAAAAGTCTGGCCTCAATCTAAAAGAACGAGACGATAACGACTGGCTCTCGATAGCCCAGGTAATCTCTAAGCTTGATGCCGACGTGATCGTTTTTGAGGAGATCGTCAGCCTCGACGAGCTTCAGAAAGTTCTTAAGCTCGCCAACGGGTTTACATCAAGGAACTATCAAACGTATGACAAGGAAGGACAACTGCTGGGCACTGGGAAGGCCGCAGATCAGAAGGTCGTCCTTGCGTATGATGAGAAACAGTACGAGTTAGTCGCGGCGTCCCCGATTTTCGGAGGCGAAGGGCGGCTACCCTTCGGCTTGCGCGTGCGGAGCGTCAACGATGGGGGGCAAATTTTAGTCGTCGGCGTCCACTTTAAATCCGGGCAACCATTCTTCGACGATCAGGGTAGCGCCGATAAGCGGAGGGCTCAGTGTCAGCATCTAGCCGATTGGGTCGCAGGTGAGAAGGTGGACTCCAACCCGGCACTTGCAAAACCCGATCCCGATGAATTGGTTGCCATCTTAGGCGACTTCAATGCGATATCTGAGTTGGAGCCAGGCCATCCTGGAGGATGGGATATAATTGTCGAGTCGCTTGATCCGTTGCGCGAGAAGCATATGAACAAGTGGTGGTGGGAAAAGCCGTTGGCTGATCCCGCCGGGGGCGACCGCACAACTTCTTACGTCGAGCATTTGCTGATTGACTTCGTGATGCTCTCGCCTTCGCTGAAAAATCGCATCGTCAAGCCGCCAACCATCTATGCTTACGATAAAGACCCTTCGATCATCAGCGGCTCCGTAAAAGGGGTCAAATACTACATATCTGACCATAGACCAGTGCATGTTGAGGTAGACGCATCACCTTCCTGAGACAAGCGTTAAGATGTTCCGAAAGCGAGGCTGCCTGACAGCAGCGCATAACAACTCATTCAACCGGAGCGCGAGTTAGCTTGCCTTTTATCGAGAACCTGCCCGTATCGGCGGTTCGCCGCGCCCGGTGAATTCGAGCGTTATGCGCTAGACACTGATCCGAATATGGGACAACTGCGAATGCGGACAATGGCTGTGTTGTGCTTCGGACCTTAGCTTTTCAAATTAGGACATTACCCGGTGATAATGTATTTGGCTCGCTTGAGAGTGCGGGTGTAACATCTGTTCGATCCTGGGAGTTTGGAGTATGAGCGAAAAACTGAGCGGCAAACTTATCGTGGCGATAACGGGCGCGACCGGGACTATCTTCGGCGTGCGCCTGCTGCAAATCCTGGAAGGCACGGGCATCGAAACCCACTTGGTGATGAGCAAGTGGGCCGCGCGCACCCTTGTGCATGAAACGCCATACACGGTCGAAGAAGTGAAACAGATGGCGACCTGCTTTTACACGGTCGAGGACCAGGGAGCCCCGATCTCCAGCGGCTCGTTTTTAACCGGCGGCATGATCGTCGCGCCCTGTAGCATGAAAACGCTCGCGGCAATCAGTACGGGGCTGAGCGACAATCTGATCGCGCGTGCGGCGGACGTGATCCTCAAGGAGCGGCGCAAACTCGTGCTCATGGTGCGCGAGTCCCCCTTGAGCGACATTCACCTGGAAAATATGCTGAAGCTCTCAAGGATGGGCGTGGTCATCCTGCCGCCCGTGCCTGCTTTCTATAATCACCCGCAGACGATTGACGACATCGTCAACCACACGGTCCAGCGCGCTCTCGACCAGTTCGAGATTCACGTGGACGTGGTCAGTCGCTGGGACGGGCGTCTTCTGCGCGGCGGAAAAGTTTCAAGCGTCAGCGAGTGAAGAGATCGGAAATCTATGCCAGGGCTTCGTCGCAAGCTTCGCGCATGCTGCACCCTCTGCAACGCCGCGCGTCCTCGTGGCTGCGGTGAACATCCGCAGCCAGGCGCGCCTCAGACATCTCCTCCAGCAGGAAGACCAGCTCATCCTTCAACTCCGACGTGTAGTCCAAGATCAGCTCATTATCGGAGTACCTGATAATTCCGTGAGGGACGTTCTCGCCGAGCACGTCCTCCACCAGCAGGCAATAGGCCGCCAGTTGAAAGACGTGTGAATCGTAGGGGCGGCCGTCGGGCGGGCACTTCGTTGATTTAACCTCGATTGGAACGATTCCTTCGTCCGTCCGAACAAGATAATCCGGCCTGCCTATCAGTCCGTATGACCTGGAAATCAAGGGCTTCTCCTGCCTGACTCCCTGCCGGTCCTTTTCCGCAGGTGCGATTCGCCCGACGGCGAAACCCGTATCGCTGTAGAGGAGCCGTCCGGAGGGAAGACCGTTGCGCTTGGAGGCGCGCCGCGCTGCAACGTAAGAGACGAGCGTGATGATGACGAGCAGTATCAGAGCCGCAAAGAGATAGATCATTGCCACCACCAGAGTAGAAGGAGCAGGACCGCAAAGACTATCGTGAGGAAACTCGAATATGCCGCGACCCGGCGCAGACGCTCCGCACGTCTCACGGTCCGGCCGTGCTTCAGATGCCAGAGCGTGCCCGCTTCCCGCGCCCCCTGGCCGGAAGTCGGCTCGCAGCCCTCAAGACGCAATCGCCAGGCGCGTGCGCAGAAGACGTACTCTCCAATCTCCGACGCTTTGATCAATTTTCTACGGTCATTCATGTGTCTCGCTCAAATCCGGCTCGGTCCAATGGCGGTCGGCCCCTTGCAATCCACCGGAACAGACGAAAAGCCTTTTCGATCTTGTTCCATCCTTGAAACGCTGTTTCGCGAACGGGCAAAACATGCTATAATGCCTCCCATGAAAAAGGAAGCGAAAAAGAGGGGCGACGCACACGTATTTCCGTTCACTCCGGCCGAAAAGCGTGCCGCCCGCTCCGAAAGGATCAGGGTCGCGTTGGCCTCGCCTTACGGCTGGATAGCTTATTCCGAGGCAGGCCATGAGCGTGACTACCGCATCTATTGCGAGCCGACGACGAAGCGTCTGGTCTGCACCTGCGCGGATTTCATCTTCAACGGCAACGGCGAGCCGGGCTACGAGTGCAAGCACGTTTCGGCGGTCCTGAAATTTATCGCCCGCCAGTATCTACTACAGGAATACGACCCGCAGAGGCAAGGCGCACGCGTCGCCTGAGCAAGCGTGTGGGAACAAGAGGCAGAAGTGAGATGAGTAAAGATTTCAGATGTGAAGCCTGCAAGAAACCGCAAGAGACGCTCCACATGCGCAACTCCGACGGCAAATGGGTTTGCCCCTATTGCATCCCGGACGCGGAATTGAGCGCCTATCCGGGCTTGCGCGAACGGCTCGGCCTGCGCGTCAAACGGACCAGCCCGCCGCAGAAGAAGGCCGCTTAAGAGCGGGGCGGCGCGAAAAGTCTACGCACTTCTCGCGTTAGTTTTACGGAATGAGTCTGCCACCCTTAGTCCTCAGATTCGATTCCGGGACGCTCGTCCTGGACGGCGCGGACCGTTCCGTGAAAGTACCCGCACACTTCAAGTGGGACGAAAGGGTCTTGCGCTGGAGGGCGCAGGCACGCGCCTACCGCCACATCATTAAAGATTTCATACGCGCCGGAACGCCCTATGAGGACCTGGCGCGCGCTTACGACCAGTTCGATTTTTCGACCGGGTCGCGGGTCGAGCCGCGCCCTTATCAGAGAGAGGCGATTGACGAGTGGAGAAAGCGCGGGCGCTCGGGCGTCGTCATTCTTCCGACGGGCGCTGGCAAGACTATGGTCGCGCAGATGGCGATTGAGCAGACGGGGCGCTCGACGCTGATCGTCGTCCCGACGCTCGATTTGATGAACCAGTGGTACGACCTGCTCCTCGCGTCGTTTCAGGCGGAGGTCGGCTTGATCGGCGGCGGATATTACGAGATCGGCGCGCTGACGGTCACAACTTACGCTTCGGCGTTTCGCTTCATGGAACGGCTGGGAAATCAGTTCGGCCTGCTGATTTTTGATGAGTGCCATCACCTGCCGGGCAGCGTCTATCGCTACGCGGCAGAGCTGTCAATCGCCCCTTTCCGCCTGGGGTTGACGGCCACGCCGGAGCGAGCGGACGGTGAGGAGCGAAGCCTCAATCAATTGATCGGTCCGATTCTCTACCGCCGCGAAGCGCACGAGATGGCAGGCGAGTATCTGGCCGATTACACAATCGCGCGCATCAACGTCCGCCTCAGCCCCGAGGAGCGCCAGCTTTATCAAAGCGAGCGCGCCATCTTTCGCCGTTTCCTGAACGAAAAGGGGATTGACCTCGGCGGCCTGATGGGTTGGCAGACATTTATCAAGGCGAGCGCTCGAAGCGAAGAGGGGCGGCGCGCGCTGATGGCTTACAAAGAGTCTAAGCGCATCGCCCTGGGGACGGAGGCCAAGCTGCGCGTGCTCTCGGACCTTTTAGCGCGTCACAAGACGGAGCGCACTCTCATCTTCACGGCCGAGAACGAGATGGTCTATCGCATCTCGGAGAAGTTCCTGGTCCCTGCGATCACGCACCAGACCGCCATTAAAGAGCGGCGCGAATGGCTCGAAGCCTTCAACCGCGGGGAGGTCCTGGCCCTGGCGACCTCTAAGGTCTTGAACGAAGGCGTGAATATCCCCGAAGCGGCTGTCGCCATTGTCCTCTCAGGCTCCGGCTCGACGCGCGAGCACATCCAGCGGCTCGGCCGCATCCTCAGAAAACAACCCGGCAAGGAAGCGGTCCTTTATGAAGTCGTGTCGAGCGAGACGACCGAAGAGGGCATCAGCTCACGGCGCAGCCAGAGCGATCAGTTCCGCGAGGCGCGCCCCGTTACAGACTCCGGATGGTTGAGGTGGTGATAGAGAGATGCTGACGGCTGATCTGGCACGAAGCTGGCGCAGGGGCGGAAGCATTCGACCGCTCTATATCCCCACGGACGACGCGGATTATCTGCGGGACGCGACCCACCTGATTAATCTCTTCCACGAACACGAGGGGCACGCACGGCGCGACCTGGACCAGGTTCTGGAAGAATACGTCGGCACGGGCACGGACTATAAGATCCTGCGCGGCTTCATCAAGCTGCTCACGGACAGGTGCGACTTTGAGACCGCGAGCGCGAAAGAACCCCTGGAGATTCGGCGCGCTCTGTTCCGCAAGGCGCGAGCGCATCACCCTGTGACGCAGGATGAAAGCCTGCGCTCGGAGGTCATCAGAGAGGCGGCTCAGGAGCTGGATTGCGCGCCGGAGGTGATCCTGGAAGGACTCTACGCGGACCTGCCGGAAAACCAGAGGCTTGAGGGCTTCAAAGCGCTGGAGGCGCGTGAGCTACTCAATCTCTACAATATCTCCCAGGCGCAGGCACTACTCTACCACTGCGTCGAGATGCGACTCACCGTCGAGACGCAGGACCCTGAATCTTACCGGGAGCTTTTCGGGGCGATTAAAGCGTACCGCCTGATTCACACAATAAAGGGAAGCCCGCAGACCGGATACGAGGTGCGGCTCGACGGGCCCGTCTCGCTTTTCCAACGCTCTCAAAAGTACGGCGTCCAGATGGCAGTCTTCCTGCCGGCGCTGCTGCTCTGCAAGGGCTGGCGGATGCGCGCGGAGATCGCGCAGTCCGTGGCGAAGGGACAGGAGAGCGCCTTTTATGAGCTGGCAAGCAGCCAGAAGCGTTTAAGCTCTCATTACCTGAGCGACCCCTTGGCGGAAAATTCCATCCTCGAAAAATTCGCAGCCAATTGGGGACGAAGCGAAACATCCTGGGAGCTGTCGCCGAGTCGTGAAGTGATTGATCTGGGCGAGAGCGCATTCATCCCTGACTTCGTCTTGCGGCGCGCCGACGGGCAGCAGTTTTACCTGGAGATACTCGGATTCTGGACGCCGCAACACCTGGCAGAGAGGCTCAAGGAGTTCGAGCACGCGGGCTTTAAGAATTTCATTCTGGCGGCGTGGGACGAGCTGCGCGGCAGCCGCGACCCGCTCACGAGGATTCCTCCACACACGATCATCTTCAAAAGGAGCCTGGACCCGGTCGCGGTCGAGCTTTCTCTCAACGAGCTGAGCAGTTAGGAAATGATAACGAATGAACCATTTCGTTCTCCGGTTTTAAAGACGAACTGAGGTTATGTTAACTGCATCGAGACAGGTAGGCGGACAGAAGGTCGCGGCGTGGGAAGTCGAAAGGGGCGACGGGCCTTTCTTCTGTTTCTGCTGCCGTCAGACGGTGACGCTCCGCAAAGGCGAGATCAAGGCCCCGCACTTCGCGCATATGCCTCCCGTCACGTGCGAATACGGCAGCGGCGAATCGGAAGCGCATCGCCGCTGCAAGATAGCGCTCTACGAAAAATTGTCCGCAGACCCGCGCGTCAGGAAATGCGAGATGGAAAGAGACCTCGGCACCGTGAGGCCGGACGTCAGCGCGTACATCAACGACGTTCCGGTGGCAATCGAAGTGCAGTTGAGCAACCTCACGCTCGCCAGAATCCGGTATCGCACCAGCGAGTACGCGCGCAAGGGAATCTACGTTCTGTGGCTTCCCCTTTTCACGGAGACTCTAAAACAGGAGTTGTATTCCCCGAGTCCCTGGGAGCAGTGGCTTCATGCGGCCTATTCCGGGAGGGTCTATTACTGGCTCGAAGGGATGCGGATTCTCCCCGTACACTTTCGGGACTACTACAAGGACGTCAGGGGCAGGACGCGCGATTACAGAAAGCTCGCGCGGAAGAAAGTTCCGATTGACGGGAAGGTGACGACTCTGACAGAGGATTTCCGCCCCGTCTTCAGACAGCAGGCTCAATCGGGACCACCGTTTCCCATTCCGCCGGCAAAGCTCTTCATGGACTCGCAGCCGGATTGGTATCTCAGGAACGTTTAGCCGCGAGTCGGCGTGCTCCCCTGATAGCGCTTATCTCTTTGACGATTGCGGCCACGCTCCCGCTCGGCGACCTGTTGGTAACGTCAATCGTCCGCAGGTTACGGTGTCGCGGATTCAGGACCTCGTCCTCCGCAGACTTCTTCCTGGCGCGCTCCGTGCTGATCTCTTTCAGACGCTCAGCCCGCTCCGGCGTCACCACCCGACGGCACAACTCCTCCACATCGCAGACGAGACGAATCGGGATAAAAATGCTCCCGCGCGCATCCGCGAGTTTTTTCAGCTCGACGAAGGCGACATGGTCCGCCGGATTACTGTGCCGCAGCTCGGCCGTAAAGATGAAGCTTAGATTCTGAGGCGCGTATTCGCGAATGGTCTCGTAAACGATGCGCCTGATCTGTTTCACCTTGTCCCAGATGGGCGGAGGCAGCGGCGTGACGCCGTCTGCATTGACCGCAGTGAAGATAGGATTATTGATTAAATGATTATCAACCAGCTTGGCCCCGGTCAGTTTACTCAGTCTGCTCCCGATGGTGTATTTGCCCGTCCCGGCGAATCCCATCAGAAGAACGATCATGTTATTGAAAGTGGCCGCCAATGGAATCGCTCCGGATACCAGCGCCTCCCGACCGTGCGCTTGATGCCAACAGTTGTTTATCTTTCGGCGGCGATAGCTCGGACGCCTTCGACCAGACGCGAGACTTCTTCATCGGTCGTATAGCAAGCGCACCCGGCGCGCACGAGTCCTTCATCTGAGAGGCCCAGGCGCTCGATTACGGTCGCCGCATAGAAATCACCATGAGACACGAAGATGCCCAGGCGCGCAAGCTTTTGCGCCACTGCCGTCGAGGTCACGCCTTCGACTGTGAAGGAGATGGTCGGCGTGCGCGGGCTCTGCGGAGGCGGACCGTAAAGCGTCACTCCTTGAATAGGCGCGAGACCTTCCCAAAGTTGTGCGGTTAAGAGTTTGCTTCGCGAATGGAGGGCCGCAAATGTGTTGGAAAGCCGCTCGTGACGGCTTTCCCCTGCGGAGAGCGACGCGAGGAAGTCCACGGCTGCTGCGGCCCCTACTATCCCTTCATGGTTCTGCGTGCCGGTTTCAACGCGCTCCGGCGCTGTGTCCGGGGCGGGCAGGAGTTTCGGGAATTCCAGGGACCGAAGCCATTCCTGTTTGCCGAACAGGACCCCGACGTGCGGCCCGTAAAACTTGTACGCGGAGCAGGCCAGGAAGTCGCAATTCATGGCGCGAACATCCGCGAGGTGGTGTGGCACGTAATGGACCGCGTCAATGAAAAGAAGCGCGCCGACCGTGTGGGCCATCAACGCGGCCCTGTGCACGTCGTTAATTGTGCCCAGCGCATTAGATGCGGCCCCGACGGCGACAAGCTTCGTTCGCGGGCTCAGGTGCCTCTCAAACTCCTCCCAATCAAGCTCTCCTGAAACAGTAGAGAATCTGACAACCTTCAACAAAGCTCCGCGCTCTCTTTCGAGGGCGCGCCAGGGAGCGACGTTGGCGTGATGATCCAGTTCGGTGATGATGATCTCATCGCCCGGATCGAATCGAGGCGCGAGCGCCCTTGAGAGATGAAAGGCGAGAGTCGTCATGTTCGCGCCGAACGCGATCTCTTCCGGCGAGGCGTTTAAAAAGTCTGCCACCGACAGCCTCGCGCCGGCTATCGCCTCGTCCGTCTCCGCGCTCGTCGGGTAGGCCCAGTGCGTGTTGGCGTTATGGTGATAGAGGTAGTCCAGGACGGCCTCGCCCACCTCGCGCGGGACCTGCGTGCCTCCCGGACCGTCGAAATAAGCCACAGGATATCGGTCGTGGCGACGGGCCAGCGCCGGAAAGTGCGACCTGATCTCTTCGGTTGAAACGGTTCCTGCCGCAATCGTTTGTTGTGTCGCCTCAGTCATATCAGCTCAAATGAGTTTAAGAGTGTGTCTGAAAATATTATCCGCCGCATCGCGTCAGCGATGCTCTGACTTTAGCCCGCCGCTTCAGCGACGAAGGCGTTTTGTGATCGCTCACTTTACCGTGCGTTTATGGTCTTTGAATCATTGATTAGGTAATAACTTTGTCAGTACCGCCTGCGGTAGCGGGCGGGTTCTTGGCTCACCCAGACCCGCCCGCTACCGCAGGCGGTACTGACCAGCCGTCGCATCTCAGCCGGAAATCATCTCGTCGGAGACGCAAACGCGCCCACGTATTTCGCTACGCGGCCAGCTTCTCCGACGGCCCATCCGGCATTAGAAACAGGCGCGAAACTGACGCTGTGAAATCCTTCGCCGCCGAGGATGCGCCAGCTCTTTCCATTACTCACGGAGAAGTCTGACCCGCTTGGGCCGACCGTCACGAGCGAACGCCTCCCTGTTCCTGTCACCATTGCGACGCAGGACCTGTACCCGTTCGGGCGCTTGGTCTCCACGAGCCGCCAGGTTTTCCCGCCGTCGCTCGTCCACGCAACGTTATTCCCGACCTCGCGCTCTTTTGTATAGTCGCCTCCGACTACTATCCCATGACTGTTATCCAGAAAGAGGATGGAGAAGATGCCCGCTGCCTTGCCGCTCGTCATGGGAGTCGTCGTCACCTGCCAGCTTCTGCCTCCGTCCCTTGAGCGGAAGACGCGCGCGCCTGAGGGGCCGCCCGTGCCGAACCAGACGTTCTGTTTGCCGCGTACTGTAATGCAGCTTCCGCTGGCCGCGAACGCGCCCTCGCCAGCGAGCGCTTGCGGCATCCCTTCCGCAGGCATCTCCGTCCACGTTGCGCCCCCGTCCGCCGTGGCGATAATCAGGAACCTCCCGTCAACCGGATCGCTGACGGCTATGCCGTGGTCCCTGTCCCAGAAGGCCATCGCATCGTAGAAGGCCGCGGGGCGGCTGTTTTTGAACTGCAAGGTCCAGTGAAGCCCGCCGTCAGTCGTCTTATAGATGCGCGACTTCTCGCCCTCACCGATAGCGAGCAGGTACGCCGTGTCGGCGTCGAAAGCGTCCACGTCACGAAAGTCCAGGCCTTCTGCGCCCGCCACCTGCCCCGGAACCCAGGTCCTGCCCCCGTCAACTGTGCGCGCATACGTTCCCTTATCGCCGCTCGCCCACGCGACCCGTTGATTGACTGCGCTGACGCCGCGCAGCCGCACGGTCGTCCCGCTCGCCTGGCTTTCCCACTGAGCGCGAGCTACGGAGGTGAAGAGGAGAAGCAAGAGTGTTGTTACACCAGGTCTGAGCAGGGCAACAATGAGAGAACCATGTTTCATGGCTTTAACGAGAGCGAGGGGGGCGTTGTATCATGCAGGAAAAGTCCTGTCTCTGAGGGTCGAATCGCGTGCGAGCAAGAACACGCGAAGGGGAATAGTTCTCGCGGAGTATACACGAATCGTCGCCTTTTGGTTTCGCCTAGTCGAGCGCGTGTTGAAAACGCGGTGCGATTCGGTCGAGCCAGTTGTTCATTTCCGTCTGCGTATAATAGCTACCTTTCAGCATCACGCCCGCGCGCCTCTCCGTGTTTGAAATGCTTTCCAGAGGATTAGCGTCAAGCAGAACCAGGTCGGCGCGTTTTCCTTTTTCGATAGTTCCAGTTGTTTTCAACGTTCCGAAGAATTCCGCGGGGTTGCGCGTCGCCGATTCCAGCACGGCATAATTCGAGAGGCCGGCTTCGCTCAAGGTCTTCAGCTCACGGTGGAGCGAGAAGCCGTAGAGCATCAACCATTCCGGAGTGTCCGAGCCGGCCATGATTTTGCCTCCCGCATCGTGAATCGCTTTCGTGATTTTGTTTCTGATGGCAACGTATCTGGCGCGCCTTTCGGCTGAAGCGGCGCTTGCCCAGTATCTTTTGTTGACGCCGAGCCAGAGATCAATAGTCTTTTGCGGGTAGAAGCGAATGTCTGGCTGAGCCCTGATTGATTCTTCTGTTCTGCCGATGCCGAAAGTGTATTTGAAAAGAGTCAGTGTCGGCGTGGAAAACGGATTCGACTCGACGGTCGCTCTGGCGATTTCGGGAATTCTATTCTCGTCAAGGTAATCGAGGCTGACCCAATTATCCGGCCTGTAAAGATAGATGTCCGAGACGGAACCTTTGACGGGCGCGCTTTCGGGCAAGAGCGCTTCGAGATATGAATCCAGATGTTCGATTTGCTGGCGGGCGCGGAGCGCGCGCTGCAAGCCTACGAAACGGCTGTCGGCGTGGCCGACGATGCGTATGTTCTGCCTGGCGGCTTCGTCAACTATCGCTTCGTAAACTTCCGGCTTGAGATTGGTAGTTACTTTCAAATAATCGTAGCCGTCCTGTTTGGCTTTGCGCACCCGTTCGCGCGCCTCCTGTTCGTTAGTCACGACGTAGGCGTTACTGGATTTTCTACCGATGAACTGCGGACTCGCCGCGTAAATGGTCGGCGCCAGGATTTCGCCTTTCGCGGATTTCGCGCGCAGGACGAGCTGCTCCGGCGTTCCGGTCATCAAACGAATCGTCGTCACGCCGTTGGCCACCATGATTTTCAATTCGTCTTCCGCCAAGGCATCCGGGAATTCATCGTCCGAGAAAAGATGAACGTGCATGTCCGCGAGCCCTGGAATCAAAAACTTTCCTTTGCCGTCAATCGTCTGCGCCCCCCTGGGGATTTTGATCTTTTTAGCATCGCCTATTTCGGCGATCACCCCGTCGCGAACGATCACGGTCTGATTTTTCAGGATGCGCTCCCTATCCATCGGAATGACATTCACGCCGACGAAGGCGGTCGTGCCTGAATCAACGGGAGCGGCCTGCCCGAATGCTGCGAAGGCCACTAATAGAATCAAGAGGAAAGTTATCTTTTTCATTTTCGTAGTAGGACAGGCATTCCTGCCTGTCATGAGCGCCGCCAGGCGCGAATACTGTCAACCAATATTGCCGGTTAAATGATAAGCGTGCTGGCGCACGCTTTGACAGGCAGGAATGCCTGTCCTACGTAAGCATTCGAAGGCGGCGAAACGCTTCATTGAGTCCCTGACCGATGACCAGAATGGTTTTTCAGTCATTGTAAACGTCCGCTCAGCTTACTGAGTTCCTGAAATATTCGACCGCCAGGTCAATGCGCTGCGAAGCTACATAAAAGCGTCCGTCAAGATCCGAAATATGCCCTCGGGCGGTCCGGGGGAGAGTCCTTCTCAGCCTCCGCCCGTCCACTATTGGATCGCTGTCATGTACCGCTCGTCCTCTTTTACCTCCCGTTCATCTATTCATTCCGCCCGCCCGTCGCTTTAATGCACGCCAGTTCCTCGTCATCACGGTAAGCTTCAGTCTGTTTAAGTGACCACACACGAGGTATGGCAAACCCACGCGAATTGAGGTGAATAAGATGAAGCAAATGATTCTCCTGGTCATTGTCTGTCAGGCACTCCTGTTGGGCCAGGCGGCAGCTACGGCACAATCGTCAAATGAAAGCCCGGAAGTTATCGCCGCACGTCAGGCGCGAGATCGTGCTTCCATTGAAGACCTCCAGCGCATAGTCGCGAAAGCTCAGAAAGAGGCGGCAGATAAAAACAGTTTCGAGGCCTATTTGCGTCTCGCACAATTTGAGGTTTGGATGTGTGAAGCGGCTGAAGCGCGCCAGAACGACAAGTTGTTCAAACAGGCGGCCGAAGCTGGTGTCGCCGCCGCTGAAAAGGCCGTGGCGCTTAATCCAAAATCCTCGGACGCGCATCAGTTGCTGGGGGATTTGCTGAGCCAGCTGATTCCACACGTTTATGGCGGCGGAATGCGTTACGGCCAGCGCTCAGTGGATGAAATGGATAAGGCCATTGAACTCGACCCGAAAAACATTAATGCCTACGTCTCACGCGCGATCAGTTACTACTACACGCCGGACTCTTTCGGCGGAAGCAAGTCGAAGGCGTTCGAGATGTTGAAGAAGGCTGTCGAGATTGATTCGGCGGCGGACTCGCCCCACATCTGGTTGGCAATTTTCCACCTTGATGCGGGGCGAAGGGACGAAGCCTTGAGCGAGATCAATCTGGCGCTCAGAGCTAACCCGGACAGAGTCTTTACCAGGCATGTCCAGAGCCAGATTGTTAAGAAATCCAAATAGCGCGGCCAATCCATAATCTTCCTGAAAGTCTAGAGGTGCACGATGAACCCTCCTTCGGCCCAAACTCTCCGGCCAATCAAATTCTTTTTCGTCATCATCGCGTGCGGACTCTATGTCACGGCTTCTTCTCAATCTTTCAACCAGTCGGCTGCCATCGCTGTGCGCGCGCAGGTCTCCCGGACTCAGGAAGGCAATGCGCCAAGTCCCGCACCGCGCTTCGATGCGCTTGTTCGCGATGATTTCTTCGCGGGCATGATGGGTGACGCCTCACGCCTTGAGCGGGGGATGAAATTCACAGAAGAGATTTTAGCCGTTAACCCAAAGCATGCCGATGCGCTTGTCTGGCACGGCGGCGGACTCCTGGCGCGCGCCGCTCAAGCTTACGCGAAAGGGGATGTGAGCGCGGGCGATAGTCTCTGGAAACGTGGGTTGAAAGAGATGAACGACGCCGCCAGGTTCGAACCCCATAATATGAGAGTGAAGATCGGGCGCTCTGCAACCCTGATCGGCCTGGCGCAATCCGGTTGGGATTCGTCGGATGCTGAGGGGCGCGCTTTACTTCTGAGCGCGCTCAAAGATTACGAGAAAGTTTATCAATGGCAGAAACCTTTCTTCCGGAAACTCAGTATGCACAGTCGGGGCGAGTTGCTCTTTGGTCTCGCGAGCGGCTGGAGCATTTTAGGCGAGCGCCGAAAAGCACTGAAATATCTACGGCTGATCATCGAAGAATGTCGGGGCACAAAGTACGAACGTGAGGCGCAACGCTGGCTAAATATTACGCCGCTTCCCGTCGTGCAGCATGATTGCACCGGCTGCCACATCGGCCGCTCCTGATGTTCACAAGGCCCAGGAGTTTCACCTGCTTGAGAATGAGCGCGCGGACTAAAACCATCCCTTTAAGCACACGGCTGCTCCGTCTGGTCGGGCTCAATACCTTTGTCGCGCTGGCGCTAGGCTTGCTCTTGTTCTGGTCTGAATCTCAAAACAACCAACAGACGCTCGGCACGCAGCTTACGATCTCACTCATTCATTCCACCATCTACGGAATGCTGTTTGGTCTGATGATGCCTGTGGTCGCCGAGCGGTTGGCGGCGCTGCGGCAACCCTGGCGCTGGACCGGGGTATTTATCGGGCTCGGATTGATCGCCGCTATCTCCACACTCATGGTGCAGCTCTGCCTGCTCGTTTCCGGCTTCGTCAATCAAGAGAGCTTCTGGCCGGAGTTCGGGTATAAGACCACGGCCGTCTTCGTCATCGCGCTCGTCATCGGTTTGAGCGTTCACACTTATGAGAAGATTCGAGACCGGATGCAGGCCACAACCCTGCAACTGCGCACGCAGGAGCTGGAGAAGGAACGCGCCCTCAAACTCGCCTCTGAGGCTCGCCTGGCTTCTCTGGAGTCCAGGCTGCACCCGCACTTCCTCTTCAACACGCTGAACTCGATTTCCGCGCTGATCCTGGAAGACCCTGTGCTCGCCGAACAGATGGTTCAGCGACTGGCCGCCCTGCTGCGGACATCGCTCGATGCGTGCGAGCAAAACCATGTGCCGCTCAGGGAAGAGCTCAAACTTGTTACCGATTACCTCGAAATCGAACGCGCACGCTTCCGCGAGCGCCTTTCATACTCGATTTTTGTAGAGCCGGGTCTGGACGCTCTGCCCGTGCCGCCTTTAACGCTTCAACCACTGGTCGAAAACAGCGTCAAGTACGCCATCTCGCCCAGGACGACGGGCGGCGTCATCAGAGTTTCAGCGCGCCTTCAGAAGACCACTCTGGCGCTTGAAGTATGGGACGACGGGCCGGGTTTCAATGGCGAGCTGATCCCTTACGGACATGGGATTGATAACCTGCGTGCGCGTCTGATGACACTGCTCGGCGATGAGACAAAGCTCTCAGTTGGCTCTACGAATGCGGGCACCAGCGTCACGGTCTATCTTCCACTGAATGGCTCACAAATAGCCTGAAACGATGAATGCTATAAGCGCAACCTGGCGCGCCTTTCTGGTTGATGACGAAATACTGGCGCTCAAGCGTCTGCGCCGCCTGCTTCAGGCTACGGGGCGCATTGAGATTGTCGGCAGCACCACGGAACCCTCAACGGCGCTCCGGTTTCTTCTCAACGAATCTGTTGATCTGCTCTTTTTAGATATTCAGATGCCCGGCATGAATGGCTTTGAGCTGCTGGCGAAGCTCAAGACGCAGCCGACGGTCATTTTTACGACCGCCTATGACAAATATGCGCTCCGTGCTTTCGAGGTCAACTCAATCGCCTACCTCTTAAAGCCCATTGATCCCGAGCAACTCGAACGCGCGCTCAGGAAACTGGACCTCTTGCGGGAGACTGGAAGATCGCTTGAGCTCAGAGCGCAGATTCAGTCGCTGATGACGCAGCTTGCCGACCGCTTCTCTTCCGCGCCGCGTGCCAACGGCGACCGCATCTGTTCACGCGTCGGCGACCGAATCATGTTTATCGAGCTCGATCAAATCACGCACTTCTTTTCAGAAGATAAGCTGACCTACGCTGCGACGGAAAACAGAAACTACATCGTGGACCATACGATCTCCGAGCTTGAGCAAAAGCTCGGAACCAGAGGCTTCGTCCGCGTTCACAGAGCGACGTTGATTAACCTGCGCTTCGTGGATGAGCTACACCGTTGGTTCAGTGGCCGAATGCTGATCCGAATGAAAGATAAGAACCGCACCGAACTCACCGTCTCACGAGATCACGTTAAAAGTTTAAAGGAAAGACTGGACCTGCATTAATCCCCACACCTTACAAAGACGAAACGACCTGAGAGCCTGACATTGGACTAAAACCAAGCCTATTCTTGTTCGACACCCTTTTCAATCAGGCGCGCGAAATCATCGGGAGTATCCACGTCCACCTCACCGCCTTGGAAGGGTAAGAAGTGCGCCTCTGAAGCGTGTCTCTTAATAACCGACTTTGCGCCTGCCGCGCCTTCGAGCCGAGCTAGTTCGGCGAAGAGCGTCCTGCTGAAAAGGGCCGGCACGCCGAAGCTCCCGCCATACGTCGAGGCGACGACCGCGCTCCCGGTCGCGCGGTGTGCCGCGACGAGGCCGGAGATGATCCGAGCGGTAACGTGAGGTTGATCGCACAACAAAAGGACGGCTGCGACCACGTCCGGTGTCGCACTGACAAGTCCTTCGACGCCCGCACGGATTGATGACGCCATCCCGGTCTCCCAATGGGTATTCAATACTTCTCGCACGTCGAGCCCGTCCAACTCACATCTCGACAGCTCACTGTGTGCGCCCGTCACTACGATTACTGGACCGCACCCAGCGCCGAGCGCGGCGAGGGCGGCGCGCCTGAGGAGACTCTCGCCCCGGAATTGAAGAGTCTGCTTCGGGCTACCCATGCGGGAGGATGATCCCGCCGCCAAGATTACTGCGCCGACGCCCAACCTATTGCTTTCGACCACTCTGGTAATGTCCTCCCTGGCCAGCCTTCGCCCTTCAAGCCACCGCCACAGGCATGACCTCGGCCTCCGTCAGGGGCACGCGCTCGCCGTCACCCGCGCCCCCGTGAATGGAGCCCCGGCGCTCGCGCAACATCCGGCCGCGCCGCCCCGCAAGCACCGCGCGCATCTCGGCTATGATTGACAGAGCGATCTCGGCGGGCGAGTTCGCCCCTATGTCCAGACCGGCCGGAGAGTGAAGGCGGGCCAAGTCCGTTTCGTCCAGGCGGGATGTGTCTTCGGCCGTTGCCAACTCATTCAACATCCGTTCGGTGCGTTTGCGAGGGCCCATGACCCCAATGTAGCGGGCGGGTGAGTTGAGCAGGAACCTGAGCAACTCCAGGTCTTGTGAGTAGTTGTGCGTCATCAGAAGCGTCAGAGTCCGCGCCGTAATGCGGATCTGCGCGGCCATATCTTCGGGGCGCGAGAGTGTGACCCTGTCAGCCATAGCAAACCGGGAGAGACTTGCGTGGCGGGCCTGCGTGTCAACGACCTCCGTCTGCCAGCCAAGGCTGCGCGCAAGTTCGACAACCGGCAGCGCGTCATGACCCGCTCCGAAGACGATAAGTGGGACGGGGGGCAGGAGCGTTTCAACGAATACTTTAACAGCGCCGCCGTCCACATCATAGGTGCGAGCGCCGGACGTCTCCCCTCCGAGCGACAGATCTCGCGCTCGCACTTCGCTTTCGAGCACCGCGGCCACACGCTCGTTCAACTTCTCGCGGCTGATGTCCCCATACTCGTTGATGAAGAGGCGCGCCCCGGTTTCGATTCGGGCCGCATCTCTTGCCGACTCCGACGGCGTGTGTTGATAAAGGGTCGCTACCAACACGGGAGAAGCCGAAGCCTCGCAAGAACACCTCAGCGTCTCTATGTAGAGTGAGCTAGGAGCGAGCAGTTCGACCAGCACACGCACGATGCCGTTGCAGCCGAGCCCTAAGCCCCAGGCCATCTCGTCGCTCGTCGAGGCGGTGTTGTACTCGACGAGCTTCGCCACGCTAGTTTTAATGACGCGCTTGGCGTGCTCAATCACGTCGCTCTCCAGGCACCCGGCGCTGATCGTGCCGGTACTCTTTCCCCCTTCGCAGACCAGCATCCGCGCGCCCGGGCGCCTGTACGAAGACCCTTCGACGCTCACGACTGTCGCCAGAGCGCACCGCTCGCCCCTCTTGTTCGCCGCGTCGAATGCTTCGATTAATGCTCGCACTTCGTTCATAAGTTCACCTCGGTCTTATCCTCATCACAGCAACTTGTCCGGCGTAATCGGCAGTTCCCTGATGCGACGGCCTGTGGCGTGAAAGACGGCGTTGGCGATGGCTGCCGGGATGCCGACCATGCCGAGCTCGCCCATGCCCTTGACGCCGAGCGGGTTGACCACTGTGTCGTCCTCCTCGACGAAGAGCGTCTCGACCTCGTGGACGTCGGCGTTGACCGGCACGTGGTAGTGCTGTAGGTTCGGGTTCATGATGCGGCCGTAGCGGTGGTCTATCTCGGTCGCTTCTGTAAGCGCCATGCCGATGCCCCAGACCACGCCACCGATCTCCTGGCTGTGCGAGGCCTTCGGGTTGATGATCTTGCCGCAGGCCGTGACCTCTATGGCGCGCGTGACTCGTACCTGGCCTAGGTCCGGGTCCACCTTCACTTCTATGAACTGCGCGCCGTGAGCCAGCGTCGCGTATTTGCGGCGCTCCTCCGAAGGCTTCGACTCAAACGTCTCCGTGATTTCCGTGAGGTTGTTGCGCCTCATGACTTCCGCGATGCTGACGAATTTCGACGGGTCGCTCTTGAGTCGCAGCCGGCCGTCGAGCATCTCTACGTCAGAGGCTACCGCCCCTTTAAGCGGTGAGTTTGCGTCTTGGTTCGCGAGCGAGAAAAGCTTAGCGGTGACGGCCAGGGCCGCGCCGTGTACGGCCGAGCCGACGCTCGCTGTCGTTTGCGAGCCGCCCTGCGCCGGGGCGCGCGGGAACTTCGTGTCGCCCAGTTCGAACTGGACGCGCTCGGGCGTCAGGCCCAGATACTCCGCGGCGATCATCGTGACGACCGTGTAGGTTCCAGGACCGATGTCGCTCGTGGCGCTCACGACGTGCGCCGTGCCGTCCGCCCTGAATGTAATCTTGGCGGAGGCGGGTGACTGGAAAACGCCCCAGACGCCGGTGGCAGTACCCCAGCCGACAAGCCAACGGCCGTCGCGCATCGAGCGCGGCTCGAACTTGCGGTTCTTCCAGCCGAACTTCTCCGCGCCAAGTCTGTAGCACTCCCTGAGCGCCTTGCTCGAAAAGGGGCGTCCGCTCTCCGGGTCTTTCTCGGCGTAGTTGATGAGCCTAAGTTCAAGCGGGTCGATCTTGAGCTCATAGGCCAACTCGTCCATCGCGCATTCGAGCGCGAACATCCCCGAAACCGCGCCGGGGGCACGCATCCAGGTTGGGGTGTTGAGGTCTACGTCGATAATCTTCGTTGACGCGTAGAGATTAGGGCAGGCATAGACCTGGCGCGTGAACCCTGTAGTGTTGTCGTTGAACTCCTCGAAGGTCGAGGTGTTGTGCACCGCTTCGTGGATCATCGCGGTGAGCTTGCCCGACGCTTCGGCGCCTAACGCGATCTTCTGTATCGTGTAAGGGCGGTGTCCGTGGCCTGTGAACATCTGCGTCCTGGTATAGACGACCTTGACGGGTCGCTTGAGTTCGCGTGCCGCCATCGCGGTGAGCGACGGGTAGTAGTTCGGCCGAAGTGACGACCCGAACGCGCCGCCCACGTAGGGCGAGATGACCTGCACGTTCTCTTCGGGGACGTTGAAGAGCGAGGCGAGGTGCCTGCGCACTCCGTAGACTTCCTGCGTCTTGTCGAAGATCGTGAGCTTGTCTCCCTCCCAGACGGCGACGGCCGCGTGCGGCTCCATTGGATTATGGTGCTCTATGGGAATGCGGTACTCAGCCTCTACTTTCACGGGGGTGGTCTTCATCGCCGCTTCCGGGTTGCCCCGGGGTTTGGGTGGCTGACCTTGCGTGGGAACGCGTGCCCGCTCGCGCACGGCCTCCGTGTCGGTCGAGGGCTTCTCCGCGTTATAAGAGACACGGACTAGGCGGGCTGCGTAGCGCGCCTGCTCGTACGTTTCCGCGACGACTAACGCCACGGGCTGCGCGTTGAAGTAGATTCTGTCCGACTGGAGCGCACGGAACGACTTGTCCTGCTCTCTTGTGTTGCGCGGTGGCGCGTACTCCGTGGAAGCCTTCGGGCCGAGCTTCGGAGCGTTCAGGTGCGTGAAGACGCGTACCACTCCCGAGGAGCTTTCGGCCTCCCGCGTGTCTATCGCCTTGATCGTGCCCCTGGCCACGCTCCCCAGCACGATAAAGCCGTAGGCGAGATTCGGCGCACGGAACTCCGCCGCATACTTCGCCCTGCCTGTCACCTTCGCCACGCCGTCCACGCGGCTCATCTCTTTCCCGATGTATCTAGCCATATTGTTCCCCCTTCCCCTGTCAGATAAGCCTGGCCGCGCGCAGCAGCGTGCGAACGATGGCTCGTTTCCCAAGTTCGACTTTGTAGGCGTTATGCGCGAGCGGTCGCGCACCCGCGAGCGCCGCATCGGCCGCCCTGCGGAAGCTATCTTCCGAGGCTGGTCTTCCGGTAAGTGAGGCTTCCGCCTCCGCGCTCCGCCAGGGCTTGTGGGCCACGCTTCCCATGACGACGCGCGCCTGCCTGATACGGCCTCCGTCGAGTTCGAGGGCTGCGGCCACAGCGACGAGCGCGAAAGCATAGGAGGCGCGGTCTCTGACCTTCAGGTAGTAGTAGTTCTTCGCGAAAGGTGACTTCGGCAGATCAATCGCCACGATCAGTTCACCGTGCTTGAGGTTGTTGTCTTTCTCCGGCGTGTCACCCGGCAGGCGGTGAAAATCATTGATGGGTATTGTGCGTTCTCGTCCGTCAGCGCTTCTCACACGCACAATGGCTTCGAGCGCGTAGAGCGCGTTCGCCATGTCGCCCGGGTAAGTGGCCACACATTTCTCACTCCAGCCGAAGATGGCGTGGATGCGGTTCAAGCCTTCGAGCGCGCCGCAGCCCGTGCCCGGCTCGCGCTTGTTACAGGGCATCGCCGTGTCGTAGAAGTACTGGCAGCGCGTACGCTGCATCAGGTTTCCGCCGTTGGTCGCCATGTTGCGCAGTTGGCCGGACGCACCCGCGACAATGGCCTGCGTCAGGAGCGGATAGTTCTTGCGTATGAGCGGGTGGTTGGCCGTGTCTGTGTTCTTGGCGAGAGCGCCGATAGTGACTCCGCCGCCCGGCGCCGTCTTAATCTCGGCGAGCTTCAGTCGGGTCAGGTCCACAAGCTCTGCGGGGCGCTCCACATCCTCTTTCATTAAATCGAGAATGTTGGTCCCGCCCGCAAGGAACTTCGCATTCGGGTTCGCAGTGACAGTTCGCGCGGCCGCGTCCACATCACTCGCCCGTGTATACTTAAACGGTCTCATCGGCTATCTCCTTCCTGACGCGGGCCAGCTCTTCCTCTTCGACGAAGCGCCAAGTGCGCGCCGACTCTTTGCCGGAATGAACTTCCTGGATGGCGGCAACTATCTTCGGGTAGGCGCCGCAGCGGCAGATGTTGCCGCTCATGCGCTCACGTATCTCATCGTCCGTAAGCCTTGCTGTCCTCACCGTCACATCCTGAGTGACATGACTCACGTCACCACGGCGCGCCTCTTCCAGCAGCCCGACTGCGGAGCAAATCTGTCCCGGCGTGCAGTACCCGCACTGGAAGCCGTCGTACTTGATGAAGGCCGCCTGCATGGGGTGAAGAGTCTCACCCTTCGCCAGCCCCTCTATCGTCGTGACCTCCCGGCCCTCAAGTGTGGCGGCGAGCGTCAGGCACGACAGCACGCGACGCCCGTCAACGAGCACCGTGCATGCACCGCACTGTCCCTGGTCGCAGCCCTTCTTCGTCCCCGGCAGTTCGAGCCTCTCGCGCAGAGCGTCGAGCAGTACCACACGTGAATCCAGTTCGAGCGTCCTTGTAGCGCCGTTCACCTTCAGTGTGACCCTGATGGGATTCTCCGGCGCTATGGCAGGGGCGAACACGGCGTCAGGTGATGTGCCGAGCGCAGCCATCGCCTGCTCCTTCTCCAGCAGCATGAGCGCGAATAACCCGAGGCTGCCCGCAAGCGTCTGCCCCAGGAAGGTGCGTCGAGCCTGCCCAACGTCGGTCAACGTCGGCATCTCCTTAACAAGCGCCTCCTCGTCGGCCGTCAACTCAGGCCCTGAGGTCTCGTCCAGATCGTCTTTCATCTTTGGTTCCCCCTGTTTGTGCCTAAACCAATCTCCCGCCCGCAAAGGCCGACGGCTCAAATTCCGCGCCGCCAGAGCTTACGCGAACAACTGTCCGTCGTCAGAACTGCCCTGCGTCCTGACCTTAGAACCGCGCACGTGTCTCACCGCGCGTGATCTCATCTATGGAACGTGTCGATTTGCCTGCTAAAGTAGCCTATGACGACATGCCCCGTCTATAGGGCGGGTTGAAATCATGGCCGGCTCGGCTTCGCCAGATACTGTTCTTCGCTGACCTTCTCCATCCACTCGACGACTTTACCGTAAAGAGATTCCTGAATTGCTATGTGCGTCATACTGCTGGTCGCAGTGGCGCCGTGCCAATGCTTTACGCCCGGCGGCGTCCATATAACATCGCCAGGCTTGATCTCCTGCTTTTCACCGCCTTCTTGCTGCACCCAGCCTGTGCCAGCCGTCACGATCAGTATTTGGCCGAGCGGGTGGGTGTGCCACGCGGAGCGCGCGCCGGGCTCGAACGTGACGCTCGCGCCGGAGGTGCGCGACGGAGCGTTGACCGGGAACAAAGGCTCTACGCTCACGCTGCCGGTAAAATTCGCTTCCGGCCCTCTGCTGGTCGTCCGCGTACCGCTTCGCGAGATGCTCATCTTTTGCGACTGATTGCTTTGGGCGGCCGCGGCTGTGTTCGACGCCGGAGTGGTTCCTTCCCGATTCGCTTGGGCGTACGCCAGGACGAGCAAAGAGAGCGACATGATGGTCGTCGCGAGTAGTTTCATCAGATCACCTTTCGTGAGACAGGCGCGGAGACCCCGAGATTTATCTCGGAGAGGAGCGCCCGTCGTGGTAAAATTTCAACCGAGCAAAGGCACTCTCTTCGGAGAGCCAACGGTTTCGCTCTTTGAAGTTGAGATAGGGAGTTGATAGCTCTACCAGCCATCGTAAAATCTCAAGGTAGCTGCGCTACTCGGCTTCGAGTAGCAGGGCTGTGTCAACAAGCCTATAGTCTCGCGGTCCGTCCGCAGGGACAAGCCCCTTGATTCAATCACGGGGTAGTTGACTTCCTTCCCTCCTATCCAGTAACTAAACGGTGCGATGCCTTATATGGTCGCGGCATCAATTACAAACCTGTAACGCGCTTCCTTGTTGATTACTTTCCTCCAGACCATGCGACCATCCCTGATCTTCATCCTTCTACTCATCAAGCTCTATTGTCACCTTTACCGAGCCGGGCGTGTTGAATGCTTCCATATCGCCGTCTATCTTTCCGAGGATGACGAGTCCGTTTGAGTAACCGAAATCTCTGTAATAAATCGCCAGATTCCCCCAAGGGGCGTAATAAGCAATATCTCCGACAGAAGGATCGCTGCCCGAAGGCGCGCCCTTTGTGGATAATCTTTTCGGCAGATCGCTGATTTTTTCGGTCCCCGCATAATCTTCCAGGGTCAGAGTCAGCGGCAGCAGGGAAACAAAATCCCGCGCGGCTTCGCTGTCAGTCAAAGTGGCTGTAACCACCTTTCTCCCGATTGTTATTCTTATCTTCATATCCTCTGCCTTTTTATTTGATACTTCATTGGTCTGCGCTGGCGCCGTGCTGCTGACCGTACTCTTTCCCGCGCCGCAAGCGATTTGATTGAGACACATCGCCAGCGCCAGCGCCAAAAACGTCGATTTCTTTTTCACCGTTTTCTCTCGCTTGATAAAAGACGATTTCAAAAACATCCGTTCAACCTTCGTATTGCTCGTCTGTGACCTTCTGAATGGATTTTAGTTTGCGCGGGCTCGCCTGTCTCAGGCGTTCTTGCTCTACCTATGGCGATATTGCTCGAAACCCGGGTTAGCCGCGCAAAAGGAAGATAGTCCTGCAAATCGGCGCAGGAATGCGTACCGTCCCGCACCGAATGGGTGGTATTTGCGTGCTGAAAGGGTGGAATTTTTCTGCCTGAAAATCCGCGGCTGAGTGAAGATCAACGCTGCCGGCGATATTCGCTCGGCGAGAGGCCTGTCTCTCTGCGGAAGAGGCGCGCGAAATGGCTGGGGTCTGTGTAGCCGACTTCAAGGGCGACGTCTATCACGCTCATCTTCGTCTCGCGCAGCAGCCTGCGGGCTTCCTCCATCCGCAGGTTGATGTGGTAGCGCGAGGGCGAGACGCCCGTAGCGGACTTGAACAGGCGCTGGAAGTGAAACTTGCTCAACCCGGCTTGGGCCGCCAGGCGTTCGAGGCTGAACTCATCGGCGGCGTGCTCGGCCATCCAGTTCGTGATCTGCCGGAGCTTGTGGCCAGGAAGTGAGGGACTACTACTGTGCGGCTCTTCGTCCGTCACCCCATAGCTTCGGGCGAGGTAGATGGCAATCGCCTGTGCGATGGCTTCAACGAAGAGGGGGCTCGCCTGCCCGCGCATCAGTTCTTCGCGCAGCAGCCCCAACAACGAATTCAAGGCTTCATCGTCGAACGCCGAAGCGTCTCGCAGCCGGGCGTGGGTCGCGTCCGTTCCGAAGACCTCCTCCAGCGCGCGCTGTAGAACAGGCAGCTCGACGAAGACCAGCATCGTCTCGAACGGCTCCGCACTCACCGCACTCCAGCGGACATCGTACGGGGCCCCTCCAGTGGTGAGGAAGAAGGAGCCCTTCCTTATTCGGTTGGTGATCCAGGGTTGACCGTCCTCCCGCTCCTGGAAATCAACTTCACCCGATGTGGTCCAGGCGAGGAACGGCTCGCTGACCGAAGGGATGTGTAAAGCCTCGACGACAGGCGGCAGTGCGGTGAGCCATGCCTTAATGTCCCGCCACGCCTCGCCCCGACTCTCGAACAGGCATTTCCCTCCAGCGTAGCGCCAGAAGGCTTCGGCGGATGTTGTCTCGGGGATCGACATTTGACGTCGTGGACAAAAACAAGCGCGGCAGCGCGTTCAGTCGGCGCGCTGCGGCTTTAGTCAGCATCGAGCACCGGGGGCAGTTCTTCGCCCTCGGGAATGAATCTAACGGAAAGGGAATTGACGCAGTGGCGCATGTTTTTATCGGTGAAGCCTTCGCCCTCGAAAACGTGCCCCAAGTGACCATGACAGTGGGCGCACAGGATCTCTGTGCGCCGCCCGTCGGCGTCCACATGGCGCTCCACACTGTTGGGATAGTCTTCGTCGAAACTCGGCCAGCCGCAGCCCGAATGGAATTTGGCCTCGGCCGAATAGAGCGGGTTGTTGCAGCGCCGGCAGATAAATGTGCCGGGAGAGAAAAGATTCTCGTATTCGCCCGTAAACGGCATCTCCGTACCCTTACGGACGATGACGCGCTCTTCTTCTGATGACAGGTGATTGTACGGCATAAATATTTTCAATTACTGTAGCAAATCTGCCCCACTCATCAAAGTTAAAACCGTCGGGCAGTAATACATGGCGATAGTCGATACTCTGAAATCTTGGGCATACCATAATTGCCGAAATCAGACACCCTCAACCTTTCCGTAATTCCACAATAAGATTCTTTTGTGGAATTGAAGAAACGGCAGCTCCGTGGGATAGTGACACTGTAGTGATAAGACTACTAAGGGGCGGCCAAAGTGCCGCCCCTAACTTATTGAAATAAATGGTGGAGCCGAGGGGGATCGAAATCGTGACCTCAGAGAATAAGGAAGCATGAGTATGAAGCCTTATGTGCCATACCTAATATCGCAAGCATTGCATCATATAATCACAAACTCTCTATGTCCTCAGCTTGTCCCATCTTTCCGCATATTGTTCAGAGATAGCGACCTTGGTTCGATGATTAATTAGCTCGTCGAACGAAAAGACATAGGCTGTATCGTTGTAAAGGTAATAGCCGATGATAAAATCAAATTCACCTTGCTTGTATCTTCTCCGTTTATGATAGCCTTCTGCACAGGTTAACTGAATCCCTAGCAGGCCATGAGAATGCACGTTAGCACATTTAACTTGAAGTTTAAGTATCTTGCCGGTTTCAGGGACAGCGACCAACCAATCTGTTTTATCCCCATCAGAAAAAGCGGTATAAATATTGAACCCATGCAAAGTTAAGCGAAAGAAGATTGCCGCTTCAGCAATCTTGCCCTTTTGCTGGCTACTCATGCCCTGCCATGCGATCATCTTATAAAATTTGGATTCTTCAATGACTCTTCTTAGGCGTCACATACCTCTTCGCTGCTTTGCTTCTGGCCCTTTTCTCATCATCTGTCAGAGGATAAGGTTGCAGCCAGAGGCTCAGGGAGCCTTTCGCTGCTCCGGTAATGGCGGCGATTTCCCTTAAAGACATCCGCTGCTCCACCCGCAAACGGATCGCTTCAGCCTTCAAATCCGGTTTAGCCGTATTCATACCATTCCCTCCAATCAGAAAAAACGGTTCGCGGAACCTCTCATGGGTCCAGTATGAGATGAGGCGAAATTGCTGAGCCTGTTTTATGTTGCTGAATAATTTTTGGTGGAGCCAGGGAGGATCGAACTCCCGACCTTTTGACTGCCAGTCAAACGCTCTCCCAGCTGAGCTATGGCCCCACAATGAAGCACTTCGGGTGGGAATAAGAGAGTAGCTTAAAGCTCAAAAGCGCGTCAAGCGGCGCTTACATGGGTTTGCGGCGGGCGGCGAAGAAGGCTGCGCACATGCCGCAGGCGAGCATGATGAGGCCGCTCGCAAGGCGCAGCAGGTTCGGGTACTGGTGCAGCGCGCCCGTGCTCTCGTTGATCGCGGTCATGCCCGGCTCGACGAAGAGAGCGCGATAGGCTATCACGCCGCCCCAAGCGGCGATGGCCAGTCCGATGATGAGCGCAAAGATTCTAAACATCTTTCAATTGCGGATTGCGGAATGCGGATTGAAAAGAAGAACGATACCCAGTTTTCTTAAATCCGCAATCCGCAATCCGCAATCCGAGATCGGCTCATTTTCCCTTGAAGACGGGCTTGCGCTTTTCGAGGAAAGCGTTGACGCCTTCGTCTTTGTCTTCGCTTGAGAAGCAGAGCGCGAAGAGGTCCACCTCACGACGCAAGCCTTCGTCCAGATTCGAGCGCGAAGCGAGCTTGACGGCCTCCTTTGCCATTCGCAGCGCGACCGGGCTCTTCTCCGCAATCCGGTTGGCGATCTCCATCGTCTTGGCTTCGAGGTCCGCGGCCGGCACGACTATGTTCACCAGGCCGATGTTATAAGCCGCCTGGGCGTTGATGATCTCGCCCGTCAAAATCAGCTCCATCGCTTTGCCTTCGCCGACGAGCCGCGTCAGGCGTTGCGTCCCGCCGCCGCCAGGAATAATCCCCAGATTAATCTCCGGCTGGCCGAACGAGGCCGTTTCGCTTGCGATCCGCAGGTCGCACGCGAGCGCCAGCTCGCAGCCGCCCCCCAGACAGTAGCCGTTAATCATCGCGATGACCGGCTTCGGAAAATCGTCTATCGCGTTAAAGAGCGAGCGCGCTCGCATCACGTCGCGCTGCGTGAGCGCGGTGCGGCCTGCGAACTCCGCTATGTCCGCGCCCGCGATGAACGCCTTGTCGCCCGCGCCCGTGAAGACGACGACGCCAATTGATTCGTCATCGCGCAGCGCTTCCAGAAGCGCCGCCCCTTCCTCGCGCGTCCTGATGTTGAGCGCGTTTCTCTTCTCGGGGCGATTAATCGTGATGATGGCGACGCGGTCGCGCCGCTCAACTAAAAGCGTTTCGTAAGATTGCGATAATGTTTCTTGCGGTTGTGACATGATTGCTCCGATGGTCCTGGATTAAAAGATTCCGGCTGTTATTCGGGCGAGGAGGATTCTGTTTCGGGGTCGGGCGGGGCGGGCTGCTCGTCCGCGACCCACGAGACGAAGAGGCGCAGCCAGTTCTCCACCGGCTCGCTGATGGAAACGCCGACGCGCGCCGTGCCGTAAATCGCGGGCGCGACCCTCACGACCGTGACCGTCACTTCAATCGGCGCGCCGTCCGGGCGATGCGCGCGCAGGTAAAGGCGCTCGCCCTTATTCACCCTCTGATTGAGATGAAACAGTGCGCCGGAAGTCGAGATGTCATCCGTCTCGGTCGGCTCGCTCCACGCGGCCCCATCCTCCGCGCGCCCCGAAACAACAATCGGCAGCCGCAGCGGCATGCGCAGCGCGAATCGTCTCTCTTCGTTATAGGGAGTACTCATGAATCAATTATGAATTATGAGTTTTGAATTTTGAATTAAAAGCCTTTCCCCTTAATTCATAACTCAAAATTCAAAATTCAAAACTATCTTACTCGTCCCACCTGTAAAACCCTTCGCCCGTCTTCTTGCCGAGCTTGCCTTCCGAGACCATGCGCCGCAGGATTTCGGGCGGGCGGAAAGTCTCCGAAGGCAGCGCCGTGTGCAGATATTCGGCGATATTTAAGCGCACGTCCAGTCCGACCAGGTCTGTCAGACGCAGCGGCCCCATCGGATGGTTATAGCCTAATTCCATCGCGGTATCTATATCTTTCGCGCTCGCCACGCCCTGTTCGAGCATCCGCATGGCTTCGAGGCCGAGCGCGACGCCGAGACGAGACGACGCGAAACCGGGCACGTCCCTGACCGTAATCGGCTCCTTCTTCATCCTGCGCCCGACTTCGCGCGCTGCGGCCAAGACCTCAGCGCTCGTGTCCTGGCCTTTGACGATCTCCAGCAGGCGCATCAGGTGCACGGGGTTGAAAAAGTGCATGCCGACGACGCGCTCCGGATGGCGCGCGTCCCGCGCAATCTCTGTGATCGAAAGTGACGAAGTGTTCGAAGCGAAGATGAAAGACTTGCGCGCGAGCGCTTCCACGTCGCGCAGGATGTTACGCTTGATCTCCAGGACTTCCGGCGCGGCTTCGATAAAGAGGTCCGCGTCCGATGTTTCCGCTAATTGGACCGCACCGCGAATGCGCTGGAGCGTGCGGTCGCGGTCCTCTTCCGTCAGCTTGCCCCGTTCGATGCCTTTCAGCAGGTTGCGCTCGATTGACTGGACGGCGCGCACGAGCGCGTCACGTTCCACGTCGCGCAGGATGACCCGGTAGCCGGCCATGGCGGCGACCTGTGCTATGCCATGTCCCATCGTGCCAGCGCCGAGCACAGCGATAGTCTCAACAGTCTGCGCAGGGCTGACGGAATTGCTCTCCTGTATGCTCAAGGTGCTCGTCTGAATGCTTTTCGCAAAGGGCTCGGACGTGCCGATGGGAAAGGATGGTTGGCTCACCCGCGCGTCGTCGGCCTGCAGCTTCCGATATTCGACTACTCCAGCACGTCTGTTATACTACACGCGCAACTGAAAAGGCTACACTCTTCTGGCGCGAGCGGCCCGAAAAGCCCCCGCCGGACGCTTTCCGAAGGAGACCGACCGAACAAACATGGCACAAGAAAAGATTCATAGAGAAGTGGTCGTCATAGGCTCCGGGCCCGCAGGGCTGACGGCGGCCATTTATACGGCGCGGGCCAACCTGCGCCCGCTCCTGGTTGATGCGAATGATGCCGAAAGGCAGTTGATTCCGGGCGGGCAGTTGATGATCACCACGGACGTAGAGAACTATCCGGGCTTCTCCAAAGGCATTCAGGGGCCGGAGTTGATGGAGGAGTTCAGAGCGCAGGCCCTGCGCTTCGGCACGGAAATTCTGGAAGCCAATATCGAGCGGGTTGAGTTAAAGAAGCGTCCCTTCAAGCTCTACACGCGAGAAGGCCACACGATAGAGACCGAGACGTTGATCATAGCTTCGGGCGCGTCCGCCAAGTGGCTGGGTATTCCGGGCGAGGCGAAAGTCCCGGAGGGCCTGGGCGGCAACGGCGTTTCGGCCTGCGCCACCTGCGACGGGCCGCTTCCGGCTTTCCGCAACAAGCGCCTGGTCGTCGTCGGCGGCGGCGACACCGCCATGGAAGAGGCCACGTTCCTGACGCGCTACGCGGGCCGCGTCTTCGTCGTCCACCGTCGCGACAGCTTGCGTGCCTCAAAGATCATGCAGGACAAGGCGTTCAATAACGAGAAGCTCGAATTCATCTGGAACACAGAGGTCAAAGAGATTCTGGGCACGAGTGCTGACGGCGTGACGGGCGTGCGCCTCTACAACCGCAAGACCGGAGAGGAGACAGTCTTTCCTTGCGAGGGCGTCTTCATAGCCATCGGCCACAAGCCGAACACGGAGCTCTTCAAGGGACAACTGGAGATGGACGAGGTCGGCTACTTGAGAACCGCCGGGCACTCGATGGCGACAAACGTGCCCGGAGTCTTCGCCGCGGGCGACGTGCAGGACTCCTTCTACCGCCAGGCGATTACGGCGGCAGGCTCCGGCTGCATGGCTGCCATTGACGCGGAGCGTTTTCTGGACAGCCTGCCCGTCCCTATGCCTACGGGCGAAGAGGTGACGATTGAGGGGGAGATAGTGACGTCCGACCACAAAAGGATCATCATGCCGGACGGCGAAGTGATTCCGAACAAGGTCGAGGAAGCAACCGCGGGAGACTAGGAGTTCATTTCAAAACTAAGCCACAGAGGCACAGAGACACAGAGAAATGCAGAAAGCAGAAGGCAGAAGGCAGAAAGCAGACAAGGTAGCACCTCTTTGCTGCCTTCTGCCTACTGCTTACTGCCTTCTTCCCTCTGTGCCTCTGTGTCTCTGTGGCTAATACTCCGGTTTTGAAACAGGCTTTAAGATTAAAACGGAGGCAGTATGAAGAGATTCTTTTTCTTAGCATTGATGGTGCTCGCCGCCTGTAACGTCGCCGCCGCTCAGAACTACAATCTGCCGGAGCTTCACACGATTAAGACCGTGACGCTCTCGCCGAGCTATAGCTGCCGCTCCCAGGAAGAATTTCAGACGGGCTATCAGAACACTGCGCTCTTTCTCTCGGACTACTCGAAGCGGCGTAACAGCCCGGACCTGCTCTTTAACGGCGCGTGCCGCACTGAAAACTACTTCGAGGCTTCCACCGCCGGGGACGACATGGCTCTGATCGCCGATCTGGGAACGGACACCTCTCTTGAGAAGCTCTCGGCGCATCTCGCCTTCAACAAGCAGAACGTCCACACGGCAAACGCCTATTCGAAGTTCGCAAGCGTCGCGAAGGTCTTGGTCAACCACACCTACGCCGTCCTGCTCAACAAGAGAGAGCTTCGCGGCCTCTTCATCTTTACGGTCACAGCCCACGTGCCTGATGAGCGAGTCGAGCTCAGATACGTCGTTAAGGAATACCAGGTCCTTGAGGTGAGGGCGGAGTCTCCGGGCTTCAGCTGGGAGCAGAAGAGTTCTGTGGAGGCTGTCCCTACCATTAAGACCGCGAAAAGCAATTAGCGTAGAACCCGCAGCTTTGAGGCGCTCGCCCGGCGCGCTCGACAGTGGCCGGGCGAAATGGTATAGAACAGGCTGCCTGCATTTGAGGCAACGAGCTGAAGAATTATTTAAGACTTTTCCCGCCTGAGAGCCGTCCTAACTGAAAATTTTCGGAACCCGGACGCCTTGCGCCGGGCAATTAAAGAAGTAGAGATTTATAAAGCCTATGCTCCCCCGCTCCTATCTCAATGCGCATAATGTCAAGCGCGTCGTGCTGGTCTGCGCGCTCGGACTGCTCGCCTGGTGGATGCTCGTGCGGCGCGACGTGCCGCACGCCGCGGCTCAGGGGCAACCGCCCCCATTCAGGAATTTCGAGAGCCCGCAGGTCCATCCTCTAGCCATCACGCCCGACGGGATGCGCCTCCTGGCGGTCAATTCTCCGAACAACACGCTCTCGGTCTTCTACCTGAGCGGAGGCTCCCTGACCCTGGTCAAAGAGATTCCTGTGGGCCTGGAGCCCGTGAGCGTCGCCGTGCGCAGCGAGCGCGAGGCCTGGGTCACCAACTGGCTCTCGGATTCCGTGAGCGTTGTGGACCTAATGACCGGCAACGTCACGCGCACGATTGACGTCGGGGACGAGCCGACGGATGTGGTCTTCGCTGGGAGCGCCAGAGAGATGGCCTTTGTCTGCGTCTCCGGCCTCAATCAGGTCAAGGTCTTTGACCCGAATGCGCCCGGCACAGCCCCGCAGGTCATCAACATACGTGGCAAACAACCGCGCTCTTTGACGCGCGACGCGGCGGGCGCGCAGGTCTTCGTCTCCGTCTTCGAGTCCGGCAATCAGACGACGATTGTTCCCTTCCAGCAGGTGAGGGCCGGCGGCGGACCGCCCCCGCCAAACCCCGCTATGAGGGCTGGACTGCCGAATGCGCCCGACCCGAGCCTCATCGTCAAGCGCAGCGGCGTCAACTGGGTTGACGAAAGGGGCGACCCGCGCTGGACGCAGTTCATCCCTTACACGCTCGCCGACGTGGACGTCGTGGCCCTGGATGCGAGCGGCGCGAACGCCTCCATCAGCAGGGAAGTCAGGGGCGTCGGGACGCTTGTCGGGAACAGTGTGCTCGACGCGGCCACGAATCGTCTTTACGTCGTCAACACGGAGGCCCATAACGAAGTCCGCTTCGAGCCGGTCGTGCGCGGGCGCTTCGTCAGCACGCGCGTCTCCGTCATCAATTTGGGTGCGAACGCGAGCGTGACGCCCGTTGATCTCAACCCGCACATCAACCTGAACATTCCCGCGGGCTCAGACGCCGAGCGCGCCCAGAGTCTTTCGCTTCCGGCGGACATCGCGCGCTCCGCGGACGGCACGCTCTACGTCGCCGCGACGGGCTCGGCCAAAGTCGGCGTGCTGGACCCTTCGGGCGCGGTGCAGGCCCGAATCAGCGTCGGGCAGGGGCCGACGGGTCTGGCGCTCGACGACGTGCGGCGTCGGCTGTACGTCCTCAACCGCTTTGACCAGACAGTGAGCGTCGTGGACCTGGCATCGCGCAGCGTCGTCGGCAACGCGTCCGTCGGCAACAATCCGGAACCCCCGAACGTTCGCAACGGCCGCCGCTTTCTCTACGACGCCACACTTTCGGCGCACGGCGACCTGTCCTGCGCGAGTTGTCACGCGAACGGGCACCGGGACGGCCTGGCGTGGGATTTGGGAGACCCCTTGGGAAATCTACAGCAGGTGACGAGCAATTTCCCCGGCAACATTCTCCCGCCCATCACCTTCACCTTCCACCCGATGAAGGGACCGATGACGACCCAGTCGCTACGCGGCATCGTCGGCGACGAGCCGTTTCACTGGCGTGGCGACAGGTCGGGCCTGGCGGCCTTCAATCCAGCGTTCGTCTCGCTGCTCGGGGGCACGCGCCAGCTGACGCCGGAAGAGATGGCGGCGTTTGAAGCTTTCACGCGGACGCTGACCTATCCGCCGAACCCGCTCCAGAATCTGGACCGCACTTACCCGAACCCACAGACTGGACCGAGCGCCGCGCGCGGCGAGCAGCTTTTCAACAACGCTCTGCTCGACGGAAGGGCTCTCACCTGCAACCAGTGTCATACGGCGAACAATTTCAGGTCCGGGACGAACCGGACGATTATTCCGGCCGTTGCGCTTCAGGAGCCGCAGGACTTCAAAGTTCCGCAGCTGCGCGGCCTCTACCAGAAGACCGGGATGCAGAGAGCGCCGGGCGAGCAGTTGACCGGCTACGGCTTCGCGCACGACGGCTCGTTCGACACGATGCTCTCGTTTCTGCGCTCGCCCGTCTTCAGCTTTAACAACGACGGCGAGCGCCTCGACGTCGCGCAGTTCGTTCTGGCCTTCGACACGGGCATCGCCCCTGCGGTCGGCTTGCAGGTGACCGTGAACCCTGAGAACAAGGCGACGGCTTTCGTCACCAACCGCCTCAACCTGTTAATGTCGCAGGCGAACATCGGCAACTGCGACCTTGTGGTCCGCGGAGCCTTCGGCGGCGCGCGCCGCGGCTTCCTCTACGTCGGCAACGGACTGTTTCAGCCGGACCGGCAGGGGGAGACGCCCCTTTCCTCGCAGACGCTCGTGCAGGCCGCGGACGTTAACGCGGAACTGACTTTCACGGGTGTCCCGGTGGGCGCGGGGCGTCGTCTCGGGATTGACTTTGACGCGGACGGTGTCTTGAACGGCGACGAGTTGGCGCGCTTCAACCCGATTGACGAGACGCGCTTCTTCGTCGCACAGCAGTACGCGGACTTTCTCAACCGCGACCCGGACCCCGTAGGCTTTCAGGGCTGGCAGGACATCCTGAACAACTGCCCGCCATCGGGCAAGGACGCCAATGGCAACTTCTGCGACCGGATAGAGGTCTCTGCGGGCTTCTTCCGTTCGACGGAATTCCACACGCGCGGCTTCTTCGTTTACAGGTTCTACTCGACGGCGCTGGCCCGTGTCCCGCGCTACAGTGAGTTCATGCCGGACCTGAGACGCGTCAGCGGCTTTCAGTCGGACCAGCAGCTGGAGGCGAGCCGCGTCGCTTTCATCAACGATTTCATGGCGCGCTCTGAGTTCAAAAACAGGTACGACGCCCTGACCGACCCGGCCGCCTACGTCAACGCGCTCGTCAACACGGCGGGCGTTAATCTCCCCACCAAAGACGCGTTGATCGCGGACCTACAGGCCGGAAGGCGGACGCGCGCCGACGTTCTACGCGCGATTGCGGAGAGCGCCGAAGTCAGCTCGAAATATTTCAACGAGGCGTTCGTAGTGATGCAGTACTTCGGCTACCTGCGGCGCGACCCGGACATTCTCTACCTCGAATGGATTCGGATTATGAATGAGAACGGCGGGGACTATCGCGGCATGATCAGCGGCTTTATGAACTCCGCCGAATATCGCAATAGGTTTACGCAATAATGCGAGAGGGAATCGTTGCGTGAGAGCCCGCGCGAGCGAACGACCGCGCCGAAGCCCATGAAATGGGCGATAGCATAAAGCCCAGGGCGTCAGCCATTAGTATCTACACAAGTATTGATAGATGTTTGGGAATCATTGAACTATCTCGAAAACCTGCAAAAATCTTAGGAAAAA